>Ga0315284_10001875_pt1 | contig 29968 bp, 55 predicted proteins | sample YL17G09_16_MG_FD_203696 | JGI IMG/M metagenome (GOLD analysis project Ga0315284, IMG submission 203696) | Sediment microbial communities from Yellowstone Lake, YNP, Wyoming, USA - YL17G09_16 | ecosystem: Environmental > Aquatic > Freshwater > Lake > Sediment | place: USA: Wyoming | collected...
TGTTGCGGTGTGTGTGTGTGTGACACCCGCTTGAACAGTGTGAGAGACAAACAACTGTCTCTCACACTGTTGCGGTGTGTGTGTGTGTGACACCCGCTTGTAGGTTGTGAGAGACAACCACTAACCTGAACCGGAGACAAGACAATGATGAATGGCTATGCGATTGACGAACAGACTGAGGGCCGTGGCGAGAACGCTAAAACGGTGTTCATCAAGGCAATCACCAAATGTCCAGCAACGGACAAGACTGGCAAGATGACGGGTTTGTTCCCGCTCAAGTCTGCCGCATCGACACTCAATCCTGAGACTGGAAAATGGGAACGGAATACGCTTCCCTGTCTCAAGGTCAAGCTGAGCAATCCGCTGTTTTCCGATCATCGGTTTGAGGTTCGCTGGTCGAACTACTACGAACAAATCAGCACGACGCCGGGCAAATTCAAGCTGGTACGGGTTGACCTGAATGAGCCAGTGTTTCTCTACGATACCGACGCTGGCAATGGTCGCAAAATCATCAACCGCAAGACTGGCAAGCCGCAGGTTGACTACGTTGCAATGGCCATGCAATTCGGTAGTGAGCCGATCTGGAGTGATGAAAAATACCCCAAACTGATCGGCTGGAGTTGGGGCGAGAAACAATCCTTCAAGGAAGAGTCGTTTGAGATGTGGGAAACCGAGACGTTTGACGAAGCGGAATCCAAGCTGACCGAACGATTCGGCGACGATCTGGCCAACGAAATCCTGCTGCTGTTCGTTGGACACGAAGAATTCAGCCGATTCCTGCCTTCCGCTGCTGTTGCTGTTGCTGTTGCGGCATAAGCCCAACGGGTTGCCCTGAGTTACTCCTCTGGAGTAACTCAGGGATGACACCCGCTTGTAGGTTGTGTGAGAGACAACCACTAACCTGAACCGGAGTTGACTGATGGCTGCTACTGTGGCTGAGTTGGAGTTTCTTCAGGATGTTCTGTCCGGCTTGAACGTCCGACAGGACAACTATCTCGAACTCAGACCAGAGTTCGATGATATGGAACTGGAATACGAAAGCGAAGTCGGATTCTGGGAAAGAAAAAGAACGTCATGGATTGCTCAACGTGAGCATGTCTATACCGATCCGATTGAACAGCGGTTGGATGAGATCAAACGCCGCATGGCTTGGATGAGCCGCAATCTGGAAGGCTGCGACTGGTGCTGTGGTGGCGGTGACGAGGAATGGGCAGAACTCCAAATGGAAGAGGAACGTCTTCTGTCTGGTGGGTTGCTGGACTGACACCCGCTTGTAAGTTGTGAGAGACAACTGTGTCTCTCACACTCTTCAACCTGAACCGGAGTCAACCATGTACTGCGAAAGCTGCAAAGACCATTTGCAGGGCCTCATCAATGGGGCGAACGATGTTCATGAACTGGTCGCTGTGTGCGACACAATCACCACGGTTCTGACCCACACTGAGGGGCTGTGGATGGAAGCCACGTATTGCTATAAGGCAAAAGAGATTGCCGCACGATGCGTGAGTGAACTCCGCTGCTACGAAACAACGTGCCAGCATCACAAGACGCACGAAATGATCACACGGCACATTGATGCCCTGCGAACGCTGGAGGAACGCTATCACAAGCTCCAGCATCAAACGATGCAGGAAAGCCACAATGCTCTGGGCGTGCGGTATCTGACCAACGCTGAGTTGGCAAGCTGACACCCGCTTGAAGAGTGTGGAAGACAACTGTGTCTTCCACACTCACCTGAACCGAATACAATTTTTGGAAGGGGCTGCAATGCACGCCGTTACCTTGTGCGTCAAGGATGCACGCAACAACATCAACAAAAGTCGCCGTCAGACTCGATCACTGAGCAAGGCGAAACACACGGCACGCCGCCTCTTCCGCAGTCGGCTCAAAGCCGCTGATCGAAACACGGATTTTGATGGCTTCGTGAGTCCGACGCACACGTCGTATGACATCACCTAGCTGACACCCGCTTGAACAATGTCCTGATCGGGACTGACAAGACAAGCGAGTCTGGCCGAACGCACAACATTCAGGCCGCTCCTCACTTCTCTTTTTTACGCAACACTCCCAGAAAGTGGACACGATGCCCAAAGGCCACGGCCATCGTAATCCTACTGGAAAAGCGAAAAAGATGTGTGGAACGGATAGGTTGTGTGTGCAAGCTGACTCGCTCTGTCTTGTCTCTCTTTGACACCCGCTTGAATGATGTAAGGACAACTGCTTCGGTTGTCCTAAACTAAACCTGAACCGAAGGAACTGCAACAATGGCCAACGTCAAGTCCGCTCCTGCTCCTCGTGCTGCTCGTTCCAAGTCCGCTGCTCAACTGGAGAAGAAAGCTCAGAATGAGAAGCTCGCCGCCGAACGTCTGATCCGACACCAGACTCGGCAGAAGCTGGTCATCACCTTGAAGAAACAGGGCTTCAAAGGAAGCGATGATAAGATCATCGAAAACTTCAACAATCAGCAGCGACTGGCCGAAGCTGCCGCCTACTGCAAAGCCGTGTACGCTGTGCCGGTGGCCGGTTTGATCATCCAGCGATGGTTGAAGGACCGGATCACGATGGCACCGATTCAGGTGGCCGATCTGATCCTCCGCTTCCTGAATCGTGACGGCAGCATCGAAGGGCAGCGTAACAACAGTGACCTCAAGGCAAAGGTCGAAGCCGCCTTGAATCCTGTCGCTGTCAAGGCCGCCGCCTAGTTGACACCCGCTTGTAAGTTGTGAGGGACAAACAACTGTCCCTCACAACTGGGTCGGAACCAACAAGGCGTCTGACACCCGCTTGAAGAATGTGGAGACAACCATGTCGGTTGTCACACTAAACCTGAACCGGAGAACTCGAATGAAGTCGAACATCGCCACTGTCGAACTGACCGATGCCGAACTGGCTGCTGTGCTTGCGGGACGCAAGGCCGTTGTTTATGTCGCCGAACCGCCGATCAAAAGCAAGGCCAAGAGCAAGGCCAAGAAAGCTGGTCGAGAACACCAATCGCTGGACACGACGGCGATGCCGACAATCTACGGCGAGATCGAACGTGGTTCGCTGGTCGAATACATCGGCAAAAGCACGGGCACGCCGAAAGCCTACTTCGTGACTCGTGTCTTCGACGACAAGTATCAAGAAGGAACGAAGTGCTTCAAACTGGATGGCTTTCTGTTCGCCAACAGAAGCCTCGTTCGCAAGATCGGCTAGTCGAATCAAGAGAGGGAGTGACTCGAAGAGTCACTCCCTCTGGTTGACACCCGCTTGAATGATGTAAGGACAACTACTTCGGTTGTCTTACTAACCTGAACCGGAGAGACGAACATGACGACGATGACACGCAAGAGCCGCAGCGGAATGGAAATCGCAACTCAGTCGCAAATGCAGTTTGCTGGCCGCATCGCAAACCCGACCGAAGTGCTGGCCGCAATCGAACGAGGGCACGCTGCTGTTGCTGCCGCCGCCAACAATCAGATCGAACTCGGTGCTGCTGTCGCTGGAACGTGGATCGAGTTGGCTGAACTCGAAGGCGATGAAGTGGCCGAAGCCATCTGTGATGAAGTGTGGCCGCTCGACACGCCAATGGATGTGATGGCTGTCGCCGCCTAGCACACGCTGGCATGGATGCCTCACACCATACAGACACCCGCTTGTATGGTGTGAGGAAGTTGTCGCAAAAATTGTAATCCATTAACTTTGAGCCACCCCTCGGGAAAGGGGTGGCTCTTAGTCGTATGCCCCATGACTACGCACCCCCCTCTCTTATATCGAGGTCGAAAAAATTTTTTCTCGCACGCATGTAGCAAAAATCGCCGCCCAGAAATTTACAGATCTTCTTAAGCCGCTCAAAACTAATAACAAAACACTCTTTGAAAAATACGGCGGCGTCTAAATACAAATCTTTGTGGGAGGGTTTATGATCAATATGAAAAAATTTTCTGAATGTGTGGGAGGATTTATGATCAATCTCATTGGGACCATATTAGCAGTGTTGTGGTATTGTACTGGAGGCTTGTTGATCAAGTTATTGCAGAATCTTGGTAGTCCGAACGATATGAAGTAGCAGATGCTAAATACATCATGCAAAGTTTCAGGAGTTTTTTAGAAGCGGCCCAGATTGTCTACATCGGAGATTCGATGGACATGGACGACGATGACGGCAATCAAGCTGAGTTGGCTCAACAAGCTTGGGCGATTGCCAAGCAAAGTCCGATTCGTATTTTGAGCGACAAAGACTTAAGCAGCGTGGCTTTGATGGGCGAAATCGTGGCTGGAGCTTTGTTTACCGGCTGGCATCAAGAAGAGTTCAGCTTTGATGTGATTGTGTTACCACAATTTCAGCAGCAGGGTATAGCAACCCAACTGATAGATGCCGCTCTTTCTGAATTCAACTGGGCTTCAGATGGCAGGCCAAACGCTTACATCAAAGCTGACGTGGTGAATCCCTATCTGGTGCCACTGTTACAGAGACGTGGTTTCGTCATGCAACAACAGGTGGGCGGACATACGATCATGTCGAGACAATAGGAACACTAAATGGAAGAAACATATATGAACAAGTTAAGTTTTAGATATTATCAACTTAAAAAAGAATCTTTTGAAGCTAAATCTAGTTTGGCACAGCACTTGGTAGAATCTGGCGTCAATCTTGAAAAGTTAAATCAAGGTTTACAGATCATTCAAGAATGGGGATTCAATCCATTTAAGTCTTTTGGTAAATCTGCTGCCACGGGTGCGGGTGCTGTCATGGGCAGTGCATTAGGCCCGGTAGGAACTGCTTTGGGCGGTATGGCTGGAAGTGCAGTGGGAGGATTAGGTTCCAGAGCAGTTGGCCATGCTATGAAAGGTGCCACTGTACAACCTATTCAACCAGCTTATCAACAGGCAGTCCAAGCAGTTGATGCTTTGTCGCAAATGTTGGATGCCCCAGATGTGCAAGCTGTTCCAGATGCTCAAAACTTAAAACAAAATGTTTCTCAGGTCCAACAGTCTTTACAAGGATTGGGAAGTAGTATTGCTCCTATTGACCAACAAAGAAATGCTACACTCGATCAAAATCTTCAGGCAGGAGGCGGTTGGGGAAATAAACTTAGGAATGCTCAAGGGTCAGGAAAAATAGCTCAGGGAATGCGAGCTTTGGGCGATAAAATCAAAAACATTCCAGCACTCAATAAAGATATGGGACTCAGACGAGCAATGGCTCAAGGCATGGATTCCCTTAATGTTTGGGCACAACAAAATCCCAATAAAGCCGCAGCCCTTAATATTGGCTCTGCCGTAGCTGGTGGTGTTGCAGGTGCAATGGGTGCAGGTGCATTTCAAAATGCCTCAATTCCACAACAACCGGGACAACAAGTTACAGGAAATGATAGTCATGGTCAGTATGATCCTAACCAATTACCGGGAACTCACAGTGGCTCCACAGTTACAGGAAATGATAGTCATGGTCAGTATGATCCTAACCAATTAGGCGGACCTACCGAACCCGGTGCTGAATGGACTAAACAACAACGTCAAGATCATATTCAAAAATATGGTGGAGCATCATATATCCAAAAGAGATTTGGCAGATAACAATGTCTGGCAAATTCATCCAAGTGAGACAGTAGGCAGGCCGATAGGTAGTCTTTCGTCTTTACAGTGGAGATCGTCATACGATTGTTGTGTAATTTGAAAGTCGATCATGTGTCCGGTGAGTTGTTTTCCCAGAGAGGAATAAGCCAGACATAGGGAGATCCACTTCTTATTATGAAACCTTTCTTCGGGAGTTCCGAATCCCATTGAGGCAAATGTTTCATCTGGCAGGATGACTCTGACATCCAGATCGTGCCAATCTTTTGTGATTAGAGCCGATCCCACGAGATAGACTTCAGTATCAAATACTGCTCGAAGATGTCTGGCAAATTCATCCAAGTATAGAGCAGCAGGCATTCCCACATATCCATTGAAGCGTGGTTCTGTATGTGTATCAATTTTGACCTGCTCCAATCATATAGGCTTCCAGCAAGGTGGCCACTTCTACGGTGGCTGCTTGGAGATCTGGATGTCCGACCGGGTGTAATCCGTTGAGTCGTTCTCGTTCCAAGATGGCTTGTTTGAGATAAGAGCCTTCTTCGATGCTGCTCACAACACGATTCAGACAACCAGCCATATTGAGATGACCGGTCTGATTGTCTGCAACAGAGAGTTTTGCCAAGACTGGATGATAGGCGAGGACAACAAGGTATGCCAAGACATCTGTGCGATTGATCATGCTTTTCCTTCCCAGATCATTTGTAGGTGCATCAAATCAGATTCTTGTGGAAAGAATCCCAGTCCAGCCCTCATGCACATGCTTATGTGTTTGTTGAACCTACGGACGATGAAGAAGTATCTGATGTGTCTCACAAAGAACAGATACTTGAATCCTTGCTTCTTCGGAAATGTGGATGTGCTCACATCTACGAAGCCATCATTGGTGAGAATTGTGAATTTACGACTCATGGCTTTTCGTCTTCAAGAGGCAGAAGTCCCAAAGCGTCATTGATTTCCTCAGCCTTTTCTTCTGCCTCATCGGACCATGCTAGGAGCGATTCAGAAAGTTTTCTGGCTGCTTTGACATTCATGACGAATCGGATGGTTTTTGTTTTCTCCATATTGATCAAACCGGAGCCAGCGAACTCAATGGTTCGATCCATGACGGTGAGAACAGCTTCAATTTCCGCCTCAAGTGGTGCTCGGTCGGCATCTTTGTCTTGAACTGGGATGTGAATGCGAATGTTACGTGCTGTGCAGATTAACTGTTCCACGTTTTTTCCTTCTAGCGATTTCAATACCTTTGTCGTAAGTGATGACATCATCTCCTACGAGTTTGGTAACAAGTCCGGTTTCATGAACTTCACTGCCGCACCAGCAGCAATGACTATTTCTGGTGTCTGTTTGGTGATACACCACGAATGGTATATTACAAATATTGCAAAAGTATTCAACCTCAATAGCAGAACCAACCGGCACATTTGAGGCATCGAATTCCGCTCCAGCAATTGGGGTCGAGTTCGTGCTGACAATTGGGGTCTGCGTCATAAAGTTCAATTCCAGTTATGGGGTCCGAGTCTGTTGTGGATACGTTCCCATTCACTGGGGACTGGTTGTTGTCGTTGCACATTGGCAAGGGTCCATTTGATGGCGGCGATGGTTCCACAGACAACAACTCCAAAAGCACCAATGGCAAAGAGATAAGCCATTTCATTCATCCTCTGAAAATTGGGTGATGCAACCAATAATGGGCGTTCTTTTCCACAACCAGAACACTTTTCGTTTGAACCGCAGCAGGAGTCCCGACAATGATCGTGCCAGAGCCAGCTTGGGAAAGTGGATAGCAAGGAAAGATTGGTCGGGGGTAGAAGGATCTATGAAGCCTTCGATCTCATCGTCGGTTTCGATGAAGACTTTGGCTTGTTGAGTGCGGTCAAAAGTCAATTGACCTTTGGTTTTGACACAATGAAATTCCACCTGAGAGTCGCCGTCGAGGACGAGACATGTGGGATAGTTGGTGTGATACCTCATGTTGTGATCAATGGCCGGACGAATCACACAGACTTGTCGCATTTTTCCGGGTGGGAAAACAGTCTTTCTCATTTCCATTGTGTTACGCATCTTTTTCCCCTCTCGGAAATCTAGTTGAAACTACCAGTTGGCCATCCTCAGTGACTTTGACCAGAATTGGTACGCTTTGATGTCTGTGCATAGAAGAGTGAACTCTTTGCAACTCTTGCCAAGGTTCTTTCCCGAATGTTTCTTCTCCGTCTTCCATTGTAAGCAGTCGGCCCATTCTATACAAGTTGACTGCTTCCAAGGCATCTTTCATGATGCCGTGTCCCCCATTTCCGGGAATACAAACTTCTACTGTAGACTCGAACTCGACCACAATGGCTTTTCCATTGTGGAGTTCCAGAGTTTGTTCCACAAAAAATGGATCAACGCCTGCGACTCTTTTGGCGAAAGCGGTCATAGCTCTGGACAGAGCCTTCTTTTCGGCGTCCTCTTTGTCTTTTGCCTTATTGATGGTGTAGGTTTCTGTGCGTTCTTTGTCTTCTTTGACATCCCAGAAACCTACTTTGACGATGTATTTCATTTTGAATTCGCCTTCGCCTCAATTTCAGCCAGCACTTCTTTCCCGACTTCATCAAAGATAGCTTGATTGGCAGGAGTTGGATCAAAAGCGATAACTCCAAAACCTTCTCTGGCCAAGATGGTCATCACATCTTTGAGCCAAGCCTTGGACAAAGCAACTTCTGATGAACCATGTCCACATCCATTCATTTCATTTTTCCTTAGAAGCACTGACTTAAATCAACTGTGGAGACATCAACCACATTGGGTGGAAGATCTGAGATTTTCTTATCAGGAATGACATCGACCCACATTTGGTGCAAACGTGGGAAGGCGACAACCACAAAGAGATATCCGTCTTTCTCCAGTGCCCACAGAGGCACGTTAAAGACATCATACTCTGGAAGTTTGTCCAACAGCCTGATATTGGACTTTTGAATGGTCTTATCCATTGGACCAATACGATTGAATCCTTTGGGCAGACCAAGATTGAAATTGCCGATTCCACCGGCAAAAGTTCCGGCAGAATGGTTGTCGCAGGAGAGGGTGGTCTGACTGGCCTTGAACTTATGATTGTTCATCGTCTTCCTTTGACGTACAGTTCAAAATCGCTTTCAATCACTTCAACACTGACTTCGTGTCCCGGACGGCTTTTGTAAGCTTTGGGATAAGTGTGCCATTCGATTTCCCAGCCTTTGTCGGTGAACTTCTTGGTATCGACTTCGCTCATTCCCATGATGCCGACAATTTGATTTTTGGGAACATTTCTTTGGATGAACTTGGCACAGTCTTTAGGATCACGGAATAAGGGAACCATGGTTCCTTTGGGAGTTTTTACGACCAACACAGGTGCCCAGTTTTCAACTTGGCATTCTTGTTTGAGTTCTTGTAGGGACAAATCTCCACAGGTGAAGATGATCACAAAGAAGTCGTATTGACTCAGTGGCGGTGGCATTCAATCCTCCTTGTTTATTCTAGAATGTAGCCGCTTTCAACAAATCGTTTCAGGATTGGAAGAAGCTGGACGATTTCATCCACGCCTAAGAACATGTGGGTTGTGAAGATTGTGCCTTCGGGATAAGGCACAGGACGCCAACCACGATCACAAATTTTGGGATCAGCATCATCACAGCCCAATTCGAGACAATCTTTCGTAACTCGAATGGAACATTTAGCTCCGTACCGATCCTCGAATTCACGAGTACGACACTTCCTTGTGGTCAGGAATTTCTCGAAGTTACGGATCAGTGTTTTGACGTGTTTCGTTACTAAGTGCATTCGGGTGTTGAACAGCACATCTTTCCCGAAACTTCCTCCTACGTCAATGATGCCGCCGAAAATATCTTTGGGTTGAATGTTTTCGGGGAACGGAACTTTCTCAAAGACATCTCCCACCAATCTTTTGGGATCGGCGTCTCGAACACCGAACCAGATAGCTGCTTCGGTGGCAAGGGAAGAATCTTGGATGGAGCATCCAACACCTTTGGCGTCGGTGAATTCTCCAAAGGCGAAACCACGATCAGTCTTTTCGAGTTCCATTATTTTGCATCCATATAAGGTTTGCCGTCATAGATCAAATCGGGAGAGGTCCGCAAGGCGGTGAAAGAGAGAGTGGGAATGCCCTCTACCATGGCAACAGGAATGACATGATTCCCTACCAATCGCCAGATCAAAGTTCCCAGCATGGCCAATCGTGGATTCTTGTTGGTTCGCAACAAGTCCACCAATTCGCTGAATTTGTCTCCAAGAGCTTTGCCTTTGATGTAAATCGGATCATCTGTGGGGAGTTTGTCAGCATCAATGACTTCCATCTCGAAGCTCCTGCAATTGTTCTTCTGTTCTTAAGAGTAAGTGAGGCTTTCCTTCCGTGTATTGTTTGTAACACGGAAGACAAAGGATTTCAGCGTTATTAGCCGAAGCTAATGTAGCTGGGCTAATCATGACGGTTTGTTCGCAGTTGAAACAGGGCTTTTCTGTGCTGCCAGCAATAGGCAGGTAATGTGGATCGCCTTTCAAGCAGCACACAAGAGCGATGGTATTGTCTGGCCACGGTTTCATAAATGATAAGGCCCTTGTAAGGCGTTTCTACGGCTTGTTGAGGTGAGACTTGAACTCAGAGACGAATTCTGTGGGAAGGGCCTTAAAACGCATTCTAGGGGCCTACAAAACAATCGGATCTTCGGCGACGTAGGGATGAAGGATTTTATTGCAGTCAATTTCATTCATAATTTGGTTTCTATCCTTCATTCTGATGAGGAGGTTGAGCAACATAGCATATTTACGAATGGTTCTGATGAACAGAGTTAGATTTTCTTGCAACTCTGTTCTGTCGAACTCAAAGTTTTTCAAACGCAGTACATTTTGCGGAGGAAGAGGCGACGGTGTGTTGTGATTCAATCCTGATTGGTTATATTTGGGCGGCAAATTTTGTGGGTGCGGCCAAGAGATTTTTGCCCCAATCACCATCGTTTTTGTATGCAAGTTCACCAAATCGACAGTGCATAGACCGACCAATTGATCTTTTTGTTTCGAATCATCAATGAGTTGAGATTCATCCATAGCACGTATTTGTGCCATGGTGTCATCCAAGAATATTTGGAGGCGAGTGGCGATCCGGTCGCCGGATTGAGCGAGAGCGTAGATAAGATTGTGGGTGAGTTTTCTGGCATCAGAAAGGTGCAGACAAAGACGCATCACTTCATCATCAGTTAATCCCATCTCTCGTTCGACGGTTTTGATGATGTTTTCCAATTCGATGCAGATGCTTTTGTCTTCACCATCAGCTTGGGTCCACGGTTTTACGGAGAGTGGTGGACCTTCTGAGGAAACTACAGAGACGCTACCGATACCACTGCGGGGATCAAGGTAGGAAACTGGAATGGCGATTTTCATGACCATCTCTCCAATTGCAATTTTTGGATTGCAAAATTATTAAGTTGCGACGAATGTAGAGGACCGATCAAGGGGCAAATTAGTAATGCGGAGCAATCATAGGAGATAGATCAGGCAGTGACTACTCTATCTTCGACATCCACTTTGAGAGCGGTTGACGCAACAACTGCCGACCAATCCACTGAATCTTCCAAGTAGGAGATGGTGTATTGATCATGAATGACATCCAGCAATTCAAGATGGCTAGCCAAGTACATGACTGGTCCTCTCCAGCCATAACTGGATTTCAATTGATTGCAGACTCTTTCATAAAACTCGCTGAATTTCATTTGAAGATTCCTTTGTCAAGAAAACATTCGTCAGACTGGGACGCCTTCTTCGGAGGTGGCCGATTCCTTCCCAGTTATCTCTCACGGTACTTACTACCGACTGCCGTTCGCTGACGAAATGCTTGGGGGCTACACCATATCTTTGAGGGCTTTGAGTGGCCGCACCTTCACGATTCTTCGTGCCGGTTTGGCTTTGACTTCCATCATTTCACCGGGCTTGAAGGGATTGGCCTTCATAGTCGATACGGTGGCGGGTTTTTCGTTCACCGAAATTTTGGCCAGACCGAGGACAGAGACAGACCCCGGACCTCTGCTGGACAGTTGTTCTCGAACAACTTCGGTGAGGGCATCCAAAACCGTAGTAACTTCCTTCTTAGGAATGCCAGACTTTTCAGCCACGGCACTCAACAAGTCGGTCTTCGTCATCGGCTTTACTTTTTCATCAGACATGCTTTGTTTCTCCAAAACGAGGTTTCACACGCCAAGGATTATAGGGTTATTTCCGCATCTTGTAAAGCAGAGTCCCTATTATTCTTGGCACCTTCCATAACACCAAAACAATTTGATCATGTAAGAGATGTAGAGGATTCCACAAATCCAGATTGCGTATCCGGGGAGTCCGAGGCTTCGTTCACAGGCAAGGATGAACATAGAGACAAGGACAGCGAAGAGATAGAGGTTGTAAAGCATGACAATTCCTGTTGGATGACTGGCTTTTTCCTGTTGGCAAACAGTTCTTCCAGTGTTGGAATGTATTCTGGATTGATCAACATGTAAGCTTCTTTTACATGTTCGAAAAGAATTGGGTCGCTACGAAACCGCAATCTCAAAACATCTTCGTTGGAGATCAAGTAATTTTTCTTGACCTTATTGCACTTCCTGCACATGAGTTGGATGTTCTCTTGTGAGGTAGGGCCACCTTTTGACCGTGGCAAGATGTGATCCATAGTCATCAAGGTTTCGTGGCCTTGATGGTTTGTGGCATAAAGATTGAAGTGAGGAGAGAAGCACCCAGACTTTTCCAGCCAAAAGTGTGTTCCCTGAAATTGGCAGACAACACAACATTGTGTGCGAGCGATCAGCATCATTCTCTGGTTGGAGAGATGCCCCACTCTGAGTCTTTTGTTTTGGTCTGGAATCCAGAAGCTGTGATTTCCCTTGCCAATATGAGGCAGCACTTCTTCGAGACTGAATTTTCCGATTCGGTTGTAGCCTTTGGCCTGACCCATGGGATCATCCTTCAAAAATAATTCTCAACAATATCAGACCACACAGAAAACACACGCTGCCTGCCGTAAAAACAATGGCCGACACAACCCCATTCTTTCTTTTGTAAAAGTAGTAGGCGATGTAGGCCATCACAAAGTTTGTAACGCAAACAAACTCAATCATTACTCAGTGCCTCGCAAAACGTGACCGCCATATCCCAGCCTCGATCTGTCGGAACAAATCTTGCGATAGGGGATTTGTACTCCTTGTTTTCGGAGAAGTGTGGATCAATTTTGACTTGTTTTCTGAGTTTTGCAAGAGTGATATTTTCATAGACGAGGATTTTTTCGCCTTCATAGTTGTCACAATCTGGATACTTGATTTTGACAACCAAGAATTGATTGATTTTTTGATGACTCAAAATAATCCAATTGTTTGGATTGGGATTGGGGGGATCAATTTGAGTGTAATCCGCCACTGGATAGGAATCTCCGTATCCATCTTTTGAAAAAAGGCTCAATCCCATTACTGCACCAAATCTGTTTTGATCTCAATGTCTTTTGTCGATTCCATCAAGCTCTTTACGTTGTCCTTGCAAAATCCATGAACTCCTCTTTCGATGAATTCATAGATCACTCCTGTCAGTTCACTAGGTTTTGTGAAAACCTGTGTGAGTCCGGGACAAGTCAGAGGATTTTCGGTTGTAAACTCAGCATAACCTTTTTCACGCCAATAGTCCATCTGAGCTTGAACAGATCCTACCTGATACGCCAGATGATGGATGCCGCCGATTCCATCTCGTTTGGCGACCCACTTGCCTACAATAGATTCTGGATCTCCATCAGAGACAAAGATCTCTGGTGCCAGATGGTAGGCTGTGACGTTGGGGGTTAGAGTTGGATCTTCACAGTCTGGAAGAATATTGCACATCCACGGCAATCCCACTCCATGTTTCTCTGGCGGTTCGAGAGCGAAACATTTGGCTGAAGTACCGTCATCGAAATTGATTTCGAATTCTGTTTGGACGTGGTAGTTGAAAGCCTTGATGAAGAAATCAACGGTTTTGTGTCTGTCTTTTACTCTGTAAGCAATATGATCTAGTCTAATGGTTTCCCCCTATGGCAACAATGGCCTTACACATTTCCATCAGGTAATCCTCATGGAAATTTTGTTTCATTCTGTTGATGTCTTTGTGAACCCACTGCACATTATCAGCGACATATCCAACATCGCTATCTTTTCTATCCAGTGATGCAGTTTGTTCTTTTTGTTGACTGTCGGACAACATAATATTCCAACCTGTCAGAGCACATTTTTTCTCTTGAGAAACATACAGATTCCAAGAAAATTTCATGTCTATCTTAAAATCCAATTTTCTAGTCTTGGCTCCTCGTTGTAGTTTTGCCCAGTAATCACCAGACAAATCTTCATAACCAGTGTAATGCGGATGATCTTTGCCAATTCTTTTATTCAAACAACCACAACTTTTAGTATTGTCAGAGATCAAACTTTCTGTTTTGGCTTTGTATTGATTGCCGCAGTCGCACTGCAATAGCCAATACCTATATCCACCATACTTGTGATCTAATTTGACAACTTCACCGGAATGAAATCTCCGACCAACCAAATTTTCTTCTTGAACACAACCGCAATTGGTCCATTTGGTTTTTAGAGTTGTTGTGTCAACGACACGAGTTTCTCCACAATCGCATTGAACCAGCCAATAGAATCCATTTCTCTTTACATGAACTGGTTTTGGAACCTGTCCTATTACAGTTCCTTTACCGAATTTCTTGCCAAACAAAAAAGCGTGAGACGCATTCATATAAGATATGTAGCGTCTCACGCAAGAAAATATGGAAAATTCTCACTGCTAATCCAAAATTTGTAACGGCCTTGTTACAAATTTTGGATTAGCTTTTCAATGTTCTCTTGAATATCGGTATGGGGCCAATAAATTGGAGAATGGAGTCATTGACTCGCTGCACATTCTGGGATTGTCTTTGTTCCAAGAGAACCAATGTGGTTCGCCGTTGCAATCATAAGCAGTCTGTGAGAGAAACTCACCGTCTTCTGGAACATCGTTAACGAATCCAAGACAATAGATCATTGCTTCAACGGCTGTCATTCCAGTTCCCCTTTGGACGCCAATCGGCAAAGTCTGATCCTTGCAAAACCCCGCAGTACGGACATTTTCCATTAGACCAGCCTTTGAACTCTGGGGAATTGCAATAGGAACAAGGGAGCGGTTGAGCCGTCATTACATCTGTCCTCGTTCTTTCTTGTTTCTTACATGGCCTCGATAAGCCCTGTTTGACAATTCATCTGCATAGGCGTTTTGTTCTCTGGGAACCCACTTCAAAACACACGAGCCTTTGTTGGAAGATGATGAATCATCAGGTGCGTCGAAAACAATGGCAACACTGTGACACATTGGACACATCATGTCATGGCTTTGCAGCCCATCGCCTATATCAATCAACGTATTGATGTCGCCTTTGTGATTACAGCCAGTGCAGGTGAACATGTCTCCATGTCCGCCATCATCGAGACTCCAGTCAAGATTCAACGCTTCCAGATGTTCCCAGATACGTTTCCTCAAAGGTTGCAGATGCTTTGCTTTGCATTGCCACTTTTCGGTAACTTGGTAGATCAGCAATTGGCTGTCACCTTGAATCGTGAGATTCCCCCGCCAATTTTGTTCCCGGAGCCATTTGAGGGCGAAACCAAGAGCACAATATTCGGCAAAGTTATTTGTGGCAAGTGGGCCACCGTCTTGGGCGACATCGCAATCTTCGACCAGAATCCGATTGTTTTTGTCGTAAATTACCCAGCCGTAAGTGGCGATGCCACCCGGATTTTTTGGTTCGCAGCCGCCATCCACACAGAGCAGCAAGGTGCGATGTTCCTTGATTTTACCGTCAGTTTTGTCGATTGCCATTTGACCCTCCTGCGACATTCTAGGGTTTTATTTTTGTGCTGTAAAGCTAAATACAACAAAGGAGACAATCATGCGTCCGAAAAAAATCAGGTTAATCAGAGAAATGACTGTTGGCGAAGGAGTTGGCGAGCGTCAAATTTTCATCGAGTACGATGAAGACACTGGGCTGGCAATTCGACCAGACAACCGCTTGTCGGCCAATGGGCAAGCGGAATGGGATCGAATCATGGATCTATTGATGAATTGCGAAGATGGCAAAGGCAAAAAACAAGATCTTAGATCAATCGTTGATGGTCCCGGCCTTCTCGATCATTGTTTGAATTTTTCTTAATTCGTTACCAACCAATGTGGATTATCCATGGTGAAATCCACAATCCGTTTAAGGCTGTCTTTGAAAGAAACAGGTTGCTTCCAGCCCATGGCAGCCATTTTGCTGCCATCCAGAGCGTATCGTCGATCATAACCCGGTCTGGCCGATTCACTAGGAATCAGTTTGTACTTAAGATCTTTGCCCATAATTTCTGCTACCATTTGAGCCAATTCCAAATTGTTTAACTCTGTATCTCCACAGATGTTATAACGATCTGGCCTTGTGTCTCCGGTGTTTCCGGTCTTCACCAAATTTGAATACAGACTTGGTTTTACTTTAGAAATGAAGACTAGAGCATCTGCCATATTACAAGCGTGCAGATATATTCTTGTTCCAATGGACTTTGGAGAATCGCCGTAGATCGGCATTGTTTCTCCGAGAGCGATTTTCTGTATGATCTTTGGCAAGAACTTTTCCGGGTCTTGTCGTTCCCCAATGATATTCATTGTGTTGGTAATGACAATCGGAAGGTTGTAGGTACGCCAATAAGAGATCGCCATGGCCTCCTGAGCGGCCTTAGACGCTGCGTAAGGGTTAGATGGCAGGATTGGTGCCCATTCCTTGTGTGCGTCATTTGGAGGGGCTTCTCCGTACACCTCATCAGTTGAGATCTGTATGAACAATTCCAAGTTCTTACAGCATCTAGCGAACTCCAGCATGTTAATGGAGAGTTCATAATTGTTTCTGAGGCAAGACACTGGATCAGTTGTTGATCTTTCGACAGCACTTTCAGAAGCCATGTTAATAATGTAATGAATTGGTTTTTCTACAACAACTCCGTTTGAGTCAATGCGTCTTTCGAATATCAAGTTTTGCAATTGTTGATCAAACGGAGTAGACAAGTCGTGTCTATAAGTTTTGACTCTAGGGTTGTCTTTGTTTATTTCTACAACACGACGGCATGTGCCTTTGTGTCTAAAGGAATCAATGCAAATCAATTCCCAGTCGGTATTCTTGAGGAAATAATCTAAGCAATGGTGTCCTACGAATCCACCATGACCTGTGAATAAAACTCTTTTCATGTTTTCCTTAATGCTTACTTGAACAATCTAACAAAGAAACCCAAGATTGAAAAGCAAGCGGCGATGATACAAACAATATAGTAAATCAAAATGATTGTTCCAATTGTACATCCGCCAGTAATTAAGCATTGAGATTCAACATGTGTTTTTTGGTAATGTCTATACCATAGATGAAAAACTATGGCGATAGCTGCTGGAATCAATCCAAGCCACCAGAATTGTTGAAGAATTGAAATTGTGTTTTGATCCATTGTTATTTCCCCTTTTTTGTTAACTTGATTCAACCGCATATTTGCGGTATTCGACATATTGCATGATTGATACTTGATCTGGACTTAAAGTTTCCACATACGCTTCTCCTGACAAAACAATTCCTCCCTTGCCAAATGTGTTAAAAACACATCCTTGTGTTACAAAGAATCTTGGTTTTTTCATTTCAGCATGGCATTGTTCTGTATAGTTGGCACTTACTAACGCACAGGGTACAAGCCTTGGAGCAAGTCTTTTCATTGTGAATTATCAGAGTATGGGGTAAATACTTTTTGTTCGGTCAAAATCTTCCCATGGTGGGATATGTCTACAAGAACCATATTGATAGTTATAAATCTCATTGTGTTTAATTTAAGTCTCTTTTGTTTTGTCATAAAGCATCAACAAAAAAAGCACACTCAGCCGATTGCTCAAATTCAAGAAGAACAATTTGAACCAATCCCCATCAAGCCACTAGAACCGATCAACTATACAATCAGCAATCCAAGGCCAAAGTATTTGGACAATGATGCGACGATTGCCCAATTGAATGAGTGGCACAAAGAAGCTCCCAAGTTGACAGAAGTTGGGACTTATGGAAAGACATCTCGTGGTCGAGACATTCATTACATTCGAGTAACGAATCCCGACAAAGACGACAAGAAGGTCGTTTTGATAACAGCTTGCATTCATGGCAATGAGCCATTGTCGTCTTCAACTGTGATGAGTTACATCGGCACGATCTTGGACAAGTATGGAGACGATGATGAAATCACATCATTGGTGGACACTCGGGACATTTACTTTATCCCAGTAGTTTCTCCAGACAGTTATCCCAATGAAAGGCACGTAGACGGGGTTGATCCAAATCGAGACTTCCCCACCAAAAGAAACCCAGACAAGAAATCGGTGCCGCCAGTGCTGGCTTTACAGGAATTCTTTTTGAAGATCAAACCTAGTGCTGTAATTTCTGGCCACACCAGCGGCAGGGTGTTTCTTACACCATGGGGAGATCAAAATGAATTATCGCCGAATGATTCTGACTACAAGAGAATCATTGGAGAGATGTCTAGGATGTGCGGCTACAGAATGCAGCGAGCTTGTCAGATGTACGGTAGACCAATTTTTGGAGGAGAGGTTGACTGGTACTACCGTCACATGTCATTTTCCGTTGTGATGGAATTTGGAACTCACCAGAACATTCCATCAAAGAATGACATCGACAAAGAGTTTGACATGACATTCAAAGGAGTTTTGTACTTCACAAGGGAAGCTCCCGATGTCATCATCAAGCAATGGTGCTGGAGTTGGCAGAGGGCTGCTTAATGTGCGTCGTACTTAACTGTTGATGTTTTATCAATCTTCTTTTTGTCCAGAATTGTCTCAACTTCTGTATCTGGGTTCTTCATCACATCAGCATAATCAAATCCTCCAGAAGAAAGTGCGTCTGAAATTGTGATTGTTTCTACAGTCTCTCCAATTTTTGTACTGTCCCACAAACACACTTTCCAAGGAACTTCACATTCCCCTGCGGCAAATTTTTCCCCAAGTTCTGTCGGCCTCCATAGACCCAAATGTTTTTGATGTTTATCCTCTGTGTTAGGCTTTCTTTCCAAAAGGCCCCAATTAGCCAAGATGGTGTGTTGGTTTGTTCTAGTAACCCACTGAGGGGCTTCTCTCGGAACATCAACCCAACATCCACCATTTTCTTTGAATTGATTGACAATCCAAATAAGAGATCTTGCCATAGTAGCATTGAGTGGACGTGGTTGATATTTGGCGTATCGACCACATACATTGCAGTTTATGCTTTTGCCACTTTCAAGTGCTTCAAAGAATTGTTTCTTAAGATCTTCGGCTCCCGGAGGACAATGAAAGTTGCTGTGGCATGTGCGACATAGACTTGTGAGGTGTTCCAGCTTTTCTTGCCCGAAGACTTCTGGATAGAATTTTGGGATGTGATGAACATCAGTGGCTGGATCGCCACAAAGACGACAGATGTGGAAGTCTCTTTCCAAGACTTTCGGACGAAAATCATCCTGCCACTTGTCAGTCAAAAGATACATCTTGTGAATCTGATTCCAAGTTAAATTTCGGTCTCCCTCGTAGCATATTCTGTAAAATTGAGAGTATGGGTAAGTCGCAGCCATTCCGTGAATTCCTTCTTAAGCTTTCTTGTACTTCTGATGTAGCGATCCTGCTACATGTGTTCTTGCACGCACACAAGTCACGACAACTTTGTTTCCGTTGTCGATTACAACGACGAACAGCAAGCCTTCGCAGACGAGAAATTGGAATCGTTTATCGAATCCATACTTCTCATAGTACCACGACATAAACTCTGTGTTGTTGATGTAAGATCGGTTCTCATCGGCCTCATCAATCATTCTGGCGAGTTCTATTTCAATTGCTCTTCTGTTATCTGAAACCTCTTTCTTGGATTTTTCGATGAGATTCTTGCAAACCTCGCAATCATTTTTCCGACAGTAACGTAGATGTTCGTATTTGCTTTGTGTTCGCTGCACAAATCTTTCTCTGAGGTGGTGTGTAAACCTATACTCACTCCTCTTGCCCATGATGTGCCTCCTTCAATCTTTGAGTGCAACAACTGTTTTTTCCAAAATTTGTAAAGCCTCATCAGGCGTCACATTCACATACATTCTGAAATTTGAATGTACCTGACCCGGAACTCTCTGCTCATCTTCTGAGCAGAGAACTAGACCAGCAAATGTGCTTCTGCTCATGAGTTCTTCGATGAGTTCTTTGGTGCTTACCAATTCAAGAGTGTTCATTGCATTACCCAAAAGTGACATTGAGTCCAATTTCAATGTTATAGTTTGGAATTTTCAGGTGGTTGGCGATGTTGTGTTTCTTGGCATCTTTTGCATTCAGAAACCAATCGACGTGGTTGTGTTCTTTAATCAAGTTTCCAAGATAATCTGCCTTGTGCCCCAAGTGCAAACTCATTCTCTTGTAGATTCTTTGATTCATTTCGTTCATATTATGAGTTTCGGCTTTGATATCTTCAATCTTGCCACCAGTCATAGATGCGACATCATGAATCATCATTGAAGCATCGGGGTGCATAAAGCGATATCCCTCAGTTCCGAAACTAAAGAGAATTGCTCCGGCAGACATTGCTTTAGAAAGCAAAATTGTCGCTACAGGCACAGGGGACGTTTCAATAAGATTGATCATCCCTATGACACCATAAGAACTTCCCCCAAAAGAATCAACAAGAATTGGGATGACTGGCTGTCCTGTATTGATGGCTTCTTCAAAATCATTATCGAAATGTGCCACAGCTTCTTCATCGAACTTGTTGACACGAATTGTAATCGGTTCTTTGTACACCTCCTCTAATTTAAGGATGTGCAGGTTTTGGTGAATTTTAATATTGTTCCGCATGGTTTCCTAAACATTTAAGTGTCTCTTTGTTGATGTATGTGACACTGGCTAGCGGAATCCCACGATCTGCTACCGAATTTGCACGATCATCACATAGAGCTAGCCTCACCATGTTACAGATGAGACCGAAGTGTGTGATTACTATAGTCTTGCTGGGCATTGATTGCAACACAGCAAGCGTTCTGTCTGCAAATTCTCTGGAAGATTCTTGTTTAATAAGAAAGTCTTCAGAAGATTCCCACAGGAATTCTGGGAATACATCTCTGCGATTTTTGATACAGAAATTTTCATCCTTGGGTAAGAAAGACGGCGATTCAGCAAGTTTGGGTTCGATCTTAAATTTCTTACCTAAAGTTTCAGACAGCACATTGGCTGTCTGAAGGCATCTTAACATTGGGCTGGATAATCCGCTGAATTCATCGAGTGAAAACTCACTTAAGGAGGCGGCAATTCTGTGGGCTTGTTCGATTCCATTTTCAGAAAGTTCAGGGTCTGGATGATCTGGATCTGCTGTTTCGGCATGTCGAATCAAGATTATCTCTTTATTAAAAAAGTGATCTTTTTCGCAATCTGCACAAAACTCTTCTGTATCTTGATCAAAGAACCCACTGACTAAATCATCTGACTCTTGTTCAATAAAGGTCAGCTTTCTGTATGCTTCAAGGTGACTATCGCCGATAATGATGCGACCTTGAATGTAGAGAGCCGTTTTTCTCATTGAAACCTCCCTAAAAAATTCACAACTACTTAGTATATAAGATCAGAGGCAATTTAGCCATAGGAGATTATCATGAGAGACTTCGTTAACTGGTGCGTCAACAACCAATTGGTTGATGTTTTTGAAGATGGCACCGTAGCTTGGAAGGAATCCTGTAACGGTGGTTCCTCAACCAAGCACGCTGAAAAGTTTGCTGGTGGTCGTGATATGCGATCAGATCTCAGCAGTGACTACAAAGATTACTGTCACCACATGGGTACAGTATGGCCATTCAAGCTGGCAGGAAAAGGCAAGGGCGGAAAAGCTGTTGCTCCAGTTGCCAAGTAATCAAAAAGCTTAAATCACCAAGACAAAGGGGATGGTATTACCATCCCTTTTTGTCTTTTTGCGGCTTACAATTTTTGCACTCTGGAAGTTCGTCATCCTTCAAGACTTTACAGATGACTTCTGATTCGGTTTCAATCCAAACCCGTGCTCCACATGACAAAGGCTTGTCTGGGCTGTAAATGACCTTGCTTGGTCCTAAGATTTCAACCTCGTGAACGTAGGTATTACTTTTGTAATTTTTCACAGTAATAACTGGATCGCACTTACCTGTTTTCTTATTAGCTCTGATGACGTGTTGGTTGACATGTATGATTGTCTTCATAAAAGGCTTTCTGTATGAATTGTCTTAATATGATATCAAAATGTCAAAGTATTAGCTAGCTCTATTGAGAATGTCTTTAACGAAGATTCTATAAACACGGCTGTAAGCTTTGCCCCATTCATTGCAGTGATCTTCGGAGTTGCATTTTTCCCAAGAAATAGCGTGAGCCCATTCGTGAATCAGGATATCAATTGCCTGTTCTTCTTTAAGGTTGCGGCAAATCCTAATAATATAGTGGTCATCCATTTGGCCACAATCACCGAACCGGTCGTCTGGTACTTTGACCCTACGAACTTTTACCGGCATATCAGCCGGACATTTCTCTTTAAGAAGTCGGACTACTTGGCGATAGTATTGCATGGCACAATTATCTACTTGTTGTGAATTTCAAAAATCCACGCATAGATAATTGCAGATTAAATCACATCTTTTATCAGAGGGTCCAATGGCTTACAAAGAAGAATCAGATCAACAGTTTATGGAAACCATTATTAACCAAGCTCGTGGTCCATCTCGCAGACCAATGGGAATGGGAGGCCAGCAATTCGGAGGAGATCCCGGATATGGACCAAATGACGACTCATTTCGAAATGAAAGATCTCCGATGAAGTTGAGAACTGGTGGGTTCCAAAACCTTGACGGAGCGAATCAAGCTGGTGCTGGTATTGATCAGGACGCTTCTACTGATCAGGACACAGATGTATGGATAAGATCAAAAATGGATGAAATCAAACAAACGATCAAAGATAAAGAAAGAGAGCTTCACGAACTGCAACAGCAGAAGGTGGAGTTAATGAGGCAGCTTACCGGTCGTCTTTAATTACAAGGTACATTCAATGGCTTACAAAGAAGAATCATACGAACAATTCTTAGAAACACTTAGTGCTCAACTTAGCATGAGAAAACTTAATAGTTTGGGACCAAATCCACAAAATATTTATCATGGAAATGATCATCCAGATCAAGATGATGAAGACCGTATACATCCCAATAATCAAGCACATTTTGTAAGAAGTTTGAGCGATAGAAACGCTAGATGGGATGAAACTCCAGACGATGATGAAGAATACACTCAATCTCCTGTAGACATGTCAATGGCAAGAACTCCGACAAGAAATGTTCCTGATCCAGTTATGAAAAACATGAGATTCAAGGGCGGATACTCAACAGACGCAGGCAGATTTCCGCAAAACAAGAAAACTGCACCAATATCTTCTGTTGGGTTAGAGCCACGCATAGAAATGCGTAATGTTAAAAGGGAAATCGAAGAAACAGAAAAAAAGCTCCACGAACTGCAACAGCAGAAGGTGAAGCTCATGAGGCAGCTTACCGGTCGTCTTTAAGACACAAAATTGACGATCACTTGATTTGCCAATAGTCCGTCAAGTTCTTTGAATTCCTTGACGTGTTCTTCTCTGTCTTCCCAAATCTCAACGACTTCGATCTCTGGATAGACTTTCATGTATTGTTCTAAGATCCAGAGCTTCCAAGGGAGAGTTTCATTTGGTTTGTTGCCTTTAGGGCGTGGCCCATTGTCTCCCAAGAAGTGACAGATCACATCTGGATCAATGTTCTTACAGAACAAGACTCCCTCTTTGGATTTTGTTCTTTCGACCTTCAGCAATTTGCCATCATCTGCAATTCTCAAAACCTGAGCTTGAATGCCAGCGTGGCGACCTGTCATAAGCAGAGTCTGACTGTCTGGATCGGCTTTGCTTTTGTGAAAAGCTTCGACAGTTTCTGTGATAAACATTTCGGCTGGAGCAGGCATTGGCACGAGTGGCGGAGACAGAGTTTCCGCTCGACCATACCAGCCTTTACGCATCCCAACGAAATGTTTGTGCTTCCGAGTCAATTCTCTGGATTGGTCCTTGTTGATCAGCCAAGGCATTCCAGTATGATCCTCGAACTTCTTGCGATTTTCTGGTGTGTCCAACGGATTACGAAAAAGTGTTCCGTCCCAGTCAAAAACATCTAATTTTTTCATGCCAAAATCCTTCTTTGTTTATTCAGATTGCCAATCACTTTTATTCCGTTTGTGATTCTAGTTGTTGCCCATAAAGGCTGTAAGTTAGAAAGTGCGTTCACTTCACTGACTTTAGCATCTAATGGAAAAGTACAAACCGGACGGATGTGATCAAGATGCCATTCACCATGATTTTCCCAAGTCATTTCTGGCAACCAGAGCAACTCAATATGTTTTCTGAGTTCTTCTGGACCATAACCCAACATCTCTTTTGTGCGGGCGGTCTTTTTCTGTTTAAGTTGGACTAGAACTCGACGCAGCACTGATCTCCATAGGATTTGTGGCTTGTTTTTGCGATATAGCCTTTTGCGAGTAGCCTTGAACTCGTCAGTTAAGCTACGCACTTTCCATTTCGAAAGAACTTCAGATTTGTTCTTTTGATACCACTCATCTTTATAATCTTTCCTTATCTTGTGGCTTTCTTTGACGGTTCGACATTCCTTGCAATGAGGACGGACTCCTCCGTATCGACCCTTGCACTCTCCGAACATTCGGAGAAGCTTGAATTCTTGACAAGACGCCAATAATACAGTAAATTGAATCTGGAAACAAGGACACTTTAGACAAGCAAAGGTTCGCAGAAATGTACATTCCAGATCCTATAGAATTGATGGAAGCACGTATTGACCGTCTGTCACACGAATGGGATTCAGCACAAAAGGATGTGCCACAGGGATCGTTTCGTTGCCCGTATTGCAGCAATGTCCATTCGTATGAACCGATTCAATCTGGACCGGGGCCGGATAGTTCTGCAATGTGTTACGATTGTTTGCCGGACGATCTCAAGAAAGCCTACGATGAGTTCCAAGCCAAATAAAAAAGGCCAGTACAAGTTTTGTACTGGCCTTTTTTATTTCGAGAAATAAAAGGATTGTGATGTCTATATAAATCATGAAAACATCAACAATCGAAAAAGAAATGGTCGGTGGCACCTTTGGTAATTTGACAGTCATGCGTTTGGAACAAGATTTAGATAAAGACGCCAGAGGAACATACTTCGCAATTTGCAAGTGCGAAGTGTGTGGCAGAGAAGATTTCAAGACACGACCATCAAGCATTAAAAAAGGATGCACCAACTCTTGTGGTTGTAGCCGCAACTATGATAATCGCACCGGCGACAAACATAAGAATTTTACAGGCCACAAAGAGATACGTGGCAAGAAATGGGGAAATATACAGAAGTCTGCTAAGGCAAGAAAAATTCCATTCGATCTTAAGATAGAAGATGCGTGGGAAGTATTTGAGACACAAGACAGAAAGTGTGCTCTCACAAAACTGCCAATTTGTTTTGGCAAAAACAAAGAGCAATCAACAGCTTCATTGGACAGAATTGATTCATCCAAGGGATACATCAAATCGAATATACAGTGGACACATAAAGACATAAACCGAATAAAGAGCGATTTGGATCAATCGTACTTCATTCGGTTATGTCGTCTTGTAGTGGACGCTCTCGATGCTAAATCGCCCGACAATATTCCATGTGCTTCTTGAAGTTGTTCAACTCCAAGCTCTTCTTTCTCTCTGCGATGCCATGAGCGTCCTCTTGGCCCGTGAATGGGTCAACCAGATCTTGGAACTCATCCGAGATCTTTTCTGAGCCATCTTCTCCGGCGATGTGATGCTTGACTCTTGGGCTCTTGGCATAAGCTAAGAATGCGTCAACAACTGATGGCTCAAGATGTCCTAGCTTGGTTGCAAACTCTCGCAACTTTCGACTAGAAACTCCGCTGCTCATGTAGCCGTTGGTGAGATCTGTCAGTCTTTCTCCATCCAAGTTCTCGCTCATTCCAAGTGACTTGATCAAGAATCCAATCTTCTTTTTTTCTTTGTCATCGAAACCAATGTCATCGAGTGCCTCTGGAGGATTGTTTCTGAGCATCCAAGCAACAGGCATATCTTTGTCTCCAAGTTCTGAAAGTTCTTTTGGAAGATCTGCATCAAGATTCTTACCGGGGAATACTTTGTCCATGAGGCCAAGATCTTTGAACAATTTCAAATAGCCTCTGGAATCAGAATCATCTTTGTCCATCCCCTTGCGGAATTCTCCCATGATCGTTTTGCGATCAAGCTTACCAAGACCATCAGCATTTTTTCCGATGATGTCTCTTTCTTCTTGAGGGATTTTCTTAGAATCTCCATAGCCGTGCATGAATCGAACGTATCTCAGGAGTCTCTTAGGATCTTCCTTCAATTTCTTGCCGAGGTCGCCAACTGATGCAATTCTGCCAGACTGAAGATGATGAATTCCTCCATGGAAGTCATTCAATTCTTTGTTCGGACCATTGTCATTCGACAACAAGATGTACATAGAATTGATTGTGAAGTCACGGGATGCTGCATCTTCACCTTGTGTGCCCGACTCCATTTCTTTATCGACTCCTCTTGGTGTCTTGGAAAAGACTTCCAGAGAGAATTGATCTTCATTGACTCGAACGCCAAACACAAATGGTCTGCCATTCTTATTAGATTTTTCAACCCAGAAGAATTGTTTGCTACCTTCTTTGCGGTTTGGGTGAGCGTGTTTTCCGCCGCCAGCTTTGGGCGTGCCATCGTCCTTGACGAATTCAAAACCATTCTGTTTCATTAGATGGTAGACTTCATCTGGTGAGGCATTTGTTCCGAGTTGAATATCTCTGGACTTTTTGCCAGTGAGATGATCTCGCACGGCACCGCCCGTCAAGAACAGTTTTTTGCCGCCAATCTTGACTGGCTTATCTTCGCCGCTGCCGTCATCTCTTGACCAACCCCAGTTGCCGCCGCCTTTGAAGGCACGCACAATTGGAGCTAGGTTTTTGTTTTTGCCGTAGTGTTCACTCTTCGGATCGTCGCTTACGTTGAACGGTTCGAAGTCATTGCCATCACCGAGGGAGATTTTAGCACCAAGCGGCTGTGCTCCACCGCTCTTGTCTTTATTTTCGGCAGCTTCCCTCAAATTCTTATATTCTTGAAACTTCCAAGTCTTCATATTTTACTCCAACAAGGTGTATTAACTTCTCTTGTATGTATGCTGGAATCACATCAAATCCAGTTATTCTTTGGCATCAGTTCTTAGAACTGTTTCGATCTGCATATTTGGGAGAGCATTGTTCTGAACGATCAGCTTTCTGTTACCATCATAGATATAGAAGGTTGTCTTGCTAATTGTCTGACGAACGATGCGAGCCTTCTTATTTCCAAACAAATAGACTTCATCATCAACATTATAGTCTCTTCCCAAGTAGAAAGTCATACCGGCGACCATGCTTTCTATTATGTTTTTACAGAACATGGCTATGCCAGCGACAACAAACCACCAAAAGTAATTGCTGATGGTTGCGTCAACCATTGACTTGATCAACAAAAGAGATTTTTCGTCCATATTTTAAGGTACGGCTGGTGCCTGTAAATTGAGTTTCATTAACAACCAAGCAGCCAAAACAACCCACACAAGTTGAATTACAAAGGTCATTATCTTGTTCCAGCGATCTTTGTCATTACCAGAATAAGCTTCTACTCCAAGTAATCTTCTATCAATACTGCTAATTTCTTTTTCACACTCTGATAGTTTGTTGTCAAGAATCCTAATATCTTTTGATTCGAGCACCACGATTTTTTGCATTGCCACATGGTGTGAATCAAAAAGAGACTCTATTTTGTTCTCAAGACTTGATTGATGAGTCTGGATTGATTTTACCCGTTCATCAATTCTTGTGCTTAAATCAAAAAGCTTTTGGATGTTTTCTGAAGATTGAGCCAAGATTTGAACAGAGATATCGTCTGACATAGATCCCCCTTAATATACACTAATCTCACATATATACCTCAATCATGACAAACAAACCAAATCCAGAAGTGAAAACAGAGACCGTCGAGCAAGAACTTGTTGAAGATAAGCAAGGATTTGAAGAAGAATTCGACGACATCGAGATTGACAGCCTAATGCCAACCATGACTGTCAGTACAGAAATTGTAAATGAACCAGAAAAAGAGTGCATTGTAAAAGACGAAGATGTTCTCGATCTTTATGATGAGATTCTGCAAAACTGTCGCAAAGATCGAGAAAGCGTTGGAGAGGTTCTGACCAACTTCTTAGATATGGTATTAAATGATGGCGATTCTAGTTCAGCAAGCAAAGAAGCAATTGTTAACTTGATAAAAATCAAAAGTGATGTAAACGACAAGATGGCAAAGATTGCTGACTTGAGAACAAGAATCAAGTTGAAAGAAAAAGACACATACCCACGTTATCTGGCAGCCCAACAAAATAATGTGGTCATTGAGGGCAGCAAGCGTGAGATGATCAAGACAATCAACAAATTAGCCCAGAGGAAAAAGAATGACAAATCGAATTAACGAAGCAGAGTGGTTGGATCATCTAAATGAAGTAGACATGCCCGGCCCCGGTGGTCAACCGAGTACGGCTGCTGGCTTTGGCCCACCCATGAGTCAGCCCGGTGGTCCGGGAGATCCAATGGGACAGAACACACAGACTCCTCCAGAGCAACCCAATCAAATGACCATGGACATGCAGCCGGGAGAAGAAGATCTGTCTGATGATCCTCAACACCCAGACATGCCAGAAGAGGAAGAAGGCGGAGATGATTTCGAAGTCTGGAAGATTGGATTTGTTAAAGAGTCTATCAAAGGAGACCCTCAAGCTTTGATTCAATCTATCATGAGTGTTAGAAACAGACAACTTGAACCAGCCCAGAGAAAATTTGTTGAAGACAATCTTGATGTTAACTTCTTGAGACAGAACGCCAACATATTTCAATCATCTAAAGACATCAGACAGTTGATCAAGAAGGAGTTTGATAGAACAAATCCTGCAACGTCTGTAGTCAACCACATTACATCAACTCTGGACAAAGCTCCAATGTTGAATGAGGTTTATGTAAAGATTAGCGGTCTTGGTGGTGCCAAGGGAGACATGCACAGAAAATTCATCGCATCTCTGATTGGCGGAGTTCAAGTCGGTAGTGGCGGATCAAATGAAGATGTTATCTTTGAAGAAACAGATTACTCAATCCGTATTTCTACTCGATTCAATTCTCGCTGGGGCGATGTAAACATTGGTCGTTGGTATTTGCGTGAAGATGATCCAGACAGATATTTGAAAGAAGCAGAAATTCGTCGTCTCGAAGGTGGAAGTCCAGAAGAGAAAGATGTTCTCAGAAGACGTATTGTTCTGGAGTCAATCGCCGATCAATTCAAAGAGCGAGCATTCGTTATCAATGTGGTCAATCAAGACGGAACTGTATGTCACTTGGCTTGGGATCTCGGTAACTGTCTCAAGGCAGCCTTCCTTGATGGCAAGTTGGTTGTTCGTACTGGCAACAATGATAACAAGGAGGCTTTCATTGATGAAGAAGGTTCCATTATCACTGTGCCGCACATGAGCATCTACTACATCAAAGAAAGTGGAGACATTGACCAGAAAGGAAAGATGGGCATCGAAGAGGTTCAGTTCATCGACTATCGAGACGGAACCTTGTATCTGACTGCAACTCTGGACTTAGTTAAAGAAGCTGCTGTGTCTCTACAGGGAATGATGTACAAGGAAACGCTGTGGCAAGGCAACCCAACAGATCTTCTGAGAGTACAGAGATGTGTTCCTAGTGCCCCAGAAATCATGTTGAGGCAATGTTAGTGTGTATTTCCTGTTGAAAAATTATTGCGAATTAGATCAAAAATAAAGGAGACAATATGAGAGATTTTTGGACATGGCTAAAAGAAACCTATGAAGAAGGAGACCCAAATTGGTGGAAACCACAAGAGGATCGAGACGATGAATTACTGAATAATCTAGGAGATGAATTTGGGTTCAATGTTCCAAAGCGATTGTCTGATACCCAGAAAATGAATAGACAATGGAATCCACCTCGTAAAGCAGACCCTTATTCATGGAACGCTTGGCACGGACAATCTTCAAGTCATACAGATCAAATTTTCATGCAAGATATACAATACCACATTAGAGATGCGATTACAAATAATAATGGTTTGTGGTGTACAATGCCAGTCTGGGGACTTAATGGAATGAGACAAACCGATCCAGAAACAGGAGACAGACATCCAAATGATGATAATTCCGGTG
>Ga0315284_10001876_pt1 | contig 29962 bp, 20 predicted proteins | sample YL17G09_16_MG_FD_203696 | JGI IMG/M metagenome (GOLD analysis project Ga0315284, IMG submission 203696) | Sediment microbial communities from Yellowstone Lake, YNP, Wyoming, USA - YL17G09_16 | ecosystem: Environmental > Aquatic > Freshwater > Lake > Sediment | place: USA: Wyoming | collected...
TCAGCAAGCGAAATCGCATCTATAATGTAAAACTTCAGCTTCTTGTCGATTATCTGCTTCTGCACTTCCTGCGGCAGACTGTCCCAAACCTCGTCTTTGTTGTGGATGCTGGTCAGCAAGAACGTCCCACCGTCTTTCGCCCTCGAAAGCATATCGTATTTTTCGAGAAAACTCGGGTTATGGCAGGCCACAAAGTCAGCCTTTCTGATAAGGTATGGCCTGCGTATCGGCCTTTTGCCGAACCGCAGGTGTGATATGGTTACCGTGCCGGCTTTTTTCGAGTCGTAAACAAAATAGCCCTGTGCGTAGTTGTCTGTCAGTTCGCCGATAATCCTTATTGAGTTATGATTTGCCCCTACCGTGCCGTCCGAACCTAAGCCGTAGAACATCGCCGTGTAAATCCCTTCGCTGGCAATCTCAAAAGACTCGTCAACATCCAGACTGGTATTGGTAACATCATCTACAATACCCACCGTAAAGCCATTCTTCGGCGTTGCGGTATCGAGATTATCGAGAACGGCTTTTACCATACCGGGCGTGAATTCCTTTGAGCCTAAGCCGTAACGTCCGCCGACGATTATAGGATATTTCGTAAAAGGCGATTTTCCCGCCGACATAGCCTCGCCGATTGCAGAGCGAATGTCCAGATACAGCGGTTCGCCGATTGAACCCGGCTCTTTGGTCCTGTCTAATACCGCAATCTTTTTAACGGTCTTTGGCAGGCAGTCGACAAAGGCCTTAATATCAAAAGGCCTGTAAAGCCGAACCTTCACAAGACCCACCTTTTCACCTTTGGTATTCAGGTATTCCACCGTCTCGTGAACGGTGTCGGCACCCGAACCCATAATAACAATGACCTTCTCGGCGTCCGGCGCACCGACATAATCGAACAAATGATAACTGCGTCCAGCCAGCTTTGCGAACTTGTCCATTGTCTGCTGAACAATCCCCGGCGTGGCCAGATAGTATTTATTCACCACCTCTCTGCCCTGAAAATAGACATCCGGGTTCTGTGATGTGCCGCTAATCATAGGTCTGTCGGGCGATAATGCTCTGGCACGCACCTGCTCAATGAGTCCTTCATCAAGCATTGCCCGAATGTCATCAAAGGTAAGCTGCTCGACCTTTTGAATCTCGTGGCTGGTCCGGAAACCGTCGAAGAAATGCAGGAACGGCACCCGCGATTCCAGTGTCGCCTGCTGGGCGATAAGCGCAAAATCCATCGTTTCCTGAACATTGGATGAACAAAGAAAAGCAAAGCCGGTCTGTCTGCACGCCATTACGTCCGAATGGTCGCCGAAGATTGACAGCGCCTGGCAGGCCAACGAACGCGCCGAAACGTGAAATACCGTCGGCAGCAGTTCGCCGGCGATTTTATACATATTCGGAATCATCAGAAGCAATCCCTGTGAGGCTGTGAAAGTTGTCGATAATGCGCCGGTCAGCAGCGCACCGTGGACGGCCCCTGCTGCCCCGCCTTCAGACTGCATTTCCGTTACCGAAGGCACCGTCCCCCAGATATTTTTCTCGCCGCGGGAGGTTTTTTCGTCCGCAATCTCGCCCATAGGCGAACTCGGTGTAATCGGATATATTGCAATCACTTCGTTTGTGGCGTGGGCTACGTATGCTACCGCCGAATTCCCGTCAATAGTAACCATTTTCCGTTCCATAATAATTCCTGCTCCATCAAAATAAAAATAACCGTAAAATTACAGCAAATTCAGCTTAAAAGGCTCTCCTGCAGACCTTTAAACCCTAATGTGCCTTTATACACCTTTTTGAAGCATTAGGCAACGTAAATCTTATCGAAACCAAACCCATAAAACTACGCCTAAAACCGCAGAAAGTTTCCCAAAAACTCTTTAACTGAAATTCTATAGACAATAATCGCCGCATAAATAATAATCTACTCCTGAAAATTGTGGTCCATAACTACCTAATACAGAAGGAGAATTTTTATGGATAGAAAAAACATAGCGGTGGTGTTCGGTTTGGCAGTTATTTTTTACCTGGGAGCAATCAGCACGAAAGGCTTTGCGGAAACAAAGCCTGTAAATGATGCAAACCAGCTTCGGGCGGAAATCACAGTCTCAACGGCCCAAAAAGTCGGCGAGATAAGTCCTGATATTTACGGCCTGTTTATGGAACTGTGCTACCATGAGTTTGACCATGGTATCTGGGCTGAAATGCTCAGAAGCCGAAAGTTTGCCGAGGATGATAAAGAAGATATAAAGGAACTTTACGGCATCGCCAGTCCGTGGTTTGCGATAGGAAGAAATGAAAAGACACATTTTGCTCACGATGCCACCATATATTATTGCGGCAGCCGGTCTCAGAAGATAATAAACGAAAACGGCCCGGAACATAAAATCGGCATCGGGCAAAAAGGGCTGTATTTAGACAAGACAAAGACCTATCAGGTAAGAGCCAATCTCAGGGGGGAAAATATCAAAGGCCCGGTGATTGTTGCGCTCGAAGGTGAAAAGGAAGTTTATGCCCAAAAGGAAATCAATATTCCAAATAAGGAATGGAGCAGGTTTTCTTTTACCTTAAAGCCTGCGCAAACGGACAAAAACGGAATATTTACCATAACATTCAAAGGTCCCGGCATACTTTGGGTCGGCAGTGTTTCGCTGATGCCTGACGATAACGTCTCAGGCTTCAGGAAAGATGTCATCGAAGCATTACAGGCAATACATCCGCCGAACATACGCTGGCCGGGAGGAAATATCGTTTCCGGTTATCGCTGGGAAGATGGGATAGGCGACAGGGATAAAAGACCGCCCAAATTTGCCAGAGAGATGTGGGGAACGAATGATGTGGGGACAGATGAATTTATAGAGCTTTGCCGACTGACCGGCGCAAAGCCCTACATCGCCGTCAATTCCGGCGACGGAACAGCCAAGGAGGCGGCGAACCTGGTTCAATACTGCAACGGCAGTGCGAGTACCAAATACGGAAAGACCAGGACCGCAAACGGACACCCGCAGCCTTACAACGTAGAACTGTGGGGTATCGGCAATGAGATGTTCGGCAACTGGCAGATTGGACACGTCGACGAAGAAACTTACGCAAGGAGACACCTTGAATTTGCAAAAGCAATGCTTGCTGTCGACAAAAATATAAAAATCGTGGCTGTAGGAACAAGGTACTGGAAATTCCCGCGATGGAACCAGGCGATTTTTAAGACGGCAGGCAAATATTTTGATTACCTTTCATTACATTCTTACGCAAAGAAGTACAGAAGCAAGGTGAAGAAAAAAGACATCATAGACCCGAACTTTGCCGAGAAATTTTATTACTACATCGTTTCTTCCCCATACGGTATTGAGGAGCAGATTATCGGGACAGACAAGGAAATCAGGGAATCACTGCCTGACCGGCCGGAGGTAAAAATCGCCTTCGACGAATGGAACGCATATTCGTATTATGCGACATACGAGGAGGCTGATTTTGCGTTGAGAGACGGGATTTATGCCGCCGGCGTTCTGCATGCTTTTCAGAGGCAGTGCAAGGCGGTACCGATAGCGAATTTGTCGAAGATAGTCAATGCGATAGGTATGATAAGGGTAAACGAACAGGGTATGTTTTTAAATCCGCAGTATCTTGTTTTGAAGATGTATGGCAACCACTTTGGGCCGATGCTGCTGAAAACGGACGTAAAATGCGACAGCTACCCTGCACCGGAATACGAGGAAGGCAGGCCCCAGGCGAAGGGACAGATTCCCTACCTTGATGTTTCAGCCACGGCGAGTAAAGATGGAAAATCAGTTTACGCTGCGATAATAAATCTGCACGCAGGCAAGGACATAAAGACCAAAGTTACCTTCGACAACTGGAATTTTCTGCCGCAGGTGAAGGTTTATGAGCTTTATGCTGATGATTACCTGGATGAGAACACTTTTGATAATCCCGGCAAACTGGCCGTGAAGGAGGGGACGTTAAATAATATCAGCAACGGCTTCGATTATGTGTTCAAGCCTCATTCGGTAACAATTATGGAGTTTGGGAAGGCCGGGCAATGAAAATTCGCATCCTTGTGATTTTTGTTTTCATAGCAGCGATAGCGGGGACAGCGGCTTTTTCGGCACCTGCTTTACCGGACACGGCAAAAGAATTACAAGGGGAGATTACGGTTTCTACAACTGAGAAAATCGGCGAGATAAATCCCGATATTTACGGCCTGTTTATGGAGTTGTGCTATAATGAGTTTGACGGCGGTATCTGGGCGGAAATGCTAAAAGGGAGAAAGTTCGCAGAAGAGGACAGGGAAGATGATAAAGATGGTTACGGGGTCGTGAAACACTGGTTTGCCATCGGAAGAAACGAGAAAACGCATTTCACTCACGACTGCACCGCTTATTACTGCGGCAGCCGCTCTCAAAAAATCATAAACGAAAACGGCACGGAACATAAAACCGGCATCGGGCAAAAAGGGCTGTACCTGGACAAGACAAAGACCTATCAGGTAAGAGTCAACATCAGGCAGGAAAACATAAAAGACCCGGTGGTTATTGCCCTCGAAGGGGAAAAGGGGATTTATGCTCAAAAGGAAATAAATGTCCCGAACAATAAGGACTGGAACAGATTTGCTTTTACGTTAAAACCAGCGCAAACAGACAAAAACGGAACATTTACAATAACCTTCAAGGGCAACGGGATATTATGGGTCGGCAGTGTCTCGCTGATGCCGGACGACAATATATCAGGCTTCAGAAAAGACGTTATTGAAGCGTTGCAGGCGATACATCCGCCGAACATACGCTGGCCGGGAGGTAATACGGTTTCCTGCTATCACTGGGAAGACGGCATCGGTGACAGGGACAAAAGACCCGCAATGTATAATAAAGCATTCCCTGAGACCGGCGACTGGGAGACAAACGATGTTGGAACAGATGAATTTATGGAGCTTTGTCGCATCCTCGGCGCAAAACCTTATGTTGCGGTCAATGCCGGCGACGGGACGCCGCAGGAGGCAGCAAACTTCGTCGAGTATTGCAACGGCAGTGCGAATACCAAATACGGAAAGACCAGGGCCAAAAACGGACACTCGCAGCCGTATAATATCAAATTATGGGGAATCGGCAATGAGATGTTCGGCAATTGGCAAATCGGCCACGTGGATGAAGAAAGTTATGCAAAAAGGCACCTGGCGATTGCCAAAGTAATGCGGGCGGTCGACAAGGACATAAAAATTGTCGCTGTAGGCGGAAGATACTGGAAATTTCCGCGATGGAACCAGACGATTTTCAAAACAGCAGGGGAATATATTGATTATCTCTCTCTTCACTCATACGCAAAAAAATACAGGAGAACCCTAAAAAAGGACGACCTCAAAGACCCAAATCTCGCAGAAGAAACCTATTACTACATTGCATCGTCACCATACGGTATAGAGGAACAAATTGTCGAAACGGACAAAGAGATTAGAAGGTCACTACCCAGGCGCCCGGATGTCAAAATCGCCTTTGACGAATGGAATGCATCGTTGTATAGAATTCCGAAGATTGATTATGCGTTGCGGGACGGGATTTATGCAGCCGGCGTTTTGCACGCATTCCGAAGACGGCATAATGCGGTAACACTGGCAAATTTTGCTTCGGCTGTGAATGTGGTACCTTTAATCAGGGTAAACGAAAACGATATCTTTTTTAACCCTCAGTATTTTGTTTTTAAGATGTATGGCAACCACGGCGGGCCGATGCTGCTTAAAACAGATGTTAAATGCGACGGTTTTCCCGCGCCGGAATACGAGGAAGGCCGGCCCCAGGCCAAAGGGCAAATTCCTTATTTAGATGTTTCAGCCACAACAAATAAAGACGGAAGCAGCGTTTATCTTGCGGTGATAAATCTGCACGCAAACAAAAAGATAAAAACCCGTATCTCATTCGAGCAATGGGATTTTTTGCCGGCGGCAAAAATATTTGAGCTTTACGCTGATGATTATATGACTGAGAACACCTTCGAGAACCCGAACAAAATATCAATAAAAGAAGATACGCTAAACGGCATAAGTAATCCATTTGACTATACTTTCAAACCGCATTCGGTAACGATTATGGAATTCTTGAAAAAATGACCAAAACTGCGATGATGTTCAACCTGCTAAAAGGGGTAATAATTTGTGCCTAAAATATCTTTGGATTTGACCGGGAACTGGGAGTTTAGGGAATACCCGCTTTCTGCCAGGCGTATGCGGGATTTGGATTCAGCCGACTGGCGGCAAACCAGTGTTCCCTGCTCTGTTTTTGGCAGCTTAATAAAATCCGGCCAAATAAAACAAAACGAAATTGACACTAATCCCGAAGATTTTTCCTGGGTCAGCGAGAAACCCTGGATATACAGGAAATTCTTCGATGTCCCCCAAGAGCTGCTCCGCTGCGACCGGGTCGATTTGGTTTTTGACGGCCTGGATACGATTGCCGGCATCTGGCTCAATAACAGGCTCATCGGCAGAACAAACAATATGTTCATCCCATTCCGGTTCGATGTAACAGCGTTCTTAAAACCGCAAAATAATTCGCTGATGGTCAAATTTGAACCGGCAGTCCAGTATGCAAAAAGACTGATGGGCCGATATACGTCGTTCAGCGAATCGGATTTTAGAAATCCATACCGGGTTTATATAAGGAAAGCCCAGTATCAGTTCGGCTGGGACTTTTGCCCGGCCCTGCCGGGCTGCGGAATCTGGCGGCCTGTCCGCCTCGAGGGCATTGAAAAAGCGGCTTTTGCAGACATAAATGTCAGAACGATAGACTGCAATCAAAATTATGCCGATGTAAAAATTGCCATAAAGCTGGACACGGTAAAACCGGAAAAACTTCTCTGCAGGCTGGTATTGTCCGGCGAAAATGCAGTAATCGAGCATACCCTGACCTTTAATCCTGCTGAAGATTTGCAGTCAACCGTAATTCGCATCGAGAAGCCGTCTCTCTGGTGGCCGGCAGGTTATGGCCGACAGCATCTCTACCATCTCGAAGTTAATCTGCTCAGCAACGACAATATTATCGACCGCACAGAAATAAAATTAGGAATAAGAACCGTAAAGCTAAACCGCTCATCGGATAAGGATAACGAAAAATTCCAGTTCGAGATAAACGGCCGGCCCATATTCGCCAAAGGCGCAAACTGGGTGCCTGCCTCAATATTCGCCGGCTCCGTTACCGCCGGTGACTGTGAAAAACTCCTGCACTCTGCCGCCGAGGCTAATATCAATATGCTTCGCGTATGGGCCGGCGGCTACTACGAAACAAACGAATTTTATGAAATATGCGACCGCCTCGGCATAATGGTCTGGCAGGATTTTATGTTCGCCTGCGCTTACTACCCCGACAGGCAGTGGTTTCTGGAAGAAGTAAAAAAAGAAGCGACCGCAGTTATAAAACGGCTGCGAAATCATCCCTGCATGGTTCTTTGGTGCGGCAACAACGAAATCGACTGGATGCACAATACCGGCAGGCTCGGCAAAGGCAAAAAATTTCACGGTAAAAAAATTTACCACCAGCTCTTGCCCCAGCTTGTTCGGGAAATCGACCCTGATGCTGATTATATCCCCACCTCACCGCTTATCAAAAAAGACAAATCAGGGATTGGCCGACACATTACAGCACATCAATGGGAAGTCTGGTCCGGCCATTACCCCGTTCGCTGGTATCTCTGCCTGGATGAGGATGTCCCCCCGTTTGTTACTGAGTTTGGTCTGCAATCGCTGCCGGATATGAAAACCGTCAAGGATTTTTGTCCGCCCCCGCAGTTGCGCATCGGCAGCCACACCCTCGAAAAACATAACTATCAACTGGATGGCAGCAGCCGTTTATATCGTTATGTCGGTGACCTTTTCGGTGCTGCTCGAAATCTTGAGCAGTTCATATACCTCTCACAGGTTACTCAGGCACGCGCCGCCAAAATGTGCGTTGAGCATCTAAGGGCGCACAGCTCCACAAACAGCGGCGTATTATTCTGGCAGTTCAATGACTGCTGCCCGGCGATAAGCTGGTCGGCGGTCGATTATGCGAAAAGACCTAAGGCGTTTTATTACTACGCAAAGCGATTCTTTTCAAAATATCTGATAGCAGTTGTGCCCGAGCTGAAAAAGTCATATTTTGACCTGCCGCCTGAAGTAATATCGATTGACGTTATCGTGATAAACGACAGCAGCCGGCCTCTGACTGCCACGCTAACCTGCCGGCTGATTGATTTGTCCGGACAACCCCTTGATGTGGTCAATTTCCCGGTCGTAATCGCACCGTTTGGTAAATTGTCTTCCCTGAAACTTCCAAAGGCGCTTGTTTGCCCTGCTGAACCGGACAAGTGCTGTCTGCATCTTGTTATGAGCAGGGACGGCGAGAAAATCGCTGAAAATTTGCTCCTCTATCTGCCGGATAAATATATCGATTGGCCAAAGACCCAAATAACCGCACAGATGTCCCGATTGACCGAAGAACAATGGAAACTGACTCTCAAGTCGGATGCAGTTGCAAAAGATGTTAAAATCAGCACCTCCGTGCCGGCACAATTCAGTGACAACTTTATAGATTTAATACCCCCGGACGCGGTTGAAATAACAATTGACTGTGAATCGCCCGTTTCCTGTGGCGAGCGAGCGTCGTATGCGAGTCAAACCATATCCGCTGAAGCGCTCTGTGTTCGGCTATACTCCGCGAATTCGGTTTTTCAGATATTCCCTTCTTCTTCCGACGGGGCCATTATTTGAGTTGCTCTGCCGCCCCATTCCCGCAGAGGTTCTTTGGGTTCCCTCTCGGCTTTCCTGATATCGTTGTACCTGATTTGCAGGTTTTCCGCCCAGTACCTTTGTTTAGTTGGCATTCGCTTTATGCTCGTTCCATCGCAGGTATAAAGAATATCAAAGTAATGCCTGACGCTTAAACCTGAACTTTTGCCTCCGGACCAGTCGTTTACAGGCACAATATCCACCAGTACAGCCCCGGTGGAGTAATTTATCGCCTTCGGCGCCAATACCCCGGGTTTTTCATTCGCACCAGCCTCATGCTTAGCTACGTCTCCTATAACCTCACCCTGCTTGACCAGAAAATCCTTGCTGTACCAGTAGCCTAATGTATATTTCGAAACCTGCACGATTACACTCTTGGCAGCCTCCTGTGCCTCACGCGGGAAAAAGTACAATCTCCCGGGAATCGCTACAACCCCGCTCGCATCGGAAAAACTGCTCCACAAAACAACCTTGTTTTTCAGCAGATTGTCCTGCTCGCCGGCCTGGTCTGTGCCGGCTATGGGATTAAAAACCCCCAATCGAATCCTATAGCGATAACTCTTCCGCGGCTCAATAGTGTCATCATGCGCCCAGAATACTATCGGCGCCCGCATCTGTGCAAAGTCAATCTTGTCGGTAATTAAAATCTTATTGAGTTCACCGTAAAAATCCACTATCGGCTTCGAAGCTTCTTTCTCTTTACCTTTCTGCGCACGCTCCTTTTCGCCGACACCCTTTTTCACGGGTGGTTTCTTCAAAACGGGCATACCGGGACTATAGGTAGCCCCTTCAGGTTCTTCCGACTCAGTATCTGTCGGTTTGGTTAAACGCGACTTCGCTTCCGCCATCTTCTGAGTCCGCTCCGCACGGGCCTCCTCTCGGCTGCGAACACGTTCCTCTTTCACCGCTGCTTTGATTTCACGCTTCTCCTGCGTCTTTATATTCCTTCGATATTCCGAGAATTTTTTATGCAGAGAAGGCGGAAACCATTCCTCGTTCGCAGAGGCAATCACATAAGGCGGCGGCTGCAGCAGATTCTTCCGCACGTTGTTATCGTTAAATTGAAGCATCTGTATCTTCATTCCACCCATGGGCATCTTCTCAACGTCCTCTGTAATTTCAAACATTCTTTTGCGGTTGTCGATTCTGGTTCGAGGCACGGTTCGCCAGTCGCTCCAGGTGCCGTCGGCGACCTGTTCCTGCCTTTGCAGTTCTACAGCAGCAAAAACCGGTTGTGCAAGCAAGGGGTCACGCCAGTCTTCCTGAACTCCTTCGCCGGCAAAATTTTTATAGAAATTTTCATACAGCCGGGCAACATCAAACTTCGCCTCGACCGTCACAAAATCAAGGTCATTTGGCTCATGCCCGACCATATCGTAAGTACTATCCTCTTCAACAGTTTCAGTGGGTATATATGCCACCGCCCTGATATGTTCAACCGACACGTCATTGACCTCACCAACCGCCGGAAGGTGATACATCTTTTTGCTGGCGGCCTGGATTATCTCATTAGGCTGCGGCAAAGTGATTCTTGTGTCAATGCCGTTTATTGCACAGTTGAGCAATGCTGCAAAGTCGCCCAGCCGCTTTTTATACGCCTCTTTGGGCTCCGGCTTACGGTCCAGCTTGCTCTCAAGAAGTTTGGCCTGCTCGCTTATGTAAACATCAAGACTACCCGCACTGAGCTGTCTGTTGTCGTATTTGACGCTGTTGGGACTGATAATAACTCGGACAATCAACAGCCCGGCGCACACAAGACCGACAACAGCCCAAACTATCTTTTCAACATGCTCTTCAAAAAAATTGCCCTTCTTTTTATTCATATCTTTTATACTTCACGCACTATCTGTTCCGACCGGATACAACTCACGAGCTTCCTTGGCTGCCGGCCGGTGCAGCGGGCAGTAAGTCCTTAATCGCTTTTGGTTTTATTTCGTCATACCCTTTTCTGTCGAAAATGTATTCGCAAATCAGGTCCAGCCTGACCACCGCATCCTGTCCGTAACGGTAGAGATTGTGATTGAGACTCTGGCGGTCGATTGCACCGACACTGCTTTCCAGAATTGTTATCTGGTTATGCTTGAATGTTTGTTCCGTCTCTTTACCGTCAAACCCTCTGAACTTGTGCTGCTTGACGCTGCAGAGCTGCTGCATAAAGGGCAGAACCGCCTTTGTACTGACCACAGCGGAAACACTAAAATGAACAACGTCGATGTCGCTGTTGGAAAACCTGCCTGTGCAGGATTCTGTAAACCCGTCTGTAACGGAGATAACATATCGCGGGTTTTTGCTGCTAATCCTTCCGCCTCTCACCCCGGCACCACCGCCGGCAAAATTCATATTGAGAAGTCGTTTCACAGGCGAAGTGAAAACACTGTTTGACCCCGCATTCATAGCGTCTATTGTGCCAATAACATCTTCGATAATCCAGTAACCTGATTGCCAGTACCAGCAATCTCCGACCGACTCGCTCATACCTGTATATTTATATTTCCCCCAGAATTCATACCCGCCTAAATCAGATGGATTAGCGTAAATAGAGGAAGACTCTGCTCTATTTTGGCAGACCGTTTCCTTTATCGTTTCATCGACTCCGGTCAACGAACCCGATAAACTCGTTCTGTTGGAAAGCTGCGCAGATGACATACTCCTGGCCAGTTCTGCCTGAGATGGACAATCATGGCCGTTTATACCCGCTATCATTTTCTCCACTCCCCCGCGAAACCGCTCACCGAATTCTTCAAAAATCAGTGAGGATACATCTTTCGGCTCCGGAAATATCTTGTAGCTCAACAGCTCCCGCTGACTGCCTTGTTTGGCCAAAAGCGATATTTGATTGGCGTCCTCCGCATAAGCCTGCTGATACTTTTCCTCCTCTTTCCATTGGTCACGGGGAGTTGGATTTGCAATAAGACCGCTGACCCTTTTGCCGACCGAAATGCTCTCGCCGGCAACTTGTTTCCTCAGCGTGTTGCTTATTAATTGAGTGGGTATAAAAACAAGCCCGGCAACGACTATTATGACTATCGGCAGCAAAAGAGACGAATACTCTCTGATGAAACTTAACTTTTGAACTACGCCTTTAAACCCTGAATTATCCATTTTAGTCCGCTAAAAATCCTTGCTCTCAGACCGCTAATCCGGATTATAGTAATTACGGTCATTTATGTCGCTCCTCAGGACCCCGTTGCTGCGGTCTCTTTGGAGGCATTTTTCCACACAAACTTCATACTCAATACAAACCAATGGTCATTGGCCTCATAAATAGTGCCGCCCGTTCTGTCGACCTTGTTTTTGCCGTCCTTGTCAAGCGCGGCAACCCTGCTGATAATCTCTTTTGTCATAGGGTCTATCAGAACAGCCTCTTCCTCGGGGGCCATACTCAAATGCATCATTTTGTCTTTTTTCTGCTTTTGGACCCTTACGCTTTGAACGCCTATCCCAAGAGGCATTTGAATACCTATACCGACCTCTCCTATTTCCAGCTTGAAATGTTTGAGCTCGGCTTTCTTGTACAGCTCAAACGGACTGTTCGCATCTTTAGGGACATTGGGGTCATTTAGGTGCAGTAATCTGGTAACAAATCCCCACTTGCTCCTGTCGTTCTTTGTTCCCGAAGGGTCTATTAGTTCACCTGTGTTCCTGTAGGGACTATACCCCGCTATAGTCACTATAAACCCCGCCTGTTGTTCTGCCTTGGCCGCACCTGGTTGTACCGCCCTGATTGTCCCCGTCAGCCCCTCGGGTATTCCTGTTTCTTCTTCTCCTCCTCCTTCCTCTTCGGTCTTCTTTCCTATGCCTCTCTCTATTCCCATTTCAGCGGTGCCAAACTTTGCATTTTCAATATCGCTCGCAAAATAAACCGCTGCGCTCGTGATAAATATCTGTTTCCGCTCCTTGCGTGGAATCTTTGAAACCGCTGCCACGTCGTTGCTCGCAAAAGCCTTGTACAGCTCAGTCTGCTCAGGGGTGTTCTTCTCGTTCGGCAAAGCCGACGATATGGTCTGGTATAATTGCGGTATTACGTTGCGATATTCGAAAATCTTGAATTCCTTTTGTATTGTCGCTTCAGAACCCGTCCCCTTACTTTTCTCGGTATTGAGCCTGCTGCCGACCTGCTCTGCGGATTTAACAACGGCGGTTACCTTCTGCCTCAGATTTGCTTTACTGCTGTAACTGACTTTGTCATAAAGCGTTCTGCCCAGGCACATAAGAGATACCCCCAGCAGGACTAATGCCGCTGCGGCAAAGTGCCTGGCCTTTGATGCCCATACCATCGACCGCGCAACGCTTCGCGGCAGCAGGTTGCTTTCTATCCTGCCCAGTCCCAGACCCTGCAGCGCAAGTCCGTAAACAATGCCGAAATCACAGACGCTTTCGTGGAATTTTGCCGCAGAAACATCCGCACTTATCACAAGTTTCTTAAACGCATCCGGCCTTTCAATTGGCACCTGGATTGTTTGCTGAAGATAATTGACTAATCCCCGCATCTTTGTCCCCCCGCCCAGGGCTATAATTTTCACTATTTTGGTGCTGGGATTGGAATTGGTATAAAAACCGATTGAGCGTTGCATCTCGGATGCAAGGTCTGTAAACACAGGCTTCATCGCCTGCAATATCTGCCGCGCGTATTTGCTCATCGGGGCCGTGCGCTTGAGTTTCTCCGCCTTTTCAAAATTGAGCTTGAATGTTTCCGCTATTGCCTTGGTAAAGGCATTGCCCCCCATCGTCACGCATCGTTGCCAGACCGCTGACCTTGTGCACACCACAAGGTCGGTGTTTTCTGCGCCCATATTGACTATAACAATGGCCTGATTGTCGGATTTGAACAGCTCAGGACGGTCGTACACTAAGTAATTATACAATGCCATCGGCGTAATCTGAACGGTCGAGACACGCAGGTTTTCTCTGCTGAAATGCTCCATAGCGGCGTTGACAACGTCGCTTTTAACCGCAAAGATACCCACCTTCGCTTCGGGACTGCCGGTCTCGCTCACCATTTGCCAGTCCCACTGAACGTCATTTATATCAAATGGTATCTGCTGGACCGCTTCAAATTTTACTATTTCAGGGATGCGCTTCTGCTCAACCGGCGGCAGATTTACAAACCGGGCGAAACTGTTCTGGCCCGGTACGGAAATAATCACATCATCTTTGCCTAAATTATTCTGGTTTACGAACTGACGCAGGCTTATCGCGATTAGCTCGTCCCTTTCGGCTGGCTTTACATTGCCTCCGGAAAGAATTTTGCTGTGCTGGATATCGTCAAACCCGATTACTTCTACAGAGTTCCCCGCGGCAGTCAAACGCATCGCCTTTATGGAGTTACTCCCTATATCTATCGCCCACACAGAGTCGGTTTTTCCTGCCATATAAACCTCTTTACCCTCAGCTTTTAGCCGGCAGATGGCGCTTTATGATTGCTCAATTACTAATCGGCCTTGTAAATTAGTCTTATCGGTCTTAAATTATATCACATTATGAAAAGTTTTTCCATAAATACTTTGGGCTGCAAGGTCAATCAGTACGAAACCCAGCAGATTAGAGAACTGCTTGAGCGGCTCGGTCTCACCGGAGTCGATATTTCTGATAACCCGGAACTGGTTATCATCAATACCTGCTGCGTTACTCATACCGCTTCCGCAAAGAGCAGGCAATACATCCACAGGGCTCAGCACTTAAATCCCGATGCTGCCATAGTCATCTGCGGCTGTCTGCCGACCATCCAAACTAATGAATTAGACAATCTGAACGACAATCTTTACCTTATCAGCTTGCGAGATACTCTGGCTCCAGCGTTAAACCGGATAATTAGCGGCAAAACTGCCTGCTCAGATTATCAAAACAGCGTAATTAAAGCAGAAAATCACCCTAAAATCAAGCACAAAAATAAATTAGCCAATCACCCTGTATTTACCGCCTTGACATCCTTCCAGGGCCACACAAGGGCCTTTCTAAAGATTCAGGATGGCTGCGACGGTTTCTGTAGTTATTGTATAGTGCCGAAAGCAAGACCCATTGTTCAAAGTAGACCCGTTGACGAAATACTGGATGAAGCACAAGCCCTTGTAAACGCAGGACATAAGGAAATCGTCCTGAGCGGGATATTTATCGGGGCTTTCGGCCAAACTACCGTCAGAAGAAAAAACTGGCCCAATCAGCAAAACAATAATCTGGCCGAACTGCTTGAAAAACTGGCTGATTTACCAAATCTTGCCAGAATCAGGCTTAGCTCATTAGAACCGGCCGATGTTACTGAAAAACTGCTCGATGTTTTCTGCAGGCACCCTAACATTATGCCGCACCTGCACTTATCGCTGCAATCCGGCTCGAACCAAATCCTCAAAAGGATGTGCAGGCAATACTCTGCCGACGAATTCAGAGAAAAGGTCGAGCTAATCAAATCCCGGCTGGACAGACCCGCCCTGACCGCTGATATTATCGTTGGCTTTCCGGGCGAAACGGATTCCGACTTTATGCAAACAGTCGAGTTGGCAAAGCAAACGGCCTTTTCAAAAATACACGTTTTCAGCTTTTCCCCGCGAAAAGGCACCGCAGCCGCCAAAATGCAGGATTCTGTGAAGAAAGAAATTATAAAAAGCCGTTCCGAAATAATGCGACAGTTGGATAAAGACTTGGGCTTCAACTTCCGTCAGCAGTTTATAGGCGAAACAGCAACCGTTCTGACGGAAAACGCTAATGGCGAAGTTTGCGGACGCAGCGAAAGATATTTTATGGTCCGCCTGAAAGGAACTGCGGAAGACATCAAAAGCAACGAATTAGTCAGGGTCAAACTTACCGAAAACACCAAAACCGCCATCTTCGGCCAGCCTGTTTGATAAATCAAATCCGCCCAAAAGCAATCTCCGGCACACCACACCTCTTTACCTGCAATCGCAGTTAATAACACTTATTAGCTTTAATCATCAATTCCATTGGTATATATTGGGCATTCCATGAGTTCAAAGTATTATTTTTGAACAATGAGATACGGTTCCCTATTATTTCGACGTCGTTACTGTCTACAATTTTACGCTCTTTCAATTCTTTAAGGTGGTTTGTGGCCTTGTTATAACTGCAAAGCAGGCCTAATCGCTCAGTTTCGCCGAATCGCTCCTTACAGGAATTCTCCGGCAGCCAGTTTGTGGTTTGTCGGAAGCTGAGCAGCGGCTCATAGGCGATAAGCCTTACCTTTGTCCCGTTTTCGTAGCATTTGGGTTCGCCGGTACCTTTTTGTTCATCTCTTTCTACATCAAAGCCTATTTGCAGGTCATCGGCATCAAAACCGATGATTACTGCGATGGGGAATGTCTGAGGCTCAAGCACATTTTCGGGTTTACCGCCAAATTCTGCCGGATTCTCACTTGCCGCCAGCCGGGGTCTGACCCGAAAGCCAAAAAAACAACCATTGCTAAATGCTGTTATTGCTGCGCAGGCTGTACGGGTACGAACATCCTGATTGCTTAATTTATCTTGGGTTTTGACTAATTTACCTCCGGCCTCTGCTCTCGGAAAGGGTATATTTGCCGCGAGCGTCAAGGCCTCTGTTATCTGCCGCAATTGAGTACTCGAAAGGTCCAAGGCATACACATCGGTCATAGGCGAGACCGCCGCTGCTAACGGCGTATATTGTTCTCTGAATTCCTTTTGTAACCTTTCTGGTAGAATATTTTCTTTAAACACCGCTCGTATCTTTTTAACTGAATTTGGTTCAGTAGCACACATTTTTATTTCTTCTTTACTTGTTTTTTCGGGGTTATTTACATCGATAACCTCAAGTTTATCGATTACTTCAGATACCCCTATCAATCCATTGCTATCAAGCACAGTGTCGAGTAAGCGGATGAGTTTGTTGTCAGGGTAACTTTGCTTCTTCTCATTAGCTCTTAATTGTATTAGTAATTCCCGCCTGGCAAAGTCATAATAATAGTCACACGATACGGCCAGCTCGGCCGTGTAATTCTTCCGCGTCAGCCAGCCGGGATTAACGGTAATCATAGAAACACCGAACATCATTATCTTATCTTTAAACTTCACTGCCCCGCCGGGGTTTCCGAGGAGCTTGAAGATGCCTTCGGTAACAGTGTCACCGGCAGCCGTGGTGATAGCGGAACGGTTCGGCACTTTTGGAGCAAGATTTGGGTCCAGGAGGCATTTTGGGCGTTCAGCCGGAAGTTTCAGGTATGAGGGTATGTTTGCATCCGTAAGGTTGGGCTTTGACTCCGCGCATTTAAGCAATTCCAGACGCATCCCCAATTCAAATATTTCCATAACTTTATTAAACATCGCGGATGACCCTTGGATATCACTGCGTGCATCTTTGTAATATTTGTCTGGGCCTGCGTGTAGATCGAAATCGAAGTATCTCTGATTCGGGTCGTTTGGTCCCTTTGCTTTGCTTTCAATGAGAATCGGAGAAGAGATGGAGGCTGTTCCGAACTTTTCGTAATTTTTAGCCAGCTCATCCAGCTCCCTGGCTATCAGGGCTATATCGGGGTCGAGGGTCTTACACCCGTTGGTTATCGTTGCGATTAAACACAAAGAGGTAAAAGTTATGAAAATTTTCGACATCCCTGCGTGTGACATAGTTTGACTCCTTGATTTTATGTTCGGTTTTTATATGTTTTATGCGGGCTGCAACCTACGTGGCCGGTGCGACCCCTTTTTGCATTGACGGCGACGTATGACAAAGATACCGGATACTTCCGGTAAACAGCCGGACTTGTCCCAACCGATTCTCCGTCCCCTGAATTGCTCAATCTTCCCAGCTACAATTACCCGCCGTCGCCTTTTCGTTCCTATCCTTTTGCCTTTTCTGTTGCCTCTGCTGCTGTCCTACCGCCAAAATAGAACCCGGTTATAGCGGCCAAAAGTCCTCCAAGCATGCTCAGGATATTGCCGACTATCTGGGAATTGTCTTTTTGACAGTATTCAACCAGGACATGAATCACGGCCACGGCCAGAATCATTATCACAGTCAAAGCCATAGTAGCTCGGGCAAGACCGGTTATACCCCCAGGTGATTTCGAAAGCTCTTTGGCCAATTCCTGGAGTTCTTTGTGGTCCAATCCATTGGCTGACGCTTTCTCCATCAAGAGTTTCAATGCCTTGTTTCTCGACCAGTGTGAATACCAGGTATCGAGAACCATGGGAATACTTGCAATCAGTCCTACCGCTAACACGTATGTTATGATTTGATTCATTCTAAACCTCCCATCAAATCTTTAAACCAGGATAATCATTCTGATTTTGCCTGCATGGCTCGCCGGTATTTTCTATGACCAAAATGCCCAAAAGCACCCCGTCTATCGGTTTTCCCTTACACTTGTCCCATATATATTCTCCCCCATACTCGCAGCCTATTTTTGTATGGGCTATCGGCGATTGTCCCATTGCTCTTAAGCCAAAAAACTCCAACTTCGTGATTTTTTTCAGATTTTTTATGCCCACGACAACATAGCAGGGTGGGGCCTGTGTGTCAACTGGTACATAGGTAACACTTTCCTGAGTTTATGTTCGCTTATCTCCGCAGTTAACTGTGGAGATAAGCGGCCGATTTTTGGCCGGCCGCACCTTTAAATTTTGGATTTCGGTTATTAGGATTTGCTTAGAAATTAGAGTTTAGGGCTTAGGATTTTCCTATAGTTCGACCATTTGTGTAGATGCACATTTGATTGACGCAGGCCCCTTTTTTACCCCAAAAATCAGGTCTGATTATTTTTGAGGAAGGCCGGGAAAAAGAAAATTGCAGACTGGGCCGCCAGCCCGGCCAGGACTATTGCAAAGCCGAACCAGTAGGGGGTGTATCTTGTAAAATGGTCGCTCAGAAAACCGCCGAACAGAGAGCCGATTATCATACCCAAGGACAAGGTAGTTTCGTGTATGGCCATCTTGGCTGAACGGTTTGGGGCGCCGGAGATTGCATAATATAAATGCGAGGCGTACAGGAAAGCCTGGCCTGCGCCGATAAGGCCGACAGATAAAAACAATACCCACATACCGCTGCCTCGTAGTATCAGCAGCATACTTAAAAGCAGTGCCGCCTGTGTCCCCATAAAAATTGACAGGACATAGTGCCAGGCGTGCGTTTTTGCCGCTGCGAGGAATACAACAAAAATTATGGCGTTCATAACCACAACAGCCATGCCGAAATCCAATTCCGAAAAGCCCAGGTTGAATTTGAACAGCAGGGGCAACTGCGTTCTGACCAGACCGATACAGACAAAGGAGGTCAGCAGAGCAATTCTGGCCATCCAGGTAAACCGCCAGTGCAGCAGTTCCTGTGCCTCTTGAGCAGGTGCCTGGCTGTGTTGAGCGGCGGCCGGGTGGTTTTGGGGTCTTTTGGCGAGAGTTACTGCCCAGAAGCTGACGACCATTATCACCGTGGCGGCGATGAGCGGCGAGGTGGAGCTGGTTTCGACCAGATAACCGCCGACATAAGGGCCGACTATGCCGGCCAGCGACCAGGAGATGTTGAAGATTCCGAGTCGGCGATTGAGCCGGCTGCCTTCGTGATTTACCGATAGCCAGCCGACCACCTGCGGCCATAACACCACGGTCATAACGCCCATCGCCGCTGAAATTATGGTCAGCAGTAATATGACGCTGCCGGGGCAGAGGCCTTTTTGGGCTGTCACCACCGTCAGGCAGGTTACGGCCATACCGGCGGTCATCGAGCCTGCGCCGAGCAACGTGCTTCGGCGCAAATCAAAACGGTCGAGCAGAGGCCGGCTGAACAGTAGTGAGGCGACGTAGCCCACGAAGTACCCGCCAATGCACAGGCCGACCTCGAAATCGGTGCCGGAGAGCCTCTTGATTATAAACGGCATAGCAACAAGCCATATTCCGTTTGCGAAGGCCTGAAGGAAAGCGGCAATGTAAAGGCCCGCCACATCGCTCTGCTCGGCGGCGAGTTGCTTTAGAGATGTTATCTGGTCGGCAAGCTTCACGGTTTTTCGTTTTCGCTCCTCGAAATCTATCCGAACGTGAAAGTGGTAAGGTTACTTGCGGCGGAGCAGTTTTGCAAGACCGAAGAGCCAAAATAAATCAGCATAAAGTAAAAAGAAATAGGCTTGACGAACAGCGACGGCATTCATACACTCACATTTTTTGAGCAGTAATTTTTGAGGAGCAGCCGGCAGTGGAAGAAGCAATAGCAAAAGCAGGCGCCCTTATCGAGGCGATGGAATACATTCGCCGCTTCCGCGGGAAAATCGTGGTCGTAAAACTGGGCGGCAGCGTTCTGGATGAACCCTGTCTGCAAAAGAAGCTTCTGACGGACGTTGCATTTATGGCGACAGTCGGCATAGAGCCGATTATCGTTCACGGCGGCGGAAAGGCAATCACCAAGGCGATGAACCAGGCGGGTCTTGAGCCGGTCTGGGTACAGGGACGCCGATATACCGATGAGCGGACACTAACAATAGCCGAACACGTTTTGGTGCATAAAACTAATACGCCTATTTGCGAGACGCTGAAGCAATTAGGCTGCGATTCGATGGGGCTTCATTCGCTGAGCAGCTGCGTTCTTACGGGTGAGACGCTGCGGTTAAACGGCGAGAACGGGCGTAAAATCGACCTCGGGCTGGTGGGACAGGTTGTCGAGGTGAACGCACATCTGCTGAAAGCGCTGTGCGCTGCGGGGACGATACCGGTCATTGCACCGATTGCCGAGGACAGCACCGGCGGCAGGCTGAACGTCAACGCAGACAGCGCCGCCGGCAAAGTTGCGGCGGCTGTGCAGGCGGAAAAATTAGTCGTCGTCAGTGACACGCACGGCGTGCTGACCGATATGAACGACCCCAATAGCTGGGTTTCGAGCCTGAATGAAACGCAAATCAAGGAGATGATTGATGCAGGGATAATCACCGATGCGATGTTCCCCAAGGTGGAGGCCTGCCTGATTGCGCTTGACGGCGGAGTCAAAAAGGCACATATCATCGATGGCCGAATCGAACATTCGCTGCTGCTGGAAATCTATACCGACAAAGGTGTCGGCACCCAGATAATTAAAAACGGAAAGCAAAATATAGAAGAAGCAAAGGTATGACGACACAGGAAACGATAGAACTATTTAATAAATATGTTATTGCGAATTATCTTCGCCTGCCGAAGGTCATCGTAAGAGGACAGGGCTGCTACATCTACGATGCGGACGGCAAAGAAATCCTCGATATGTTCCCCGGCTGGGCGGTCAGCGGCATAGGGCATTGTCACCCGAAGGTTGTCGAGGCGATTCGCAAACAGGCAGGGGTGCTGCTGCATATCGACAACACCTTTTATTCCGAGCCGCAGGGTAGATTAGCGAAGCTGCTCAGCGAGCGGGCGTTCGGCGGCAAATGCTTCTTCTGCAACAGTGGCGCTGAGGCAAACGAGGCTGCGATGAAGCTGGCCCGCATAGCCACCGCAAAGGAAAAATACAAATTTATCACCGCACAGGGCAGTTTTCACGGCAGGACATTCGCCACGGTAACGGCGACGGCCCAGCCGAAATATCACGAAGGATTTCTACCGCTGCTGCCGGGCTTTGTTTATGTGCCGTTCAACGATACTGCCGCTCTCGAAAAGGCCTTTACCGATGAGGTCGCAGCGGTTATGGTCGAGCCGATACAGGGCGAAGGCGGAATAAATGTTGCAACAAAGGAATATCTTCAGGCAATTCGTAACCTGTGCGATGAAAATGCCGCTGTGATGATTCTCGATGAGGTACAGACAGGTATCGGCAGGACGGGAAAATGGTTCGCTTATCAGCATTATGACGTTGTGCCGGACATAATCACGATGGCAAAGGCGCTCGGCGGCGGGATGTCGATAGGGGCGATGATGGCCGGCAACGAAATCGCCGCTTCACTTGTGCCGGGCAAGCATGCATCGACCTTCGGCGGCAATGCAATCGCCTGTGCGGCGGCCATAGCTGTTATCGAGGCGATAGAGGAAGAGGGTCTGCTGGAAAACGCCTCGCTTCTGGGCGAATACACCAAAGACAGGCTCAACAAGCTAAAAGACAGACACCCCATAATCGACCACGTTCGCGGCATTGGCCTTATGATTGGGATTCAACTGACAGGGCCGGGCAAAGAGATAGTCGACAAATGCCTGCAAAACGGGCTGCGGATAAACTGCACAAACGACACCGTCCTGCGGTTTATGCCGCCGATGATTGCCACGCAGGACCATATCAATAGGGCGGTGAGCATACTCGAATCCGTTCTGACTGAATTGGGAAAATGAAAGACTTCATATCCATAAAGGATTTTTCAGCGGAGCAATTGGCGGAACTGCTCAAATTAAGCAGCAGGCTGAAGAAACTATATAAATCCGGCAAGCGGGATTTGTGTCTTGCGGGTAAGACTCTGGTGATGTTTTTTGAAAAGCCCAGCCTGCGGACCAGAATCAGTCTCGAAGTCGCTATGGCCGACCTCGGCGGCAATGCGATTTACATCAAGCCTGATGAAATCGGCGGCATCAGGGACACCGAGCCGATAAAGGACATCGCCAGGGTTTTAAGCCGATATGCTAACGGCATAGCGGCAAGAACATTCGAGCATAAGACGGTCATCGAGCTGGCTGAGTTTGCAACTGTGCCGGTGATAAATGCCCTGACCGACTGGTCGCACCCCTGCCAGGCAATGGCCGATGCGCTGACGATTCAGGAACACCTCGGCAAACTGAAGGGGACAAAAATCGTCTTTATCGGCGATGGCAATAATGTCGCACGCTCACTTGCTTTCGTCTGCGCAAAACTCGGTATGAAGCTGACCATCGCATCGCCGGCTGGCTACGAGCTCGATGTCGATTCAATCCGCCAGGCAAATAAAATATCATCGGTCGCCGTTACACAGACAAATGTCCCCGCCAAGGCGGTCGCCGATGCTGACATTATTTACACCGACACTTGGGTCAGTATGGGGCAGGAAACCGAAAAGCAGAAACGCAGGGCTGATTTTGCCGGTTTTCAGGTAGATGGCAAACTGCTCAAGTCCGCACCGAAGGACGCAAAGATTATGCACTGCCTGCCGGCTTATCGCGGCTGCGAGATTACCGATGATGCTGTTGAATCGCCCAATTCAATTATATTCGACCAGGCCGAGAACCGCCTCCACTTCCAGCGGGCACTTTTGAAAAAACTTCTGAGCTGAACTTATGAAGTCTTTCATAGTTGAATTCTGGTCAAAAATATTTAAGTGGTTAAGATTCGTATCTCCGTTCCAATTGATACGAACTCTATTTCCGAAAACAAGAGAAAATTACGGTTTTGTAGACATCTGGGTTTTGGGCAATTTGATTTTTTCACTCCTGTGTTTGACAGTCCTATCAGTTCCACAAATTCACTGGTGGGAGATTATAATGCTATGCTATGCAGGAATTCGTATTTTCGAAATCGCTATATATCAAATCAATGTTCTACTATTTGATGAATACAGAGCAGAAAAGGCAAGCCAGAAATACGCTGTCGGAGGTTTTAGAAGAATCGTTTTACTTCTTCTTCACAACTACATCGAGGTACTTTGTTGGTTCGCTCTGTTCTATCGTAATCTTTCTTTTCTGTTTGATAGTAAACATATTTTACTAGATTCTCTTGGTGGTTCTTTATATTTTAGCCTCGTTACAATGTCTACCTTGGGTTATGGTGATATTACTCCTAAAGAAAGAGGAGGTTTGTTTCTCGTTTTTACGCAAATCTCAATTGGGATATTTATGGCCTTATTGATACTTGCAAGGTTTATTTCACTATTACCAAAACCAAAGACTCTTGATGAGTTCGAGAAACGGTGAAGGTCGAATATTTAAAATAATGGACGACGAATACCCTCCAGTTTACGTCAGAGAATTCCCTGAAGTTTTTGATAGGTTCTCTTTTGACTATCTGTTCAAAAGACTTTTGGCTGACGGTTATGACAATGAACAAGCCAAAGACGTAATTCTGTACAATTGCGCCCTGAGTCTTTTAGTGATGCAGGAGAGATTAGATAACGGCTATTATCTGAAAATGACGGCAAGCGATAACATTGCTCCTGACCTTCTTGCTATGTTGCACGAAGAGTTAATGAAAAAACCGTATCGTTGGAATTGATGGAACAGGCTTTGAGCAATGGTGATTCACAGAAAAATACTTGTAGCCAGCACGAATCCGGGTAAGGTGGCGGAGATAAGGGCGATGCTGGGGGCTGATGTGCAGTGGGTCAGTCTGAAAGATTTTCCGGATATTACCGAAATAAAAGAAGATGGTGCAACTTTTGCTGAAAATGCCCGCAAAAAGGCGCTCGGCTATGCAAAACAAACTGGCCTGTGGACGCTTGCGGATGATTCGGGGCTTATGATTGATGCGATTGGGGGTCAGCCGGGTGTTAAGTCCGCAAGATTCTCCGGCGAAAAAGAAACTAACAGAAAACTTTTAGACCATAAAAATATGGCCAAAGCACTTAAATTGATGCAGGGCGTCCCTAAAGAAAAAAGAACGGCAAGATTTGTCTGCTGTCTGTGCCTGGCGAGTCCTGAAAAAATTCTGATAGAAACACAGGGTGAACTGGCCGGCCTTATTGCTGAAAAGGAAATCGGCGAGAACGGCTTCGGCTACGACCCGATTTTTTTTGTGCCGAAACTGGATAAAACCGTTGCGCAATTAGCCACAGACGAAAAAAACATAATCTCTCATCGCGGCGATGCTATCAGAAAACTAAAACCCCTGCTTAATGAGCTTCTAAAAACCGCCTGAAACCCTCGCAAATCGTTTTTTCTTGACTTTCCGGACGACTGCCTGTATTTGTCCTGCTTTGAACTTTATTTCCGAAATCGCCGATAAGTGGTTAGTGCGTTATGTCAAAAACAAATTCGCATAAATCATTAGTCATCGTTGAATCGCCTGCAAAGGCCAAGACAATCAACAAATACCTCGGCCCTGATTTTGAAGTCAAGGCCTCAATGGGGCACGTGCGCGACCTGCCTTCAAAAGGCCTGAACGTTGATATAGAAAATAATTTCGAGCCGACCTACGAGGTAATGCCCGGCAAAAGACGCATCGTAACCGCATTAAAGGCGGCGGCAAAAGGCTGCGACAAGCTCTACCTGGCCACCGACCTTGACCGCGAAGGCGAAGCAATCGCCTGGCATCTGGCGCAACTGCTCGGCGTGCCGGAGGAAAAAACCTACCGCGTGATATTCAATGCGATAACACAAACAGCGATAAAACAGGCGTTTGCCGAGCCGGGCAGGCTGGACATTGATAAGGTGATGGCGCAGCAGGCCCGGCGAATCCTCGACAGAATCGTCGGCTACCAGATAAGCCCCCTGTTGTGGAGAAAAGTTGCCAGCGGATTATCGGCAGGAAGGGTGCAATCCGTCGCCGTCAAAATAATCGTCGAAAAGGAAAGGGAAATCCGCAGCTTTAAGCCCATAGAATACTGGCTCATACCAGCAGTTTTTTCCACGGATTTGCAGCACAGTTATACGAGGCAATGGCTGGATTTTGTTACTCCTAAAACAGAGAACGACAAACCTCCTACAGTCGAGCAGCAGAACAAGTGGCTGACAGAACATAACGCCTTCAAGGCCGAACTATACAAAGTCGGCGATAAAAAATTCGAGGCATCCAGCAAAGAGCAGGCAGAGCAGATTTTCAACGCCCTCAAACAGGCAAAATTCAAAGTGACCGACATACAGACCAAGCTGTTGACCTCGCGACCGTCGCCGCCGTTTATTACTTCGACCTTACAGCAGGCTGCCATAAATCGGCTGGGCTTTTCAGCAGAAAGAGCTATGAGAATCGCCCAGCAGTTATACGAAGGTATTGATTTGGGCCCCTCGATGGGTTCGCTGGGGCTTATTACATATATGCGGACCGATAGTACGCACATCTCGCCGGAGGCAATCAACGACACACGTAACTATATCAGCCGGAATATCGGCCCCGAATATCTGCCGGAGAGTGCAAACTATTACGCCTCGAAAAAGACGGCCCAGCAGGCCCACGAGGCCATTCGGCCAACAGATATTGACCTTACCCCCGCCGACATAAAATCAGAACTGACCGAAGAGCAGTTCAAGCTCTACGATTTGATATGGCGGCGATTCACCGCCTGCCAGATGTCACCGGCCAGATGGGACGTAACAAATCTCAATATCATCGCTGATACGCCCAAAGAACCCTGCTGGTACAGAACAACAGGGCGAATTCTGGTTTTTGACGGCTTTACAAAAGTCTGGCCGACCTCGTCTGAAGACCAGCAGTTACCGGCGATGAAACAGGGACAGAACCTGGCCGTAGTTGACATAAAAGCCGAGCAGCACTTCACAAAGCCGCCGGCAAGATATACAGAAGCATCGCTGGTAAAGGCACTCGAAAAAGAAGGCATCGGCAGGCCAAGCACCTATGCCGCAATAATTAACACCGTCCAGGAAAGAAGATACGTTGAGCAAAGGGACAAAAAGTTTTTCGCCACCGACCTCGGCGAAGTGGTTACAGATAAGCTCAGCGAATATTTCCCTAAGATAATGGACATCGCCTTCACCCGCTATATGGAAGAGCAGCTCGACAAAATAGAGGAGCAGCACCTCGACTGGCTTGCCGTGCTGAACGAGTTTTACGGCCCATTCAAACAAAACCTTGATACGGCGATGAAAAAAATGAAGCACGCAAAGGCTGAGACCACCCCCAGTGAGTATAAATGCCCGCAGTGCACCCAGCCCCTTGTTTACAGGTTCGGTAGAAACGGCAGATTCCTGAGCTGCTCAGCCTACCCGAAATGTAAATTTGCCTGCCCCTGCGACGGGGACGGCAAAATGGTTGTGCCGAAACAAAGCGAGCATAAATGCAGCGCCTGCGGCAAGCCGATGGTTTATAAAAGGGGACGATACGGCCAGTTTCTGGGCTGCTCCGATTATCCCAACTGCAAAACGATTCTAAGGCTCGACAAGCAGGGCAACGTTATGCCGCCGAAACCGCCGCCGCAGCCGACAGGCATTAAATGTTACAAATGCAAAGACGGCCTGCTTGTAGTCAGGCAAAGCAAAAAAGGGCCGTTCCTCGGCTGCAACAGGTTCCCGAAATGCAGGACCATTATCAGCTATAAGGAAATGGATAATCTGCGGCAGTTGCAGTCAGCCGGCCGATGGCCGCCGCAAACACCCGAACAAGCTGACCAAATCCTGAAAAGAAAAACCGCCGGCAAAACAGAGGCCGTAAAATAGCGTATAATACTTAGTCCGCGGGGGAAAAATAAAATGGCCAAAAAAGAAAACCAGGTTGAGATAAAACCGATTGAAACGGTTGAGCCGATAGGCAAACGCGTTCTGATTCGCAAGGACGAGGACAAAAAGCAGACCAAAGGCGGCATTCAACTGCCCGACAACATCGAGATTCCCACGATTACAGGCCGAATAGTGGCGATTTCGGTCGAGGTGCAGAACTCGCCGGAGATACCGCTGCGACAGTATGACAAGGTTCTGTTCAATCCAAAGGGGGCCATACCGGTCGACTTTGAAGGCGATAATCGCCTGTTTGTGGTCGAGGTGGAGAACATCGTCGCGGTCTTCAGAAAATCGTAGTCACCCCCTGCCGGTCAAACTCGATATCATTGACCTTTCTGTGCTGAAACCGGCATCGGCATAAACATACCTTTTATTATGCGCCACATCCCCATCAATCCTATATTCTCATGATGCCGTCAGACATGATGTCTCCAAGTGTCACCTCGCCATGATTTGGCTGTATTTAGAGTTTTCTGGAGGCCGCTGGTTCAAATCCAGTCATCACGATTAAAAAAAGAAAAGCCGATTTTCTCGGCTTTTTTAATAAAGCAGTGCAAGTAGAAACCAAGTGATAATATACACGGACTATCAAGTTGCAAGTTCTCAATATATTTAGCATTGTTAAAAATCAATTCTTACTCTAAAGCCAGCCACGTAAGTCGTATCAATTCGCTCGTTACTCGGGTTAATAATCTGAAAATCAGGCGCTATGTGAAGCCAGGGATTGACCTCAATATTATAGTAAACCTCAAATCCCTGTGAGTCACCAAAAAGGTGTAAAAGGTCAGGCACTTTGTCGGATAAAACCGAATAATAATAGCCGACGCCGAAGGTGTCTTTATCACGTCCGTCAAAAATACCTTTTCCGCCAAGACCGATGCTGTAGAAATTCTCGATTGGGTTGGTTTCATCATCTGCTGTGCCGAATCTCCCAAAAACCCCAAACCCCTGGGAGGGGTCTTTTTCCTCTTCGTAAAGGAACTGATAAAAATTGTAGTAAAAACTCCAGGAGCCATCGTTTTTCCGGGGCGTTACTGGAAAGCCGAGCAAAAAATCAAGTATCAACCGATGGTCCTGGTCCAGTACTGCGAAGTCCTTGCTGCTGTAAGTGGCTCCGACAAGCTGGCTGCCCTGTTTACCAAAAAATTTCGTAGGCTGTTTGAACTCAACGGCGGAAGCCGTGCCGCTGCTGAAATCATCCCAGGGCCACTGACCAGACTCACCGTTGGGCCCAAGAAAATTTACTGTGAGCATTGAAGGTTGTTTTGGGTTGGGACTGAGCTGCGGGAACAGGAATATCGCCCCTCCGCCCAGGGCCGAATATGGCACAGTACGAAACGTAACGGGATTGATAACAAGGTTGAGATTCATAAACTGGTCATTGCCCCAGCCGGAGGCAAAGTAATTCCAATCGCCGCTGAACGTGCAGATTTTTCCAAAAAACAAGCCAAAAGTCTGCGAAAAAAACTGCGTGTACAACACTTGTGTCAGTGTCGTTACGTGTCTTTCAGGATAAGGAAGAACCCCATCGGTATTCGCTGGGATAATAGCGCCAGTGTCCCTGTTGATAAATTCTCCGAACTGGGTTTCGGCAAAAATGTCGACAAATCCGCCGGGCCAAAGCCCCATTTTTTCGAAATCAAGCTTCATCCGGTAATCCATAGAACCGCCATATTTCCACTGGTGTCTTAATCCGCCATCAAGAACACCCTGGTAACTTTGCACCATATCGATATCAAACTTAATGCCCTTTTCTGCAAGTTTCGTGCGTTCGCCGCACCAGTCGCCTGTAAGCCTCGTGCATGCATAATCCGGAACTGCTGCCGCAGAAGATGAGTTGGAATCAGAAGTTCCGGCAAAACTTAAAACGGCGAGAACAGTAATTATCAAAAAAACCATAAGGTAAAAATGTACATCCAAGTCAGAGGATTCATTTCCATTTTTGAATTTATCTATCCGGTTCATTGTTATCCCTCCAAATTCTTTTAATTTCATAATACGTTACATGCGCACTTTTATTCGTAGCCGTGAGCTTCATCGATGCGTTAACCCACTGCTTCCATTTAGCTTATGCAAGAGACAAATATTTATTGTCTACTCTGCAACTGACACGGGAACATATTTGAACTTCTGGCCGCCGAGCGAAACATCAACCATAAGCCCCGAGTCGGTCATAACAAAAACAGCCATTCCATCCTTGTAATCAGTTTTGGCGGCTGCACCGGCGGTCAGGGCAACACCCGTCACCTGAGCAGAGAACGTAAACTCCCCTGTTTCGAATCTATCGATGTCCTGCTTATCCCTGAAAAAGATGACCTCGCGGAAAAACTCACCACCGAATGAAAAACCCAGCGTGGCCTGCGACATGCTGCAGTAACCGACCATACTGCCCTGCTCATGAACCTCTCCTTTGCCATAGGCGCCACCGACCCAAAAAGCACCTTTGGCTATCTTTGGCAATACCGTGTATCCGTACGACCCGTCGAAGAACGACTGAATGCCCGCATCCTTGCTTTTGAATTTAGCAATTGCCTCCTGAATCTCAGCCGAGAGAACCGCTTTTGACTCAGGCGTTTTTGGTACGGTTGCACAGCCAGTCACTGTCAGCAGAGTTAAAAATGTCATCATTGTATTTTTCATTGTCTTGCCTCCTTAATTATTTTAATTTACCTGCTCAATTTGGTTTTTCACCGTTTCATCAGCTTGTATGGCAACAGCTTTGGTTAGTTTCTTGATGACTACCTCCTTATCTGGTTACTTCTCTCCACACTATCCGAGGCACTCTCATTCCGCAGCCCGTTTCGCCTGATTCCAACTTTACTCTTAAGCCTCAGGCCGCAGTCGGCTTTCAAAAACCGCTCTAAGAACGTGTATGAAAAGTCAAATTATCCGGGCTTAAGCCGATGAAGCATAAGATTAATCATAGCAAGATGTATCATCGTTTCACTGCTTTGCGTGAGCGACTCATAATCTTTGCTCAGTCGA
>Ga0315284_10001877_pt1 | contig 29950 bp, 20 predicted proteins | sample YL17G09_16_MG_FD_203696 | JGI IMG/M metagenome (GOLD analysis project Ga0315284, IMG submission 203696) | Sediment microbial communities from Yellowstone Lake, YNP, Wyoming, USA - YL17G09_16 | ecosystem: Environmental > Aquatic > Freshwater > Lake > Sediment | place: USA: Wyoming | collected...
GCCAGCCATGTTGAGGCATAGCCCGGCACGTAGTACTGGATGACATAGATCACGCCGAATACAAATGCCAGGACCAGAGGCAACGTTTTTTTCATGCTGTCATCCTATCGAAACAAGCCGCCAACCTGATTACATCAACAGGAACTCGCTGCCGAAAATGAACTTGAAAAATTCCGCCCAATTCAGCGCGCCGGCGACGGTCAGAATTATGACCGTCGGCACTATGGTGATAATCAGCGCCATGACCACGGCCTTGAAGCCGTCCTGCCCCTTGAGCGTGCCGAGAAGTTTCGGATCGCGGGACAGATACGCGCCGGCCGCGTACAATTCCTCGCCTATAAGGGTGTAGTCGCAGGCCGTGACGAAGAACGGCAGTTGCGCGTCCTGGTCGGTGCCGCCTATCTGTATCGCGCCGACGTTCGCGCCCGCCTCCGCCAGAAGCAGGGATTCCGCATAGAATGATCCGAGGAGGAAGACCGCCGCGGGCCTGCGCCTTGCCATGATGCCGCTGACTCCCGCGGCAAACGCAAACTGGCGGTCGGACACGAAGAATGCCATCTCTGGGCTGAACGCCTCCGGCCTGCCGGCCCTCAGGTACGCCTCCTTGATGGTTTCCATGCCTATCTGCAACACGTATATGTCGCAGTTGGGCATCATGAGTTCGGTCTGGTACTCGGCGGTCTTTTCGGCGATCTTGGAAAGTATCGCCAGCGACGCCAGGGTGGCCGCGCCGCCCACGCCGCCAAGGCCGGTGCAGAACAGAACGGGGCGCCCCATTTCGGTGGCGCGCCCGACGGCCTCTTCCACCGCGGCGATGCCCGCAATGGGCCGTATGTACATCTCCTTGCCGCGGTGCGCCGAAATTATGAAATATCCGGCAACCAGAACAAACGCGACCACCAGTATCAGGTTGATTATTTTTTCAAAACTGAATACGCCGGACGTGGTGGTTACGGGTATGCTGGGCGCGCTGTCCGCGTAAAGACCGCCGTATTTGAAACGGATCATGTATGCATAAACCTTGCCCTTGCCCAATTCCCGTTCGACTCCGATCTTCTTCTCAAAAAGAAAATTCTGTTCCTGCAGTTCCTGCGGTTTCCATCCTTCGGATTCGAGTCTTTCCAACTGCTTTGCCATCTCTTCGGGAGGGACGCTTGCGCCTCTGTCGATGATCCTCGTCTCGCCGTCCTTCTGGAGGACTTCAAACCTCTTGTTGTCGATTACGCCCTTCAGGTCCCATCCCTGCGTCTCCTCCTCAATCAGGGCTTTCTGCGTCGCGGCGTCGAGGTTGCCGTCGGGCCGGCTGAACATCGGAACAACCTTCATCTTGGTCGTCCGCTGGAGAATATAATAATCCACGTTATCAACGCTGGTCTCCGGCGCATAGCCGGCGCCGGATTCCACCTCGAGCCTTGCCTTCGTTTCCGGCAAATCCGCGAATATGTCCTTGCTTGCGGGGTCCTCGGGATCGACTTTTATCTTCTTGGTCTTGCGCTCGATTTTCTTCACTTCGCGTTCGGCCGCCCGCCACAGGATAAGCCGCGGCTCGGTTCCTTTGTCCTCAAACTGCGTTTCACCTTCCTCCGCTTCGCCTATCCAGTGGAACCGCTCCAGCGGGATGGAGTAAACATCCTCGCCCGGCTCCACTTCCGCCCGGTAAATATAATATTTGACGCGATTCTCCTTCGGCCGGTCGCTCAAGTCCTTCAGATGGTACTTCGTGTTCGGGGCGTTTGCCTCAACGCCGACGGTGATTGTCTTGTTGGCGAACCTGTCATCAGGGGAAGGTTCCCATTTTATCGTGATCCTCACGCCTTCCAGTTCGGTGGCGGGCGTAACGTCAACACTGCCAGGAGGCCGAACGGTCGTCAATTCCTCAAGGGAAAAGGGCTGCTGTTTGGCGCAAGAGGCGGCAAGGAGCGCCGCCACAAGACATGATGCCGCAAGAATGCCGCGAAACAACACAGCGCTCGGTCGATTTTTCATATTGCTCGAATCCTTAATCTTCCGTCCTTGCAACTGGCATAAAATTGCGTAGGTAGTATAACGTCGGCTGAATGAGTGTCAAGGCCAAAAAACCGCCGCCTTGCCTTTCATTTTTCTATCGCCTCGACGTTCGCGCGGGGGACCAGCGCGCGCTTGCCGTCGGGAAATTCGACCTCCAGCACGCGCACCATCGTTTCGCTTTCCATCTTTCTCAACTCCGGCGGCATGGCGGTAATCTTGCATATCACGCCGAAGTTCGGCGACCGGATTATCCGCACAAGCCGCCCCACGGTCAGCCCCTGCACTTCCGTCTCCACGCCGCCCTGCTTCGCGGTAGTGCCGTCCTTGAGCGGTATTATGATTTCGGGGCGCATGACGCCGGCGCGTATCTGCGTTGCGCCGTTCATGCTCGCGGCCGCGCCTTCCCTTCTCCCAAGAAGTTCGAACGTCGCGGCCGCCATGTCTATCCGGCCGAATCCTTCCGTAACAATCAGCGTCAGCCCCAGTTTTTCCATGCCCGTGATTGCCACGCCCAAATCGTAGCCCATGAAGTCCTTCATGTCCTGCGCGTCGATGCCGCCGACCACCACTCCTGCGACACCGTTCTGCACGGCCTTCTTCAACGTTTCATGCGTCACGTAGCTGCCGCCGACGATGACCTTTCCCTTGCAGGAGGCGTCTATCTTGTCCGCGGTCAGTTCCTCGCCCGGCTTGCTTACGCAAATCTTTATCTCGCCGAAGGCCTCGCCGCCTATGCCGATGATGCCCTGAATGAAACTGGCCGTGGCCTGAATGTCCGCGCCTTCTTTCTCGTGGACTGCGACCGCTGTCCCGTCGATATACGCGTCGATGGCGACAGGCTCCGGCTCGCCGCGCAATTGCACCTGGCCGGTTATGCGGGAGATGATTTCTATCGTGCCGTCAATCGGAGAGATGATCTTGCTCTTGAAGAGGCCGAAGATGCCCTTGTTCTGGCCGAGCACTTCGCCCTTCTTTATCGTGTCGCCCTCTTTTTTCTTCATCAGTTCCGGCACGTCGCCCGGGTCGCAGCCGAGTTTGCTCGCTACGTTGATTGGCGTTACGTCGCCGGGGAGGAATGTCCTGGCCACGATGTCCCGCGCCTTGGTCTTGTCGCCGACCTTAACAAGCACGTCGCCCAAAAGCGGCAGACGCCGTTCGCGTACTATAACGGCGTTTTCAGTTACCCTCAGCCCTGGTGTATATGCCTGTGCCAAAACCGTCCTCCGTTCGACTTATGAAAAATGCGCGGCCTCGCGCCATCATTCAAAAGTTATAGTCGGGATATATGTTGAGCGCCTTGTGCCACTTCTTCAAAGTTTGCACGCGCTCCTTGTCGTCTTCAGGCAGCGGCACCGCGCCTTCGAGGAAAGGCTTGCCGGTGGCGTCGGCCGCCGCGGTGTAAATTCGCCCGCGAGCATCGACGACCACGCCCACGACCCCGCCTTCAACCTCGCCCTCGAGATGCCTGCCGGGGCCTGCGCCCGCGTCGATGCCCCTCTCCGGGACTATCCGCACCTTCGCCTTCTGGTCGAGGGCAAGCGGTATCAGTTCCATGTCGCCCAGATTGTACTGCTTCTCAACAGTTTTGCCGTCCGGCATCGTGAACGTAACGGTCATGACGCGGCCCGGCCTCTTCGGCACGGTCTTGCTGGCGATGCACGTGCCGAGTTTTATCAGGCAGTCTTTGTGGAACACCTCAATGGCGGCCTTCTTGGCCGATTCCTCAAGTTCAGGCTTCTGAATATTCGCCAGCACTCCCAGTTGCGGCATCATGAATATGCTGTCCACCGCCATGCGCGTGACGCCTTCCGGCAGGAAGGAATCGATCATCATGAGCATCGCCTGGCAACGCCTCGGCGCGTGCGAAAGGACGCCGCCGCTTCCGACCAGCATGTCGAGTTCCGGCATCTTCACGATTGAGCGGTCGACGATCTGGCGGAATGCCTGGCTGATGTCCGAGCCGCGCGAGACGCCCTTCAGTTCCTGCGCGAAGTCCTTGTGCTGGATGAACGCCAGCCTGAGCGCCTCCCGCGCGATGGCCTGCTCGATGATGAGCTCCTCAAGGCTCTGCGGGATGGTCGTGGGACGGATCATCTTGTTCTTTATCCTGTTGCGCAACTCGCGCTCGTTGACGTGGAACGGCACCCAGCGCATTATCTTGGCAAGTCCCGCCTCGGCCAGCACATTGGACACGCTGTAACTCATGCCCAGGTTCGCGCTGACCGTACGGTTGAAAATCTCCTCCCACCTGTCGAGTTTCTCGTCGTGGTGGCGCCAGACGGAGAATATGTCAGTCGTCGCTCCGCCGATGTCCACGCCCACCACGTTTATCTTTTCCATGTGGGCGATTAGTTGCATGATGTATCCGACGGCGCCGGGCGTCGGCATGATGGGCGCGTCGGTCCATGACATGAGTTTCTTGTACCCCGGCGCGTTTGCCATGACGTGCTCCATGAACTGCTCATGGATTTCATTTCTCGCCGGGAGCAGGTTTTCGCGTTCGAGCACGGGGCGGATGTTCTCCACTACCTTGAGCGCGGTCTTCGCGCCGAGCACATCTCCAACTTCCTTTCGCGCGTCCTTCGTGCCCGCGTAAACGACGGGCAGTCGGTACTGGATGCCCAGGCGCGCCTTGGGGTTTGCGGCGGCGATGAGTTCCGCCAGTTCCACCACCTTCGCCTTGCTCTGGGCGGTGCCGTTATCGACAGCGCCGGCCAGAAGAATCATGTCGGGGCGGAGGTGGCGGATGCGCTCTATCTTCTCGTGCGGCAGGCGGCCGTCGTTGGTGGCGATGGCGTCCATGACGATCGCGCCCGCGCCGAGGGCCGCGCGCTTTGCGCTTTCGGCGGTCATGGTGAGCACAAGCCCGCCGACCATCATCTGCAAGCCGCCGCCGGCGCTGCTCGTGGAGACGTAAACGTCCGCGCCGGTCTTCGCGTCGCGCTGCGGCGTGATGAGGCGGCCGTCCTCGATGAATTTCTTTCCCGCGAGTTCCTCAACTTCCTCAACGGCGTTCAGCACGCCCTTGGTCACGTCCTCGAACGGAGCCTCCACCGTGGTGGGCGCTTCGCCGCGCGCGATAAGGCGATATTCGTCGCCTTTCTTTTCAATCAGAATGGCTTTGGTCGTCGTGCTTCCGCAGTCGGTTGCCAGGATGCTGCGTATCTCCAGTTTTTTTTCCAACATCTCGTACTCCGCGGTGATGATTTCAGCGCTGCTGTTCAATCAACTTTTGCGCCGGAGCCGGCGAGCCGCCCGGTCATCTTTTCTGTTCCTTCGCCTTCTGCTTGGCCAGTCTGCGCGATTTCTTCCGCATTTGCCTCAGGGCCTTTTCCTGCGCCTTGATTTCCTTCTTCTTCTTGACGACTTCCGCATCGCGCCGCTCGATCTCCCTGAGCAGCAACTCCACGTTCTTCCGGTCTTCCATCATGGTGTAGAAGGCGGTTATCGAGCAGGGGTCGAACAGCACCTCGAGTACCGGCGCGAAGGCCACCACCACCTGGCTGCCGATGTAACTGAGCGGCTTGACCGTCTCCAGAAAAAGGATCGCCGGAACAGTCATTCCCCTGCGCACGGTCCAGTCAGCAAGTTTGTCGATGATGCCACGCTGCTCAGGCGTCAGTTTCTGACCCATCAACTTTTCGGTCGGCAGTGGTTCGCTCAGTTTTGGCATCTATAAGCCTCTGCCGCAGGTAATCAAGAATCTCTTCCCTGCGGCTCTTATCGAACAGCAACGTCAACGCTCGAAACATGGCGCGCCGCGTCGGTACCTCGTAAGGCGAAAGCACGGCTCCCTCGTCGTCGTGGTAAAACGCGCGAAATCTTCCCCAGTCCGCCTTCTGCGGGCGGAGGGGCCGCTTAATCTCTATCAAGTCCTTTGAAAGAACATAGGTCGTCGGCAGGAAGAAGCCGTGCAACATGAGAAACATGAGCGCCGGCACGCCCATGAAAAACGGCTCGTTCGGCGAAAAAGAGTACGTCGCAACCGTCAGGCCGATTATGAGCGCAATCACCAGCGCGCTCTTGCGCCAGTCTCTAAGGAAAGGATAAACCCTCCACGTCAGCGTCCTGGAGGCCTCGGCCCGCTCGCGGCGCGCAATCTGCTTCTGGCGTTTGCTCTTCCTGCTCATACAGCCTGAATAACGGCGCTCCCGGCATCTCCCCTATCATTCACGGACGGCCGAACGCCGGCCAGCGCTCTGTCAACGCAATATATTGGTATTGTGGAGCACAGCCGCCCCGACGCCCCGACATTCCTCGTGTATTTGCAGATGAAAGGTCGGGGCTGTGATTCATCTACACCCGGATTCCCCGCGCCCGAGGGCGGGCGCGCTCCATTACCACAAAATTGTGTGACAGAGCACTAATTCTGCGGCGGAGCCTCAGCGGGCGCTTCCTCCGTCTTTTCCGGCGTTCCCGGACGGGTCTCAACGACCATCCAGTCGCCGAAGCGCCGCTCGACGAGTTTCATCAAGTCCTCCCGCGTAACCTTCGCGAGTTTCGCCGGGTACTTCGTGGCATAGTCGTAGCCGATGGCGTAGAGTTCGTTGATGGCCGCGACGTCGGCCTGGCCGCCGTTGGTTTGCAGGCCCATCTCCGCGTAGGAAACCGCCTGCCTTTTTATGTTCTCGAATTCCTCGTCGGTGAAATCGCCCTTCTTGATCTTTTCAATCTCCGCGCGGATTTCCTTCATCATCGCGTCGTAGTTCTCCGGCGTCGTCTGGGCGTAAATGTTGAAGGTCCCCACGTCGAAGCCGGGGATGTTGTAGGCGTACACCATGTACACGTAATTATTGCGCCCCCTCAGCGCCTTCCCAAGGTTCTGGGAAAGCATGAGGGTGAGGATGTTCATCTCCGCGTCGGCGGGGTCGCCGATGGCGATGCCGTTGGTGGCGAGGATGACGTTTATATTCTGGCGCGGGACCTTGAAGACCACCGGCTCCGCGACGCCCCTGGTGTCCTTGCCTATCGCGGGCGGGGGCGGCACCTGGCGCTGGTCCTTTTCGCCCTGCGGCATCTCCCCGAAGGCGGCCTCTATCATCTGCCTGGTCTTCTCGACGTCGATGTCGCCGAAGACGGCCAGCGTCGTGTTGCTCCCCACGCACAACTTGTCGTGGAACGCCTTGAGGTCCACGGATGTAATCTTGGAGACGCTTTCCGCCGTGCCCAGTTTGGTGTTGTGGTACGGGTGGTCGCCGAAGCGGACGCCGCGGAAGAACGAATTCAGTTCCTCCCCGTAATCATTCTTGAGGTTCTGAACCTGGAAGATTATCTGCGGGCGGACTCGCTCCACTTCCGCATCCGCAAACGCCGGATGCAGGAGCACGTCTGAGAAGAGGTCAATGCCGTCCTTGAGGTCCTCCCTCAGCACGGTCATGTCGAGGCCGAAGGTGTTGTTGCCGGAAACCGTGCTCATCTTCGCGCCCATGGTCTCGATGGCGAGGTCGATGTCCGCGGCGCTCCGCGTCTTCGTGCCGCGCATGAGCGTGTTGACCATGAAATTGCTGAGGCCCGGCGTGTCGCCGTCAAAGAGCACTCCGCCGCGCGAATAAGTCTGGATGGACACGAGCGGCATCTCCGGGTTGCGCTTGAGCAGCACGGTCAGCCCGTTCTTCAGCGTAACTTTCTCGATGCCACTTTCCTTCTCCTTCACTTCAAGCGGCGGCAGGCCCGCCTGCGGCGCATCCGAGAGCGGCTTGAGGACGACGGTCGTGAGGTTGTCTTCGTTGAGATACTTCTTCGCCATCTCGCGGATGTCTTCCGGCGTCACGGCGTCCATCGCCGCGAAATACTTGTCCTCGTAAAGCGGGTCGCCCGTGATGAGGATGTTGTCGGCGAGATTTTCAATCTGGTCCGCGGCTGTCTGCCGATAGAGGAGCCGCGCCGCGCGGATGATTTTCCTGGCGCGGTCGAGGTCTTCCTTGCTTACAAGGTTCGCCTTGAGGCCGTCCGCTATTGCCATGATTTCCTTCTGGGCGGCCTCCAGGTTCTTCGGGTCCATCGTGGCGTAGACGCCGAGGTGGCCGTGGACGTAGTGCGGCGTGTAGTTGCCGGCGCCGATGTACTGCACAAGTTGCTTCTCCTCGACAAGCCGCCGGTAGAGGCGCGAAGTCTTGCCGATGCCCATCACCGCGGCGAGCATGTCCGTCTTGACCATGTCCGGGTGATACATGTCGGTCGTGCGGAAGCCCATTTTGAGGATGGCCATCTGGATGTTGGCTTCGCCCTCGGCGTAGCGTCTGCCGACTTTTTTAGGCTCCTGAGGGTATTTCACCTCGGCGAGCGGGCGGTCTTCAAACTTTTCAAAGACTTTCGCGGCCTTCTCGAACGCTTCCTTCGCGTTGATGTCGCCGCCGATTGCGAGCGCCATGTTGCGCGGCACGTAGCGGCGGTTGTAATACTTTACGAGGTCTTCGCGGTTGAGGCGCAGGAATTTCTCGCGGTAGCCGATGGGCAGGATTCGGGTGTAACTGGCGTCATAAGCCGTGCGGTCGAACAGTTGGTTGAGCAGGCGGTTCGGCTCTTCCTCGTCCTTTGCGATTTCCTGGCTGATTACGCCGAACTCGCGCTGGACCTGCTCGGGGTCGAAGGCGCAATACATTATATAATCGGATATCATGCCGAGCGCCTGGTCGAAGTAGCGCGAAGTCACGGTCATGTAGTAGGCGGTATAGTAGTAGAAGGTCTCGGCGTTGGTGGCGGCGCCGATGGCCTTGGTCATCTCGTCGTTTTCATCCTCCGTGCGATGAATGGTGTCGCCGCCGGAGATGACGTGTTCGCAGATGTGCGACAGGCCGCAGCCGAGGTACTCCTGCTCGTCCATGGAGCCGGTGTTGACTATCAGGCGCACGGTAACCGTGGGCGCGGAATGGTTCTCGAGCACGACGACGCGCATGCCGTCCGGCAGGGTGTGGATATAAACGCCGCTCTTCTCGTCGGCGTATTCCTTCACGGGGACAATCTTGATGACCGTCGGGTCGGCCTTTGCGACGCAAGACGCAAGAACGGCGCAAAAGGCCAGGACACAGAACAATAAAGCCGGTTTTCTGATGTTCATGCACACCTCAATTGAAAGACGCAACTCTGTTTACTGGATGCGCGCGATGACGCTCATCTCGCAGCGCGCGCCCTTTGGGAGGGCCGCAACGGCGACGCACTCGCGCGCGGGCGGTGATTCCTTGAAACTCTCCGCGTAAACCGCGTTGACCGCGGCGAATTCGTTCATGTCTATAAGATACAGGGTGGCGCGGACAATTGTTTGCAGGTTTCCGCCCGCGGCTTCCACAACGGCCTTGAGGTTGCTCAAGACCTGCCTGAACTCCGCCACCGTCCCGCCCTCGGCCATCTTGCCGGTCCCGGGGTCTATGCCTATCTGGCCGGAGACGAAGAGCCAGCCGTCGGCGAGGACGGCCTGCGAATACGGGCCGACCGCCGCGGGGGCCTTGTCAGTCGCGATTATTTTACGAGCCATTGCGCGCCTTGTTCAATCCGTTCGATGTAAACCTGTATTTCTCACACGGAGTTCAAATTTGTCGCTTACCGTGCACGGGGGGACAGTCCCCATCTACGAACTGGTCCCCGATCTTTCATTTATAATAAGAATAAGGAATATCGGGGCCTGCGTTCCGTAATGGGGACAGTCCCCTCTGACGAGAAACGCATGTAAAATCCGCCAACAATGCGGACGCCTGAAAACCACCGCAGGCGTCCACGTTGATTCCCAACTATTTGCGGGGCGCGAGTCTCTCTTTCAGTTTTTCGTTCACCTCCTGCGGGACAAAGGGGCTGGCGTCGCCGCCGGCGCTCACGATGTCCTTTATGATGCTGGAACTGATGAACGAGAATTCTTCTCCCGGTATGACGAACATGGTTTCCACGTTTTTCGCCATCGCGCGGTTGCTGAGCGCAATCTGGTATTCGTACTCGAAGTCGGTTACGGTCCTGATGCCGCGCAGAAGTATGTTGGCCCCCTTGTTCTTGACGAAGTCAACCGCCAGGCCGTGGAAGCCTTCCACCTCGACGTTCAGGATGTCCTTGACCGAGTGGCGGATCATCTCGACGCGCTCTTCCAGCGTGAAGAGCGGCTCCTTCACGCCGCCCGCCGCCACGCCGACTATCAGTCTGCTGAACAGTTTTGCGCCGCGGCATATCAGGTTCAGGTGGCCGTACGTAATCGGGTCGAACGTGCCCGGATAGACGGCGACGGTAGTGAGTTTTTGTTGTTGTTCTTCCGCCATCAGCAAACCGCCATTGCGCTACCTGCCGACGCTTCTGTAGTTGAACCCCATTTCGATCATCTTCACCGGGTCGTATATGTTGCGCCCGTCGATGATGGTCGGGTGGTTCATGAGTTGCTTGACTTTCGCGAGGTCGAGTTTCTTGAATTCATCCCACTCCGTGGCGATTATCAGGCAGTCCGCGCCCTGCGCCACCGCGTACGGGTCCTGGCAGTATTCGACCTTCTCAAGGATATTCTTGGCGTTGTGCATGGCCTGCGGGTCGTAGGCCTTGATGATAGCGCCCTTCTTCTGGAGTTCGTGGATTACGGTGATGGCCGGCGCTTCGCGCATATCGTCGGTGTCCGGCTTGAAGGCAAGCCCCAGCACGCCCACGACCTTGCCCTTGAGGATCCACAGTTCCTCCTCGACCTTTTTGAGGAAGTGAATCCTCTGCTCCTTGTTAATCAGTTGGACTTCATGGAGCATGCGGAAGTCGTAGCCGAGTTCCTGGCTGATGCGCTCGAATGCGTCGATGTCCTTGGGGAAGCACGAGCCGCCGTAGCCAAGCCCGGCGTTGAGGAACTGCCTGCCGATGCGCCTGTCAAGGCCCATGCCCTCGGCGACTTCCATGATGTTCGCGCCGGCGAGTTCGCATATCCGCGCCACCGCGTTGATGTACGATATCTTGCAGGCGAGGAAGGAGTTCGCGGCGTGCTTGATTATCTCCGCGCTCTTGACGTCGGTCATGATTATCGGCGCGCCGAAGTCCTTGTAAAGTTCCTGCATGACCTTGCGCGCGCGCTCGCTGGATGTGCCCACCACTATGCGGTCGGGATGGAGCGCGTCCTCAATCGCCGCGCCTTCCTTCAGGAACTCGGGGTTGCTGACCACGTCGAATTCAAACTCCTGCTTTATATTGCGCTGGATGGTGAGTTGCACCTTTTCGCCCGTCTGGACGGGCACCGTGCTCTTCTCGACGATGATCTTGTATTCGTTGATGTGCCGCGCAATCTGGCGGGCGACCTGCTCGATGTGCGAGAGGTCCGCGCGCCCGTCCTCGGAGGGCGGCGTGCCCACGGCAATGACAATAATCTGGGAGGAGCGCACTCCCTCGCCCACGTCCGTGGAGAATTTCAGGCGCTTCGCCTTGTAGTTCTCTACGACCATTTTCTCAAGGTCAGGCTCGTAGATGGGCATCTTGCCCTCCTTGAGCATGTGTATCTTGTCCTCTTCCTTGTCGATGCAGATGACGTTGTGCCCCTTGTGCGCAAATACCGTCCCGCTTACCAGGCCCACGTATCCCGTCCCAACGATGCATATGTTCATGGCGGCTCCTGTATTATTATGGCGCTTACTGGATAAATTGATTTAACAACGCCTGCCCGCCGGAACGGCGTCAAGGCAAAGCATTCGGCTCCACGGCCTCTCTGCCCCAGGCGGCGGTTCCCGGCTGCGGGAACCCGCCGCGCGTCCTCATAAACTTCTTCGCCAATTCCGCCGGCGACAGGTTGATTGAAAACGTGGCGTTCCTGTTGGAGCGGTCATAACTGAGCCCCACGTCAAGAACCCAGCGATGGAAGTAGCGTCTGACGACAAAACTGTCGCTGATGGTCTTCGAGTTCGCAAAGTCGTACGCGATGTACAGTCCGAGCGCCCATTTCGCGCTGGCCTCCCACATGTAGTCAACCTGGACCACGTTCCTCTTTGCGAAATCCGTAATCTGCCCGTACGGGAAGAACGTGTTCTCGCGGTCAATATCGTACGGGAATATGTTCATAAAGTTCGTGAAACTCGACGTGCCGTCATTCCGCACAAAATAGTTGCGAACGGTCAGCGTTGTCCGCTCGGACGGGTACAAGTGGAAGCCGTAGTCGTAAACGGCCAACTGGCTCGTATCGGTGTCGTACTCCACGTCGCCGAAAATGGTCAGGTTGCGATAGATGTTCCACTCGACATCGCCCTTGAAACTGCTCGTCATCTCCAGCCCGCTGGGGAACAGCGTGTTTTTCTGCCCCGCGTCGTTGACGAAGAACTGCAGCGGCTTGCTCTTCGGCACGAAGTTATAATTGATGTCCACTATCAGGGCGTCAAAGGAGCGTTCCCTGCCCGGCTCGCCGCGCTTGGTCTGGAACAACTGCCTCAGCCCGACCGTCCAAATCTCGCGCCTGTCCTCGATGTCAACCGAATCGGCCTGAATCAGGCGCGACGGGTCCACCGTGTTCGCGAACACATCGTAGAATCTAACGTACGGCCGGATGACATGGTTCAAGCGCTTGCTGCCGGGAAAGTTCTCATACACCCTGGAAAACTGCGTGCTTGCGTCGAAGCCGAAATATCCCGTGAAGCGCCCGGCGCCGCCGGAGCCGTTCGCCTGATCGCTGTAAAAGGTTCCCCGCAGTCCGAGGAACGGGTTGACCCTCACAATGCCCAGGCCAATCGGAGCGCTTATCTCCGAGTTCAAGTCCGCGCGGGTCGTGTCCTGGTCCTTCAATCCCAGGGCGGGGTCAAAGTGCCGCCGCACGTTTGCGACCTGCGTGTCGAAAGAGGCAAGCAACTTGTCGCCGAGGATCGGCCATGACAGCCCGCTCACCCTCACCCGCGGCAGGTATTCCGTGGCGGTGAGAAAATCATTAATCTGTCCGCGCCCCACGCCGCTTATCTTCGTATGGCCTTCCGCGCGCCACACGGAGAGCGCGGTGTCCTGGTCCACGCCGCGGTTAAACTCGCCCGTGTAGTACTGGCGCAGGAATCCGCGGTCGCTTATCTCCGAGAGCGCAACGTCGGCGTGCCAGCCATCGCCCAAATCCTGGCTGTGCAGCAAGCGGAACCGGCCACGCTCCATCTTCTCCGGCGTTAGCTTGTCACCCCCGACGCGGTCTTTGCCCCTATCGCGGATGATATAGCCCTCCATGGAGCCGCTGTAATCCGCTCTCTCATAATCGAAGTTAAATCCCAGCCCCAGGCCCCGCTTGGTCAACTCATCCACGCTAAGCGTCAGGCTGCTCCAGTCGTTGTCCAGCAGGCCAAAGTCCTGCAGGTTCCACCTCGTCATCACGAAAAAGCCGAACTTCGACGAACTCCCTATACGAAGCCGCTCTATGAAGTAGTGGCTAAGGCTCGATCCCGCTGCAAACGGAGCATAAAAGACCGGCACTCCGCGGATCATCGCCAGCACGTTTTTCGCGTAGACCCTGGTAAAACTCGGCCCGCGCAGCCTGCCGGGAATCTGGCGGCGCTTCTGCTCCAGTTCAATGCTCTTGGCCGCGAAATAAACGAACGGCCTGCCGTATTCATCGTTAGTGAAGCGCGCACCGTAAAGTTTCATCCGCGTCGTGTTGGCGTCGTTGGTGGCCAGTTCCCTCACTTCTCTGGCCGTCAAGTACAGGAACCCGCCGACGCGGCCTTCGTACATCTTGTACCACGCGTCCAGCATGATGCCTTTGCGATGCAGGAAGTCGTAGTAGAGTTTCTGGCAGTATGACTTGGTCTCTATCCCGGTGATTAGGTCCCTGCGGATTATGACTACGTCGCCCTCGGCGTAGACTTCAACCTGCTGAACTGTCTTTTCCGTGCCGTCCGGGTTCGTGACCTTGACTCGCTTTATCCACGTTACCGCCCTTTTCCCCCGGACGTTGGTCCTGAAGCCCAGTTTGGCATCGGTGAACGTAAGATCGACGCCTTGCGGCGATACGCGCACCACCTCGCCTTCGGGCCGGTTTGGCAGGTAAAATTCGCCGGGCTGCGCGGGCAGCTCCACTCCGCTCTCCGGCGGCGCTTCGCCGGCCGGTTTCGCCGCCGCATCTTCCCCGGCTCCCCTCGCGGCCCCCGGCGCCGCCGCAACCGCGACACCGCAGAAGGCCATGCCGGCGAACAGGACGCATAGCGCCGCAAGCAGGCGCCACACACTTTCGCGGGATTGCAACCCCCTCGCCCTTTTTTCTCGCTCCACGCGCGCTCCCTATAGTTTTCGCGTCGCAGACGACGGGCCTGCCGCTCTCCACCCACCGACTGCGAACCCGCCAGAGGTTTACCAGCACGCCGGAGGCGTGTAAACCTCAGGCTGGCGGGTAAACCCTTGTTCAGCCTGCTGCTCCTCAATTTCCGCGCACACAACCTCCCGCCGCGCATAGTTACATGCCGCGCGCGGGCTTAACAAAGTCGGCGTATTATAGCCCGCCCCAAAACGCTGTCAAGCACATTTCTCGCCCGGCCGCCGCACGCCGGCGGTCCCGCCCTCAAAGAAAAAGCGCGCCCCGCTGAACATGCCGCGGGGGAAATAATGACATGCCCGGCCTCGGCGACAATGCTTCAAACCGCCTCATTACGGCTTTTCGCCGATGGTCTTCAGAAGTGTGTCGAGAACGGCGTCCCATTTGCCGATGCGGGGGGCAAGTTCGTATTCCATCAAATCGGCCACTGTAACGATGTCATTCGTGTCAAGCGCCGCCTTCGCATCGCGCAGGACATTGCGAACCTGCTCGAGATGCTCCGCCAGCGTCGAGCCGTTCGTGCGCAAGGTGTTCAAATCTATGCCCAGCAGCGTGCGGACCTCGTCGATGACATGCACCACCAGGTTCAGAACATCGGCGCAGGTCGCCAGAGATTTGTAGCCCTTGAGAACCTCGCCGGACTGGATGCTCTTCGTTACCTCAACCAGCGCCTTGGTCAGGCCCGGCAGATGGTTCTTCACCTCCCTCAGGGCGTTCGCCGCCTGCGTGCGCACGTCTATCGTCTCCACTTCAACCAGCGAGAACTCGTCCACCTTCCTGTTGAGGAGGTCGCTGTCCCCGGCGAGATAAACCGGGCGGCCGTCGGCCTTGGCGGAAAGGATTGTACGGTTGGAATTGCCGAGCAGGTCGCTGAGCCGCTTGATTATTTCGCGCAGGGAATGGCCCTTGTCGGCAGAGACAATATCTGTCCTGCCGTCAACGGAAATGACGGTTTTACTCCTGCTGTTCTCCGGCATAACTCTCATGCTCCAGGGGACACGCTAAGTATATGCCGGTCGGGAAACCATGTCAACATGTATCCGGGGAATTAAGACCATTCTTGCGGTGCGTTGTGAATGCGGCGGAATCAGCCCCGCGCGGGCAGAAACCACCGCGCCCGCGGCGGGAAAAATCGGACGCGGCTGGAAGCGCGGCGGCGCGTATTCTTTTCGGCGCAAGCACTTACGCCCGACACGTGAATCAAAAATTTCACGGGGCATGTCTTTTGCATTTCCCCTACGGGAACCATTGCATGCAAGGATAAAAAACATGAAAGCCACATTATATATTTCGCTGATTTGCGTCGCGGCCTTCTTCGGCTGCAAGGCCGAGGTCGTGCACGCGCCGGATCCCGCGCCCGCGCCCGAAAGCCGGCCCGCGGCGCCGGATTCCCACTACTCCCCCAACGCCGTCCAGCACACCTTCTACGAAGTGGGCGAGACGGTTGATCCCGCGCTCAGTTGGGACGGCGGCGCCCTCTATTTCGCCTCGTCGCAGAACAGCGCGACGTTTGAAATCTACGGCAAGAAAGTCGGCGAAATACCCGTCGTCCAGTTGACCTCCGGCCCCGGCGACAAATGCCAGCCGTGCGTCTCGCCCGACGGGAGATATCTCGCCTACGTGTCGAACAAGAACGGGAACTGGGACATCCTCGTCCTTCCGCTTTTCCCCGGGGCAAAGCCGGTGCAAATGACAAACAGCCGGGGCGACGACGTGCATCCCTCGTGGTCGCCCGACGGAGCGCGCATAGTGTATTCATCATACAACTCAAAAGCGGCCAGATGGGAACTGATGCTCATTACGCTGAGCCGCCAGGGATGGGAGAGGACGGCGCTCAACGTCGAGGGCCTTTTCCCGGCGTGGCAGCCGGTTGAAGGAAGCGAAACGATTGTCTTCCAGAAACCGCGCGGCCGTTCGCCGTCGCTTTACGGCCTGTGGACCGTGACCCCGGACGGGAAGCAGTTGACGGAGATAATGGACAGCACGTTGTTCGCGGCTGTAACGCCCGCATGGTCGCGGAACGGAAAATGGATAATCTTCTCCTCCGTTCCCGCCGGCAGCGCTTTGGAAGGCCGGGCGGGGAACCTGTGGATGGTCGGAGCGGACGGGAATTCGATGGCGAAGATAAGCGAGGGCGCCGCGCCGGAGTACTCGCCCGCCTGCGCGCCCGACGGCGCGATATACTTCACGACGCTGAGAAACGGCGTGAAAAACATCTGGAGCATCACGCCGGATTACGGCAACGAAGAGACAAAGGACAAGGGGCTGTCGCCACCGCGCACCGACGTGGCCGCGCTTGAACGGACGGCGGTCGAATGCCCGGCCGTTCACTAACCCGTATTTCTCGCCACCGGGGACTGTCCCCATTACGGAACGCAGCCCCGATATTCCTTGCTCTTATTATAAATGAAAGATCGGGGCCAGTTCGTAGATGGGGACTGTCCCCGTCGGCGCACAGTGAGCGGCAAATTTGAACTTCTCTGAGAAATATGGGCTAATTACAGACAACAGCATATATAATAAGGAAAGGGCCGGCCTTCCCGTCGCGCGGGAAAACCGGCCCTGACTGTTTCCGGTCAACTCAACCCTGAACGCTTATGGCGCATTCGGCCCCCGCGCCGGGCGCGGCCTCGGAAGCATTCGGGCTTTCCTTCCGCCGCTTTTCAATCGCCATCATCCATGTCTGCCGGAGGTGAGACAATATGGCAAGCGCCTCGTCCGCCAGTCTCTCATCTTTCCGCAGGCCCGCCTCGACAAGGCGGAAATAAATGAACTTGTACAGGTTCACGAGGTTCGCGTAGATTTCCTCGCCGACGCGCCTGTCCAGCGAGCAGATTAGTTCGGTCATGATGCGCTGAGCGCGAAGAAAATAATTGAACGCGTCCTCCGCGCGCTTGCGCCGCATGCTCTCCTTTGCCATCTGCGTGAACCTTATTGCCCCGTCAAACAGCATGATGAGCAACTGTTCCTTTGTCGCGGTTTTCGCCTGCGTTTCGAGATATTTCTCTGTCTTTGTTGCGCTCATTACGGGTTCCCTGGAATTTTACGGGCCGATTTCCCTCTCCGTCCGCGCGCGAAAACGCGGCGGTTCCGCTGCGTCAATCGTCAATCGTCATCAACCCGACGTGCTCTGGTTTTGCAGCGCGGCAAACTGCGCCGACAGGCGCGCCATCGTCGCCTGCGACTGGCTTATCATCTGCTCCAGTTGCGCGAACTGCGCCTGCAGCCGCGCCTGCATCCTGGTTACTCTGCCTTCTATCCTCTTTATCGAATTGTTGTAGTTGTTTATCTTCGCGCTCAGGCCGTTCGTCTCGCTGGCGATGCTGCCGTCAGTGGGGTCGGTGAGAAAGGCGAGCATGTCCTCCATCTGGTGCGCAAGCCCCGGCGCGCCGGTCGGATTGAGCGGCGAGCCGACGAACTCCCCGCCGGAATTGCTCAGCGGGTAATTCAGCCCCAGCCCCGCATACGCGCGGCTGCCGCTCAGCGATGTTACGGAGATTTCACCCGAACCGGCCCCGGTGTCCACGAGTTTAAGAGAGCGGCCGTCGGCGCTTATCGAGGCAACGAGCCTGCCGTCGTTCTCGCTGTCAGTGTTTATCGCGCGGATGACGTCGCCGAGAGTCTTCTCGTCGGTCAAATCAATGGTGATGCTGGACCCGTCGCGCAAAGTTATGCGGAAGTCGTCGCCGGCAACGGTCTGTACTCCCGCGCCGTGCTTCAAATCCGAAAGGAGCGTGCTGTCCGTCGCCCGCTTGGTCGCGGTGAAGAGATTGGCCACGGCGTCGGGATCATTCTCGCACTCCTGCTCGAACTTCGTCTTGTCGAAAGTCAACTGCCCGTTCGACGCCATCTGCACGCCCACCTGCGTCAGCAGCGTGAGCGCGCCGCTGATGCCCGTGACCGGCGAAGTAATCATTCTTTCAAGTTGGTGCTTTATCGAGGTAACATTGCTGTCGCCGAACAGGACCGCCTTCTCAAACGTCTCCGTGTTGAAGGCGGTGTCGTCATTGATGGCGCTGATGATGTCGTTGTACGCATCCACGAAGGCCTGGACGCTGTCAGCCGCGGAGGACGGGTCAATCGCCGCGCGCACAATCACGGGCGTGGGACTGGCGGAATTAAGCGTCAATTGCATCCCCGGCACAATGTCGCTGATGCTGTTCGTGGACGAGGTAATCAGGGCCGGGGCGACCGACCCGCTGCTCGAACCATAGGTGAGGATGGCGTCCTGCGCCCTGCTCGTCGCGGTGAAACCGAGCGAGGTTGCCCTGTCGTCGATGTTCAGGCTGTTCGCCCTGCCCGTGCCGTCGCCGACAATGCTCAAGCGATAAGGCAGCGCCCCGCCCACGTTGATGACAGAGGCGTGCACGCCGAGATTGAGCGAGTTTATCTTTTCGCACACGTCCTTAAGCGCGTCGACGGAGGCAATCGACACCTCGAACTCGAAAGCGCCGTCAATGAAATTCTCGCTCACGCCGGAGGCGGCGCCGAGAATATTCAAGTCCTTTGCCGTCGTGCCGCCGTTTACTTCCTCCACCTTAAGCAGGCCGGTTCCGCCGGCGTTGTCTGTCAGGAGAATGCCGTCGCCGGCGCTGTTGATGCTCGCGGCAACGGCGCCGCCGGCAGCGCCGTTGATGTCGCGAAGTACGTCTTTAACGGTGGTTTCCTGCCCAAGGTTAACAAGGTAGGAGGCGCCCCTGCTGTCGGTTATTTTTATGCTCCCTCCCCTCACTCCCTTGCCGCCGTTGAGCGAGGAGAGAAACGTGTTTTCGCTGATATATTGCAGATTGACATCCTGCCCGACTATCGTATCTCCGCTCCCTGTTCCCAGTATGCCCATGTCCGCCGCGGCGGCGCTGCCATTGAGCGCGGTGATGATGAGATTGCCGGAGCCGCCCTGGCCGTCCTTCAGATACAGGCCGTTGCCGTACTCGTTCACCGCGAGGTCGCCGGTATCAAAAGCGCCGGCGGCTATCGCGGCATCGGCCATCAATCTCATGACATCGTTAAGCGTCTGCGCCGTGTCAATGTCGACATCGCATTCAACACCATTCGACAAGCGCACATGGAAGTCCGCAAGGCCCGACACGTTGTTGACGCCGGAACCGCCGTTGAGGGACTTGAGCAGCACGGTGTTAAGGCCCGCCAGTATGTCGTCGCCGGACAACGTGTACGACGCGCCGCCGCCTGTGCCGGACTTCAGTATGCCCAAATCCGCCGCGGCCATGCTGCCGCCCACCGCCGTTACCGTCAGCGTGCCGGAGCCGGATGTGCTCGTGTCCGTCAAAGCAAGCCCCATGTCAGAAACGGCGGCGGTGAGTTTACCGCCGTTGCCGGTCGCGCTGTTTATCGCATCTATCACATCGTTCAGCGTGCGGGCGCTGGAAATGTTCACGTTAAGAGTGGTAACGCCGTCCCGCAGGCTTATCCTGAAATCATTGCCGGTAACCGTACGGACGCCGTTGCCGTCGTTGAGCATGCTCAACGGCATGTCGCCGCTGAGACGGATTATCGCGTCGCCGACGAGTTCGTCCGCGGCCACTGACTTCAGTATCCCAAGGTCCACGGCGGTCGTGCCGCCGTTCACTTCCTCCACTTTCAGATTGGAAGTTGTCAGGCCGGTTGTGTCCGTCAGTTCAAGCCCCCGGCCGTCGGAATCGTACAGATTCACCGAGGCGCGCACGCCAATCCCGTCCGTGTTGTTTATCTTGTCAATGACATCCTGAACGGTAACGGCGTCGCTCAGGTCAACGACGGCGCTTTGGCCGGCGCGGTTGGTGATTTTGATTTTGCCGCGCTGCACGCCGTCAAGCCCGTTGAGAACGTCAAGCGGAGTGGCGCGGTCAAGCCGGATGTCGCCGAGCGCGATCTTCAGCGTCCCCGCGCCCACGTGAGTCGTGCCGGAATCCGCGTAGCCGCGCGTTACCGCCTGGCCCGATTGCGCCAGTTGCGAAACCTGGAACATGTACGAACCCTCCGTCGTGACCCGCCCGGAAACGGAAAGCGCGTCGGGATTGCTGGAGGTGAGGGTTGCGGCGTTGAACGTCGATGCCGTGCTGAGGGCTGCGGCTTTCATGCGCAGGGCGAGCAGTTTGGCGGAAAGGGCCATGAGCGCGGTCTGCTGATTTTTCGCCGTGGTGATGCGCGCGTTAAGGAGGTCCTCAGGCCGGCGCGCGATGCTGAGCAACTGGTTGATGATGCTGGTGGTATTAAGCCCGGAGGCAAGGCCGTCAATTGTAATGCTCATCTGAAGTGTTCCGGTCGAGGTGAATATTAACCGCGATCCTTCGCGTAACTATATGCGTCCTCCTGTCGCATACACGCCGGGCGCCGCCGCAATATGTTTTGTTCCAATTTTTTCGCGAGATTCTCCGACGGGGCCGGACTCACGCCCGGCCCCGTCGGTCATGCTTTCTCAAATGCCCGTCCTTCTTACAGCAGTTTCAGGACGCTCTGCGGAATCTGATTGGCGCTCGCCAGGACGGATATGCCGGCCAGGAATAGGACCTGCGCCCTCGTGTAGTTTGCGACTTCCGCCGCAAAGTCGAGGTCGCGGATCTGGCTCTCGGACGCCGTCAGGTTCTCAACCGCCACTCCCAGCGAGTTGATGTTCGAGTCGAGCGTCTGGGACGCAAACGCCCCCAGGTACCCGCGCAGAGAGTTGACTTCATCAACCGCCGCGTCCACTATGTACACGGCGTTCTGCGGGTCGGTGGCCAAATCGTTCGGCCCGCCGCTTATCAGCGAGTTAAGGAACCCGCCGACGTCTTTCTCCGCGCTGCCTGAACCGAGCGTACGCAGGGGCGTGCCGAGATAATTGGCCGATATATTCGGCAGGCCCACCGTCATCTTGTCGGTTTCGAGCGGCTCAATGTTCAGTTGGAAATCCAGGCCGGATTTCGCCACGGTGAACAAGAGCGGGCTGTCCGAAACATCGGTGCCGTCCGCTATCTTAATATCGGCATTCAGGAACGGCGAGTTTACTGTTATGTTGTTGCCGTTTGTGGAAACATAAGCGCCGGCTATGTTTACGCCTATGTCCACGCCGGAGGCGATTAATTTCCCTCCCGCGCTCACAGCCGCCGGAGCGCCGGAGTCGAGAGCGGCCTTTACGTCATCGCCGGAAACCACTTCCAGCGAAACTTTCTGGGCGGAGCCGTATTCATCGGTCTGGATAGCGACCACGTCGGAGGCGTTCGGCGTGCCCATCGTGCCGGTGGAAAGGACGGCAAATAGTCCGGTGGTGCCGCGGACAGCGTTGATCATGCCAACAATGTCCTGCGTGTTCATGCCGGAACTAATGAATATCTCCTGCGTGCCGAGGTTGCCGGACACCCGGATAACCTGGTCGCCGCTGGCGACGCCGCTGGCGAGTTGGAAGTCGATTCTCGCGCGCTCGGCCTTCTTCATGATGTCAATCTGCGTGGTTATGGAATTCTGGTCGTCGAAGGCGATGCTCCGAAAACGCAGGTCCGTAATCTCGGTCGATTTCGACGTGACGTTGAAGCCCGACGAGCCGTTCAGAAGGTTCGTGGAGCCGAACCTCGTGGTGGCGGCGATCCTGTTGATCGACGCGATGGCGGAATCAACAGCGTCCTGCTCCGCGGCTATCTGATCCGGGGATGCGCCGCCCGTGTTGAGGGCCAGCATCGCCGAACTGCGGATGCCTGTCAGCAGGTTGCTTACCTCGGCAAGCGCCGCGTCGGCCGTGCCGACAAGGTTGGATGCGGACTGCGAGTTCAGCACCGCCTGGTTCAGCGACGCAATCTGGCCGCGAAGGATTTCGGAAATGACAAGCCCGGACGGGTCGTCGGCGGCGGTGTTGATTCTAAGGCCTGTGCTCAACCTTTGGATTGACTTGGCCTGGGCATTGTCGGCCAGGCCCAAGTTTCTCAGCGCGTCAAGCGCGCTGATGTTGGTGTTTATACGAAGTCCCATGACGTCCTCCATGACGGAAAAGATATTTCAGCATCCTTGCTGAAGCCGTCCCCATGAGGGGGTAACGTGCCGGTTTATTACAGCGCGGGAACCGGTTTATCCCGCATTCAAATTGTCTGCTTCATGCAAAACCCGCCTTGCGGCGTCATTGTTCGATGCGCCACCTCCTTTCGGAAACGGAAATCGAACGTGGTGGAATTTTTAATTCAACGCTCAGGCATACGCCGGTTGTCGAAAAGGCGATACCGGCGCTGCAATCCCATTTTCGGCAATTGGTAAGCACAACTTTAGTCCGCATTTCCCACCGGAGGGGACTGTCCCCATTACGGAGAATGTAGGGAACGGTCTTTAGGCGCTGTTGCAAAACCCAGCACAACGACGCATGCGTCAGCGGAAGACGTTGTAGCTGCACGGCTTGCCGTGCCCGTCTTCTGTAGCGGCACGGTTTACCGTGCCTTATTTGGCAAGGCAAGCCTTGCCGCTACGTAATTCCGGCAGGGTAAACCCTGCGGCTACAAAACAGCCCCTACAACGAAATTTGTGTTTTCGTTGCGAATCACAAAAAAATTCGCAAGATTTCTTTTATCATAACATCTTATGCAACAAGGACTTGCCCCCCCCCTAAATTTTACGAAAAAATCCGCTTGCCGCGGCGGGTTTGACGGGATATACTTATGATGTCGGAAAACTGGTCATCATAGTCATAAAAATGGAGCATGAGACAGATGGTGGTTCGGTCGATTGTCGGAAAAGGTGTATCAGATAGTCTGCGGGTCAACACGGATACTTCGGAATTCAAAGCCGGGGTGCATTCCAAGCGATTGGATTGCGCCCCGGCTTTTTCTTGTCCCATTAACAGAGATTTAAGGAGTATCACAATGAAAGCAGTCAATATCGTGCTATTGGTTGTTGCCACGCTGTTGGTTGGTTCTTCGGCAGCGTTGGCAACCGAGGCGGCGGTGCTTGAATGGGCACAGGCCTACGGCCCCGGGGAGGGACGCGACGTCACGGTTGACGGTGCGGATGGCATATATGTGACCGGCGTTGCCGGTGGTGCATGGCTCGGCAAGTATGATTCCAGCGGGGCGCTTGAGTGGACGGGATTGTACGGCGGCCATTATTACGACTGCGGGCACGGGGTTGCCCTCGATTCCAACAGCAATGTCTATGTGAGCGCCGCGATAGGCAACAGTCCGAACATCGGGCTCCTCAAATATGACATGAATGGCGCTCCCGTGTGGCCTGCGCCGATTTTGTATGAAGGCCCTACCGGCGGCTGGGCTGTCGGCGCTGCGGTTGCAGTGGACAAGGATGACAGCATTTACGTGACTGGCTACGCTGCTTCCGATGTCTACCTCCGCAAGTACAATGCGAACGGCGGTACAATCTGGACGCAGACCTACAATGGCCCGGCGAATGGTGATGATCGCGGACTCGGTGTGGCAACAGACGCATCGGGCAATGTTTATGTTCTAGGAGAGACAGGAGTCGCCGGACAAGGCCAAAATATTTGGCTTCGAAAATACGACACGAATGGCAATACGGTGTGGACTCAGACCTACGACAATCCGTCCCATAGTTCTGACTGGGGACGCGATGTTGCAGTGGACGCGCTTGGCAACGTGTATGTAACAGGTTCCTCAGACCGTGCAGATCTTGGTCAGGGGGATAATGCTTGGGTAAGCAAATATGACACGAACGGCAACGTTCTCTGGACCAATATTTATGACAGTCCTGCACATGGCGAGGATGTTGGTTGGGAGATAACAGTAGATGGAGCGGGGAACGTTTATGTTGCAGGTAGTGAAGTACGTGATGATCTTGGCCAGTCCGCAAATATCTGGCTCATTAAATATGACACAACCGGCAACACAAGATGGGCAGAAACATACAACAGTCTCTCAAACGGGGTGGACAGGGGTTACGGTGTTGCCGTGGATGCAAATGGTATGGTTTACGTTTCCGGTGAGTCGAATGGCGATGTTATTCTACTCAAGTACGCCCAAATTCCCGAACCTGGGACGATGGCGCTGATTGCGCCGGCGCTTCTTGGTTTTGCGGGAGTTGCTTTCAGGAAAATGCGGAAATAAATCTCACCACGGAGAACACGGAGAACACGGAGAGAAAATTTATGTGAACACGGGGCGCGCAGAGATGCGCGCCTTTTTTTGTTCTTCGTTTTTCATTTGTCACATCCACGTCCCGTCATGCCTTCTATGGCATGGAGCGCGCCCGCCCCCGGGGGCGAGGACTTCTGGCGCAAACGAATCACAGCCCCGACCTTTCATCTGCAAATACACGAGGAATGTCGGGGCGGCTGTGCCCCACAAACCAAAGATATCGCTTCGGCAGAACATTAGCATCTCATGATTTTCGTCCTTTGCGCCTGCGGTTCGTTTGCAGGTTAGTTATTAACAATCTATTAACATGGCCCTGCGCGAACCTGCATATAATGTGTCGGGATTTTGGGATTTTGGGCGGTTTTGTGGGGATTTGGGCCGACTTTGGGCCGGCAAACCCCTGCCAAAATGGGTGGAAAAACACATATTGGCACGTCGCGGTTTGAAGTGACGAGGGATAAGGGATAGGGGATAAGGGATGAATAAGAGGTTGTTCGACTGCTCGGCTATTCGGCCGTTAACTCCTGATGGCGGAACAGGTTGTGAAATCAGCGGAATCCGCGAAATCTGCGGTTCTGCTTTTTTTGGCGACCTTGGCGGTTTTATGAACTGCGAGGTCGCTTTACATTTCATAACTTATGAAATGTAAAGTTACGCCAAGCGTGGATGCCAAATTTTGGAAGCGCTTTTTATAGCACATACCAGCACGTCGCGCCAAAGGCGGATGCGCTACTTCAGGCCGAGCATTTTGTGCATCTGCGGGATAACGCGGACGGTGTGAAGGCGCTTGCGCGCCTCTTCCTGAAGCGCCATGAGCAGGCAGCCGGAAGGCGCCGGGACGGAATTCACGGGCGTAACGGGCTGGATGATGAGCGGTATGCCGGAATCGACGGCGGCGACGAGTGACACTGCCTGGCGCATTTCATCGGGCGTGGTCTCGCCAGAGACGACAACCTTGACCCACACGGGTTTGCGCCGCGCGATTTGGAGGAACCGGCGGTTCACGTCCCACTGCGTTTCCGCGCCGGTGGCGGATTTCAGCTTGATGTCCATCGAGACGAAGTCGACTAAATCAATTATTTTTTCGAGCGGTTCCGGGAGCGCGCCGTTAGTCTCCAGTTGCGAACGAATATCGTTGACGCGGTTGGCCGGAAGGAAGTTGCGCAGGAAATCCGCGTGCAGGAGCGGCTCGCCGCCGGTCAGGGAAATCGAGTGATGGATTCCGGGCGGGACGTTGAGCATACGGACGACCTCCACGAGGCGCTCGACGCTTACAGGGTTCGGCTCGGCCACCATGTCGCCGCGGCCGCTCGCGCGTTCGACCATGCAATGCGCGGGCTGCTCGCGGGCGTAGGCCGTGTCGCAGTAATCGCATTCAAGGTTGCAGAGCGCGAACCTGATGAATATCTGCCTTTCGCCGCAGGTGAGGCCCTCGCCCTGGATGCTGGAAAAGACTTCGACTATGTATGTTTCATTTGCCGGCATGGGGATTGATGCGCTTGAACCATTCGAGGCTACGGTTCCGCCTCAACGCGCGTTCAAGGCGCGCGCAGGATTCGCACTTCCAGCAGAACCGCCGCCCGCCGTCGTAGCACGACCATATCGCGCCGAGCGGGGCGTTTACCCTGACGCCCTCGCGAAGTATCTGGGCCTTGCCCATGTCGATGAGCGGGCAGTAGAGGCTGACCTTCCCGCCGGTGGAGATTTTCAGCGCGGCGTTCATGGCGCGGACGAACGCCTTGCTGTTGTCGGGGAAGGTGGCGCCTTCTTCACGGTTGAAACCCGCGACGATGCCGCCGCAGCCGAGCGCCTCGGCGTGGGATGCGGCGATGCTTACCATGCAGGCGTTGCGGTTGGGGACCCAGACGGCGCGGGCGGTCTTCCGCGCCAGATTCGCGTCGCGGAGGCCCGGCTGGCTCATGCAGGGAAGCGGCGCGGATTTGTTCACTAGTGCCGCGCCGGTGATTTTTCCCAGCCAGCGCATGTCCACGACTTTGAGTTTCGTTCCGATGCCCGCGGCAAGCGCGCGGGCGGCGGCGAGTTCCCGCGCAAGCGCCCGCTGCCCGTAGTCAAAGAAGAGGGCAAGCGCCACGACGCCGGAGTCCGCGGCCAGTTTGAGCGCCACGGCGGAATCAAGCCCGCCGGAAACGAGCGCTATGTATCTTCTTTTGGCCATGGCGGAACCGAAGAAGAAACTCGCCCATCCCGGCATCCGGGATGGGCTTGTCTTAATCGCACGGACACGCATTCCGCGGTGCGGAACACGTTCATGCCAGCGACGATAAAACGAAGAGGAACGCTACTTAATGCGTTCCTTCATCAGGCGGCCTGCCTTGAAGGTGACGACCTTCTTGGAACTCGCGAAGATTTCCTCGCCGGTGCGCGGATTGCGGGCCTTGCGCGCCTTCCTGATTTTCGTGTTGAAAACCGCGAAGTCGCGCAGTTCGATCTTGTTGCCCTTTACCAGTTCGTTTATCATCTGGTCCAGGAACGCCTGAACGACTGCCTTGGCTATGCTCTGCTTTGCTCCCGACTTTTCGGAAACCGCGATTACGAGTTCTTTTTTTGTGACGGTGGCCATCAACCGCTCCTTCCATCACTGGAATACAGTGATTATGGAATTTGTCGGATAAACGTTCCCTCCTCGCGGAGGGGCGATTTTCATGTTCTTGTTTTCTGCCTGGCCGCGCCTAAGGCCGCCCGCGCGATGTCCCGGCTATTCGGGCCCTTTCTCCTTTTCGACCTGCTTTGCTTCCTCGTCGAAATCGAACTCCTCGTCTTCGCCTTCAATATATACTTCGTCCAGTTCCGCGCCGTCAATCTGCTTTCTCAAGATAAAATAGATTATTGTGCATCCGGTGAAGAAGAAGGAGATGGCAAAGGCCCCGACGAGATAGCGCAGGCCCTTGAGCCATATTCCGAGGATGAAACCGCCTACGTCCTCGCCCGGCTGCAGCTCGATCTTTGAAATCACATAATCCTTGTCGGCCTCCTTGTCCAGCACAAACATCTTTGAGCCGCCGCGGATTACGGTGTATTCCTTCGTCTTGCCGTCCTCAAGCGTCTTTTCGCCGATTATGGTGTCGTAGCCCGGCCGCAGCGTGTCGTCGGTTATACCTTCCAGTTTTTCCGGTTTGTCCTTGAAGTGAATCACGCAGTAGTTGGCCCGGAACGGCCAGGTCTCCACGTACGCGGAGGCCATCCGGTTGTAGCGGCCCTGCATCACCGGTTCGTCTTGCTTGGACTGGTCCGCCTTCTGCTCGTTGTCAAAACCGGCCAGAGTCGCCGCCCTTTCGGTAACGGCGCTTATTCCTCTTATTATGAAGGCATCAATAAACCATGTGGAAATCAGCATGAAGAACAACATGACGACCATGTAGAGGACATATCTTCCAAGCCGCTGAATGGAATAATGATAGGCGCGGCTGAGCGCGTCGAAGGTGTCCTGGCCCTCGACTCCGACCGCCGGACCCATCAGCGGCGAGCCGAGCGTGCCGAAAAGCATGACGACCACCGCCGCCAGTCCGAGGATTATCATGATCGGAAACGCCAGCGCAAACAGCGTCGGCCCTGCGACAGGGATGAGGTTGAGCAGGCTGAGCACAAAGTTAAGCAGAATTCCAACAACCAGGAACGCGATGACCACCAGCGCCGGCGGCGCGAAGTACGACAGGTATTTGCGCCAGGCAAACTTGAGGGCTTCCTTGATTCCAACGTTCTCGTCACGGGCGACCTGCACCGCGGATATGCGCGTGATGACGCCCACAATCATGGCAAACACCAGCCACACAATAAGGTAAAACACCGCCACGCGCACAATACCGAGAAACGTCACGTTCTTGGGATCTAGAGGAATGAAACTCAAAAATGTCTGGCCGAGTTCCTTGGCCGAGCCGATGAAATTCATTCCGGACTGAGGGCCGTTGGAGCCGAAAGCAATGCTGAACGCACCGGCCAGATGATTGCCGGCGTTTGCGAGAATGAACCTGTCCGCGGGCCTGTTGGGATCCGGCGGAAAGAAAGCCAGATTAAGAACATTGAAAACTATCAGGCCGATTAGCGCGACGAGGATTTTCTGGGGGGAGATCGCGTACTTGAAGGTCTTGAATATATCGCGCCAAGAGCCTTTCTTTTCCTCCGCCATATGATACTCCTCTAAAATAGGTCCGTCATCCACCCTGGTATATATGCTACTTGCATTGTGGCATAGAATTATACAAGTCCCGCCGCACACGTCAACAAAATAGTAAAAATTTCGGAATTGTCAAGGGCTAATGAAAAAGGTCGAAGGTAGAAGGTCGAAGGTGAAAGGTCCTTTGTTCGACTCGTCCCGCCTCGCTTCCTCAAGCCTTGCTTCGCCTTATTTCTGTTGACAACCTGCTCGCACGCGCTTATCATACCGCGCGCAATACGCTGATTTGCGCCAACGCGTGCCGAAGTGGCGGAACTGGCAGACGCGCAAGGTTCAGGACCTTGTGACCGTTAAGGTCATGGGGGTTCAAGTCCCCCCTTCGGCACCAGAACATCAACCGTCCCCACGGACGGTTTTTTATTTCCACAAGACCGCTCGGCGCTTGAGCCGACCCGTTATTTCTAACCCGACATCCTGCGGCTTGCCAATGTTTCCGCGGCTGTTTGCCCCATTTCCTGCGGATTTTTTACGGAAGGCAGATGGCACAGGTACTTTTTGTTGATTTGGTCCCATCGTTTCAGCAGGTAACGGCTTACCGCGTATCCAGCCACCCATGGCAGGGAGTAGAATTGCTTCCACGCCCAGCGCACCTGCGCCAGCAGTTGCGCGGGACTGAAATTCTTCGGGTATGTTACGACGTGACTGCCGTCAAAAAAAGACCAGTTGCGCGTCCATATCCTGTCGGCGGCGCTCATCTCATCGTAATGCCGCGTCCCCGGCAGCGGGCACAAAATGGAGAACTGCGCGTACCGCGGCTTCCATCGCTTGAGGAACCGCACCGTCTCGCGGAGGGTAAGCGGCGTATCGCTGTCGCCGCCCAGCACGAACATGCACAGCGACCGGATTCCGTGCGCCTTCAACTTCACGATGCAGTTCACTATGTCGGGCACGCTCTGGTGCTTGTTGTAATCCTTAAGCGTGCGCGGATTAACGGACTCCACCCCCAGCGCCACCGTTATGCAGCCCGTCCGCTTCATCAGGTCCAGCAACTCGTCGTCACGCGCGATGTCAACGCGGGACTGGCAGGCCCAGCGGATTTTGAGGTTCCGCCGCAGAATGCCCTCAAGCAGTTTCTTGATCCGCGTCTTGTCCGCGGCAAAATTGTCGTCGTAGAAAAGATATTTCGTGTAACCCGCCTGGACACGCCTCTCGAGTTCGTCCAGGACCGCCTCGCACGAGCGGAAGCGGTACCGCCGCCCGAACATCTTCGTCACGGAACAGAAAGCGCAATCGAACGGACAGCCCCGCGATGTCGCAATGGGCGTGAGGCTCAAAAGCCCCGGCCGGAAACCCTGAAGCAGTTTCAAATCGACAACCGGCAAATCGTCGAGGTTTCTCACCTGCTCGCCCTTGATGATGCCGGTGTCGTCGCTTTCGACGGCCTCGATTATTCTCCCCTCCCCCTCGCCGGTTACCACCATGTCCGCGTGCTCCAGCGCCTCATGCGGCAACGCCGTGGCGTGCGAGCCGCCGATGATAATCCGC
>Ga0315284_10001879_pt1 | contig 29949 bp, 21 predicted proteins | sample YL17G09_16_MG_FD_203696 | JGI IMG/M metagenome (GOLD analysis project Ga0315284, IMG submission 203696) | Sediment microbial communities from Yellowstone Lake, YNP, Wyoming, USA - YL17G09_16 | ecosystem: Environmental > Aquatic > Freshwater > Lake > Sediment | place: USA: Wyoming | collected...
TGTTTTTCTCTTCGGTTAGATTCACCAGCCTTAAATCCATCATAACTGTCCCATTCCTGCGACAAAGTTTCAATTGTTTTAATGGTTATAGTCCCATTCTTGTCACGTAATAGTAAAGGTGTATCCCCGGTAACTGAATCTCCATAAACTGCAACAGCTCCGGGATATTTCGATTCCGCGCTTTCTTTCGCAATCTGAAGCATTTTGCGTCCAGTTGCCGTTGTACTACTCGCTAATTCCTTGAAATAAATAGGCGACGTTGGCGCACCAACTTGTCCATATAAGGAATTCGCAGTAATTTTGTATGCTAATTGCAAGCCATCCAGCACTTTCTGCTGGAATTCATTATATTTGTTTTCATACTTGATAACATCTTTTTTCAATAATTTCATAGGCTTTTGCTTGTATTCCGCAATATGGTAATATTCTGGGTCTTCATCGGGCTTTTTCAGGAAATCGCCATCAATCTGTCGTCCATCTTTCATTTGAAAGACTTTGTAGAACGCTGATGCTCGGGTGACCCTTCTTGCCCATAGCAAATCTTGCAAAATTCGCGGGATAACGGATTTCTTTTCACCTTTGTCTATGAAACAACACAGCGTTTTGCCAAGAATTTTCTTTCCAGCCGCCGTTTTTTCATATTCATATTCGGTTTCATCCAATTTCTTGGTCAAATCCTCGTAATATCCTTCATAATTGACGGATTCGATATAGTTGGTCTTATACCCCATATCTTTGAAGAATCTGTCCAATTTTTTGGTAGATGCAGCCTCATCATTTGCTCTATATTCGGGTAAACTGTACCATCCGGGCTTTTCATTCTGCATATTAACAATATTCCCACTGTTATCATAAACTTTGTAGAATACAATGCTATCATGACTAATATTTTCACTAATCATGCTACTGGGATACAGCGATGCATAATCCAGCACACTAATCGGTGTCATATAGATACCAGGGGTTGCTACCAATACGACGGCGCCTTCATATCCTTTATCTTCTTCTTTTCCTTTTCGCTGTAATTTTAGTAAAAAACCATCTAAACGAGCTTGACGAGCGACTAATGAATAAATTTTCACGCCTTGTCCACGCAAGAAGAGCCAATAAAGTGGTACATGGCAAACATTGCCCATACCAACATTATTTGTAAGTATTTCCAGTTTATTGGTAAGTCGATTACAAAGCTCACAATCTTGTATGCAATAAACGGCAATATCTTTGATATTTTGGGAGCCACCTGCCTTAAATTTGGCAAATAATTCTTTGGGTCCTAGGTCGACCTTGTTGGAGTCCAAGAAATGTTCAGCAACGAAATCCAATTTATACATATCTAATTTGTAGTCGCGTTGAACAACTTTCATAATATCAAATTGAATACGCCCTTCCATTTCCAGAATATAAAAGAAATTCTGCCCGAGGGCACTACTTTGTAGGCTTTTCTCAACTAATGTTGTTGTTTTTTCTTTATTTCTGCCTAATTGACAGAATGCATCTTGAATGCCCAATAATATTGTGCGATCATACATATATTTCATATCAAATCCCCAAATATTATATCCGGTGATGATATCAGGGTCCAAACGTTGTATAAAATTTGTCCAAGCTAGTAGGACTTCTTCTTCTGTTTCATAAGATTCAACAATTGCACCTTCAATATCATCGCATTTTCCCAATGTAATAATGTGCTTCATGAAGCAGTCTTTTTTTCCATGATAATGACATGTTGTGCCAATCTGAATAATTCGGTCATTTTGACGATCTGCTTTTGGAAAGCTTCCATCTTCACTTACACATTCAATATCAAAACTAGCGATAATCATGGGTCCAATATCGGGAATATTAACTGGCTCAATTGTGCGCCATGTTGTCCGAAATTCATATTGAGTTCTGTATTCTTTCGAATTTTTGGGAATCACTTGGTATTTTTCAGCGGAAAGTTTTATCCATCCCACTGGAAGCACACCTTGAATATGACAAAGTCTTAACAATGGATCAATATTACTCTCATATAATTGATAGTATAATGGTCGCTTATCAATGGTGGCTATTTTGAGGGGTTCTTGGAAAATCCGGGAATATGCCCGCATGGCTCCAATACTGCGGAATCGAAGCCGGATAAATTGAATTGGTTTATCATTTGTAAAACCATAGAATTCCTTGCGTTCCAGAATTTCTTTTGTAACAATGGAATCCTTGTATTCGATCGTTTTTGACCAAACTTTGAATCTTATTTCAGAATATAATGAATTTAACATTTTTTTCGTAAATTTACCCTGTAATTCATAGGGGACTCTGATATAAAAATACGGTTCATAATCTTCTAGAACAACCACCACACTCTCAGAGTGCTGTGTTATTCCATAGACGACTACTTTATATTTTCCATCTTCTTGTAATTTTCCCGGCTGACTATCATCATCATCATTCGCATCTATACTAACATCTTCACCAACCCATTCAACTGCTTGAAATATGAAGTCTTGCTTGTTTGAATGTTTTTTCGGTTTATCTCTAAAACTATCCATGTTTGATGTTGTTTTATTAAAGGTATTAATAGAATGATTTTAAATTCAATTTTTTTGGGAGGGGGGGACTCTGTAATTTGTGAAAATGTATAAAACAATAAAATTGATGGTAAATATCTAATAAATTAAAAGATAAATTGGAAGAAATCATGCGCAGTCATCTTCTAGCAGCAATCACTTTCGGAGCATTAGCTGCTTTCAGCGTAGGTTTATTCGCTCTAAAAAAATGTTGGCGCAAGACAAAATCTCAACCAAAACCTTTTCCTTTTCCGAATCAGATTATTCAACTAGAACCTCCTTCACCATGGAAGTGTGCAAATGTACATTGTGATGAAAAAACACCCATAACCAAACAACTACTTGGAGAACTTCGCATTAAAATGGTCTTCGGGACATGTAATTGTGCGAATTATCCGATTATATGTCCAAAATGTCGAAGCGTGGACCACAAAAAATGTCCGACATGCGCTATATGTGGTAAGCAATCAAACGTGATCACGCTGAGGAATAAACATTTGAAGAATATAGATTTTAGCAAACATTTGGATGATAATATACCTTATATTTCTTTTGTCCGAGTCAATCCAGAGAATCCAGAGATCTCAGAAGAGCAATATTACTGTTTTTTTGATAGACATCCACGATGAACTCCGAAGCTTTGTATAGTATAATCTCTTTTCATAATAGGAATGCAACACTTTGTTCCAAAAGCAGAAAATGCCATCTATTTGTGATTATATTGAATCAGTAATAAAATTGATACAAAAAAATTATAAATATTTTGTATGTTCTCTCATTCTGAATAAAAGAAATCGAGAATGCCAAAAAATTATTGGCATAGTCGCAACGCATTTGCATTTTTTGGTGCAAAACAAATACAATCCGATGATCTTCCACCTTGTGCTATAGATGGATGTGATAATTCAGTTACTACTGATTTGAGCAAAGTTAGTTTTTACAAATATTGCAATTGTTTAGTAAAGCCACAGATTTGTCCGAAATGCAGGAGTATGAATAATTGCGAACTTCAATGTAAGTGGTGTGGCAAAAGTGGCGGTTGTTATACAGTCAAACCTCGAAACGATATAGGAATAATAGAATGTTTTCGTAAATGGGAGAAACTTCGAACACGGTATTCACGCCTCATTCCAGAAATTGCCAAAATGGCGACACATTGGGGGAAATTTTTGGAAATGTATAAAATGTTTTCGCCAAAATGGCAATTTCTGGAGAAGGATTCTTTTCTAAAGCGATTTCTTTATTCACAGATGTGGAATATGAAACACATAAGAGTTTCCTATTCAACATCATACATTGTTTCACATGCAATCAGCAAAAATTTATTTTTCTGGCTGAAGCGTATATCTTTTACAAGAATGCTTGTCTGTAAACTTTTGGGAAAATCAATTGGTTCAGACCAGAAATACTATGAACTATTCCAACGAAGCTACTGTGAAAGAAGGGTTCCCTTTTATCAGCAAAAAATGATGATGATAACTACTCGTTACTTGATTGCAAACCTCGCATATTTGCATCAATTTTCAAATATTTTCAAATAATTATAAAAAAATTGATGATAAAATAAATAAAATTTTAAGTTATTCCCCCAGAAGTCTAGTATGAGCCAGTTATCCCTTGATCAAACAATCCTGGAAGTCGCTGGTAAACAGCATCCATTTTGGACACCAGAGCGTTATGCGCAATATGCATCAAAACTGCATAAAATCAGAAAAAATCGCAGAAGAAAAGAATGTTATACAGAACAACATTGGTTCAGACATTCAGATGATGACATGTCTAGATGGTTGAAAAACCTAAAAAAATATATTGAACATTCCCAGATTTCAATTCGTGTATATCAATGGTGTTTTGCGACTCTTCTACAAGATCCTGGATTCTGTTGGCATCTCCTCAATTGTCTCGAGGCATTCTATAAACATCGGATGCATATATCTATCATTGAATGCATTAACATCATGGTTGATGCATTCCTTGTATATGAGTCCGGTTGTGATGAGTATGACCGCGACTCTGAAGGTAATAGCGAATGGCAATACCGGACATTATGTTGTGCTAAGCCAATTATACCATGGGCTGCATTATGTATGTTTATGAATAACCCGGTGGAATACCACTTTATGTCTGATGATTTTAAGGATGTCTTTATTCTAAGAATACGGAAATGTTATCGGGAGACTGATTGCCCAGGTATTTTTTCATCATTGAGTTTTGATTCGCTTGGAATTCCAACCTATCATGAGAAATTAGACGGAATCTCTTTGATTAATATACTTCGTCCATCAGGAAGAATTGCATATCCAATTGAATCAGTCTTTTCTACAAATCCAGAGTACAAAAATTTTGGAGAAATCTTCCGGAGTCTGATTTCTTCAGAACCATTTATGAGCCCAGACCGTTTCTTTAAAAGAGCATTTCGCTATTTGGGTGGCGGTGATCCGATACAGAATCTCGTATTTTTACGAACAATCTTGAGAAAGCAATGCAAAGATGTCGCTTTTACACAAAGCGAATTATCATTTGTGATCATGCAATTCCTAAGAGCTTTCCCAAACTCGAAATTGGGTGTATCTTTTGTGGGATTTCTACTTCAGACTTTCTTGAGGGCTTGTGAGAAATCATTGAAGCTGAAAAGTCAATTTTGTCAATACTCATCAAGCCCATTATCAATGGGTTGCAATCAACTTCCTTTTGATGCTCGGTTTGTGAGAAGAATTAAAATGATTGGATTTTTAGAGGTTATGTCCTCAAAATCAGTATTGATCTCAAATCAAGATTCATATTCTATCATGAAGCGTGTATCAAGCGGTCTTCTATTGTAAAAATATTTATTATAATACAAGCTGAGTGATTTAATAAACCCAGATTCTGAATTCACCAATTTTGACAAAATCCTCTTGGAAATCAGCTTGAAAATCCTGGATGACATTATCGCATCGTGATTTTTCAAGATAACGCGATCTTCTCTGCAAATCAGACGACTCATGTGAATCATTTGATTGAAAGTCTTGATCATTCTGACAATCTGGTTCATGTAAGGCGACTGTTCGCATATTTTGTCATCCAATTGAAAGATAGTCGGAGAAATGCGGCGAACTTTTTTAGAATTCATCCGCATAAACGCGTCAAACATGTGAATGACGAATGGCTGGTCAAGCTCGGTAAAAAATTTTGCCAAGTTTCTCCAAGCCGAAAAGTCAGATGATATCATCCCAAAAGACCGAAATAATCTGGATGAGTCGATTGAAGGGGGCATTCTGTATTGGTAAATTACGGCACCGATGCTTGCTGGTGTAAGAGATTCATAAGGCTTTTTCTTCTGAGTAGTATATAATGTATCTTTCTCGCACCATCTACACTTGAAAACGCGACGTATTCTTCCGAAACAACTATAACATGTTGGACAAATCGGTGCTGGTAATTCACAGCTACACCAGCTTGTTGTAAAAAGGACAATTGATTTTTTTTTTGATAGGAAATCTTGGATGCAATTTTTACTTGCTTCGCGACGCTCACAGCATGCACAACTGTAAGTCATTTCAAGAATATTTCCGATCTGAATTATATTAAAAAAAGCATAAAATTTAGCATCATTTTTTTATGAGCTTATATGAGATATTTTACTAATATTGTAAAAAAAATGATTGCTAATTTTTTTAATTTTTTATTATTGGATTAAGAATGTTAGTATTATTACTAGAAATTTTGATCAACTTTTTCAGTTCTCTTAGAGATGCGCTGATTCTGCGAACCGTGCCTGCTCCCACTCAGCAGCCCCTAAGGTTTGAGTTCCGTGATTTGTGGATGAACATCCATCGGTCAAAACAGGATCCAATTGGAAATGATGGAAATGATCATCCACTGATACCTTCGCTTTCACCTTACAGGAGATCATCAAATTGTGCAGTATATTTTTATGGAGATTGTACCAATTTTCGGTATGCATTAGGATGTGAATGTAAGAAACTCCCAATGCTATGTAATCGATGTCGAATGGTTGATAGCAAATCTTCTGCAAGATGCAGGTGGTGTGGATATTTGGGCACAAAAATAACAAATCGCGAAAATCTAAGGATTTATTGGTTTCTCTATGCAATGTGGAATTCATATTGTATTTCAAACCAACAAAAAATGATCAATTGGAGAGACTTTCTGAATGAGATTAGACCGATCATGTCATTCATTGAATCTCAAGTTGCAAAAGTAAATTCTTTTTGCAATTTTATAGGTACGAATCGGAGTCAGATATATATGCTCTTTCATTACATGATTTGTATGCGAGGAGTTCCACATTCATTGAATGATTTACATACAACTGTGGTGAGACAAACCAAGAGTTTTCTTTCCAAAGAGTGTTTATATTTAAAAGTTTTGAGTCATTCATCTTGTACTGACTATGTGACTGGAACATTCATGAAATTTATGGTAAATCGTTTAATTCTTCTGATTTTGCAGTATTATCCTGGATCCGGAAAAAAATTGAGACAATTGTGGGAAATTATGTTTTTGCGGATTATCCTTACCAAACGTGCAAGAGTCACCCTAAAATTTGTAGGAAAATGTTAACTCCTCAATTGCAGTCTAATTATAATTTTTTACAAACACAAATTCCATGAAACTTTGGATGCTATGACTTTCAAAATCTTTCTCCATATCATCTTCATCAGTTTTTGTTGCAGTTGAAATATATTTTGCATTGACATCGTCGGCATATCAATTATTGGAAGAGCCATTCTTGAAACAAGCATTTCAAAAATCCCGAAATGACAGTATTGAATCAGCATTCTGCGATAAAACATCACATTTCGATCAATTGGAGGATATTTAAGTCTTGGGTTCAGCTCAACATAATTTTGCATTGTGATGAGTTCATCAAAAGTTGATGGTTGAACAATAAATCTCGTCATTTTTCCCCGGGTTGCGAAAAACATAAACATTCTCCAGATAGATCGGTGTTTTTCGCCAAAATATTGAGTTAAGTTGCGCAAATTTCGCCAATTAGAATCTCTTATTGGCAAACTGCCAAAAAATCTGTCATAAAAATCAGTAGAATTTTTGGTAAAAGTATAGTACAACTCCATGTATTCTCTCCGTTCAAAATAGAGACTATCCCATGCACACGATGTCTTCCGCATACCGTATATAAATGTTTTTTTTTTGCAAAATTTGCATTGAATATTATCAATATTCTTAATGTAACATCCTACACAAGCTGGTACTCTGCAACATGTCAAATAGAAAATACGTTTCTGACCTTTTTCTTTTTGGGCTTGCTTATCGGAAGACATCCGATACATATTAGTCTCATGTGTTTTAACTCCACAGCATGTTGGTTGCATTCCAATCAGTTCTAAGAGTTCAAAGAATTCTAAGAGTTTGGCAAAATAATTAAAAATATACTATAATTTTGCATCAATTTTTTATGTGTATTTGTGTTCTACTCTTACTAAATTATTATTCCAATATGTAGAGTAAAGAATCTTTAGATAATCTATAAACATTCTTAGAAATCACAAAAAGAAAAAATTGTATTTTAGAATAATAATATTCTATAATATTATAATGCCAGGATGTTTTCCTACTGTTCGACTCGGTGAATGGATGTATGATAGTGTAAACTATTTATGTTTAACTCCAGAGGGGAAACCACAAGAATATACCATTTAGGGTTTTATCTCAAAAAGATGGATTTGTTTTTTGTGATGATCCAAAAAGTATAATTGATGGTTTTGGAGTTTGGAAAGTAGATGGATCAAAGTGTTCTAATCAATTATATTTAGTTCAAGATAGAGTTGGACAAATTGGTACAAATATAATGCATATAAATAAAAGAGATAAAACAGGAAGAGTTACTAAATTTGTTGGAAATTTTATTCAATCTGGATTTATACCAGAAACAAATACTACACCAATATGTGGAATTGTAAATGCGTATTGGGTAAAAGATCTTTAAGATATATCAAAAAATTATATTCCAAAATAAGAATCATATTTTGGAATGTAAATTCCCTAAATCTTAAGTATCTTTTGAAGATTTTTTAAATATCTTTTAAATATCATCTATTTGACTTCAACTTGCACACCTTTAAGACAAATTTAGCCAAAAATTGATTCTAAATTTTTATTATTTTTTTATAAATCCCCAGACTTTCAAGATGGCAGACGTTTTTATTCAATGTTCAGGATGCAAAGAAAGTAGAATCAATATTGAAGAAAAATACTTTTTTGTGATGGATTGTGACTGTGCAATTGATTCACCTTTTTGCAATAATTGTTTTCATCATTTTCGTCAGCTTCAATTTTCTCTAAGAATAACCTGTCAGTGGTGTTCGAAGTCTGGACTAATTAGAATTAGACCTAATTTCACATTTTACGATATATTCCGATTTTGGAAATATTTGCAAACAAAAACACTTTTTGTCAGGATTTCATCAGACTGGCGCGTATTTTCAAGATATTACTGCGACGATTTTTTGAATTTGCGCTCCCACAATTTGTCAAAAATTAAGATGATGTATGCTCTTCACCAGCTGTTCTTCTTATCTCAGATGAATCCCGCTGTTGGTCGACCCACAAGGATTCAATTTATTTGCAATCCATGGGAAAAGAATCCACAATCTCAATTTACTTTGAAGATCCTTCGGATCAATTTGGCAAGAAAACTAGTTTGCAAGCTTTTTGCAACTGGTCCAAGTGAGACACAGTTGTTCAGTCGGAAAATGATGCACAAACTTCGAATGTATTTGATGTCACACCTTTGAGAAGACGAATTTATCCAAAAAGCATTTTATATTATAAAGATATATATATTATGGGTATAGCAGGACTTCTTCGTAACATCTTAAAACAATACCCTTCCATTCATCTACCAGCGCCTAATCTCAAAGTTAAAATAGACTATCTTTTCATCGATTTCAATGCATTTATATACGATACAATTCACGCATTTCCAAAAGATGTCGTGTATGATTTTACAAAAAATAAAGACACCACTTCCTACGAAAAAGAGTTAGTAAAATTAGTTATTAAGAATACATTAGAGCTAGTCAATAAGGTTTGCAAACCATCAAAATTACTATATATCGCAATTGATGGTCCACCGCCTATGGCAAAAATGGTGCAACAAAGAGAGCGCCGCTATAAAAACCCCTATATGGAGCAGCTATTTAAAAAAAATGACCCAACAAAAATTATCGATGGTGCGAAATATGATACAACCCGCGTTACACCAGGTACCCATCTTATGAACCTATTAAACAAAGAATTCACAAAAATAGTGAATGCTGGGAAGTTCGGGAAAATAGCGGTTGTATTTGACGGCAGTAATGTCCCTGGCGAAGGCGAACATAAATACCTTAAATTCATTGAAGAAATAGATGCGTCCCCAGACGATAAATTCGTGATCATCTCCGGTGATGGTGATGCAATTCTTCTTTCTCTTAGGTTCCCTAATAAATCAGTATATATTATGCAAAGTGTTTCCAATCCAGCCCTAGAAGATTTATACCCACCGGAACAACAATATGCCTATCTAGACATAAAACGCTTAATTGAATCAATCTATGATTTCTATGAAAGCAGCCCACAAAAAGGTGGAAAAATGAAATTGTCCAATGCAGAGAAGAAATTAATAGAACACTTTAAAGCCTCCAATTCCGCCAAAGTCTCCACCCCAGTCAACTCCAATCTCAGTAACAAAAAGAAAAAGGATTTCCTCATAGACTACGTTTTCATGAGCTTTCTAGAAGGAAATGATTTTGCCAAGCCCATCTATTTCCTCAAATATAGTACAGACAATATGCGTACCCCTCTGGGAATCTATAGATTCCAAAGAAAATTTAATGCCAATTATCGCCTTATTAGCTTCAGGAATGGACAAGCCTATATTAATCAGCAAAATTTTGCCGCGATTATAAAACGTTTGGCGACAATTGAAGAAGAAAAAATCGCGGAAGTAAAGCAGCGATTGGAGAAGAAAATATCCAGCCCCCCCTTTGTCAGAAACAAAAACAAGAATAAACCGGACTCATTAGAACACAAATTATTCACTGACCAGGACCATATTTTACACGCCGATTTCGTCAAACAATATGACTTCCTCTTCAATAATAAATCCTTTGCCGAATTCAAGAATAAATATTACGAGTATTTCTGGAATGAGCCGCCAACCCCAGAAAATATCGCTGCTATTTGCAAAAATTACCTCGACATTCTCCTCTTCAATATCCGCTATTATTACGGAACGGGTCTCTCTTGGACCCTCAATTATCACGCAGTTGCCGCCCCTTTGCCATCTGATCTATCTACTTTCCTCCAGAAGAACCCCAAATATTATGATGAAGTCCAATTTGAAGAGGGTGAGCCAGTCCATCCACTGGTACTTCTTGCTTATGTAATGCCCCCAGGAAGTATGAAAGAAGGCATTATCCCCAAATCCTATCGCGATGCTCTACTAAAAAAATACCCGGAATATTTCCCTGAAAAAATAGACCTCAAACTACTGGTTCCCGGTGGCAAACTAATTTATGCAGAGCCGTTCCTTCCTTCTCCGCCAATTTCTATTTTGAAAGAAGTATTAGAAGGAATAAAATTGACAAAATTAGAGAAAGAAAGGAATGAACTGGATTCAGAACCAATTGTGTATATTCCAAAATAATTTTCTTCCCTGATTATAAGAGATAATATGTCTTTTATAAATAAAAACCCTTATTTTCCACAACTCATTCACAATGAATTAGAAAAAGCAGGGATGAAAGAAATTGGAGATGATGGTGGAAGTGGCGATCCTGAAAAATCTTTGAAAATTCATTATTGTGATATCAGCTATGGAAAAAGAAATCACGCCAATTATAAAAAATGTGAAATAGTTAATCAATTACAGGATGTTAATATTTTAGGCAATAAAAAAATGCAATACGATAATCACATTAATTATTACAAAAAACGCCCTGATTATATCCCAATGACTGCGTCTTTTAGGCGTGAGAATATTGATACTATCCAATCCCTATTCCAGGGAAATAAAAAATTTATTCTCAAACCAGAAGATTCTCTGTCTAGAAAAGGTGTTGCAATTGTTCGCAATCATTTAGAATTAATCCAACATCTCGCTAATTTTCCAAATTATCATGAATGGATTATTCAAGAATATATTGACAATCCCCTTTTATTCAACGATAAAAAATTCCATTTTCGTGTATACGTGATCTATTTACAAAACTCTGAATATCAAGCAGCTTATATTGGAAAAAAAGGCTTTATTTATACAGCAAATAAGCAATTTCGCCCAGATACAATTGATAATGATGTTGTTTTGAGCGGTGAAAATGCCAAAGAGAATGTTTTTTATACGCCCGAAGATTTCATAAAAAACTATGGAAAGAAAATCTGGGATAATAAAATATTTCCTCAATTCATCAAAATTGCCAGAGAAACCATGAAATCCGCTCTAGAGCATCTACAATGTCCAGCTGTCAAGCAAAAATGTTTTAAAATATTGGGCTATGATATTTTAATCAATAAAGACTTTAAATGTTATTTGGCGGAAATTAATGCTAGAAATGTGAGTTATAAATATCCAAATCAGGAATTCAAAGAATCCTTCTATAAAAATATATTAAAATTAGTTCTCTCTGATACATCCTTATCCAATCAGGAATTGATGAAGCTGGAGCTTCCTTATGAGCGAATATTATTTCAGAATGATGGAAATATAATTGAGGGATTCAATGGAGAAATAAAAATCTATCAACAAATTCAGCCATCAAGCTTTAATGCTTGTTTCTGGAGATATATTTTTCCATTTATTTTGATTGTTCTAATCATTTTGGCGGTTCTTCTTCGCAAATGAGGTTGATTTCATCAAAATTCATCTTAAAATCATCTTTTACAAAGCGTCCCAATCGTGTAGATTCAAGATGGTCCACATCCTGTTTTACTAGTAGTTTTTTGTAAATGAAAAAATTAAATTCACGGGCGTGGTCGCGGAGTAAAATATCAATTTGATTAATGGCGCCGACTTGTGTAATTAGTTGCAATATTTTTTTAGTAGATATAAGATTCATAAGATAGCAATGGAGTCCATTATTATATCCTTTTTTGTTAAGCATTCGGTGGAAATTTTCGTATTTTGTTTTTTGCGCCATCATTCGTAATATTCCGAAAAAGAGGATATCCCAATTCTCTGGGAGGGTCTTTTCTAATATCTTCTCCAATTCCACTAAAAAAGTTTCTGGGATAATCACATCATCTTCGAAAACTAGGGCATATTGGAGTCGATTATCAAAAATATATTTCCAGAGATTAGTATGGGATTTATAGACAGCAATATTGGAGATTTGTCCGGTAATTTTACTTTCAATTTCAGGCATAAAATATTCACTATCATAGTAACCCGCTGTATAGTCAAGATAATGGACGGCATCTCTGCGAATAAGAGGGATATTATCGCCATAGCTTTCACAACATTTTGCCCATTGTTGGATTATTTTATCATTCTTATGTTGATCTTTTTTGCAATTGATGTAAAAAAATGTAATATCTTTTAATCTCATTTGAAATATTATTATATTATAATAAATATAAATTATGGTTTTTACTTATGTTTTATCTGCATTCGTCATTCTTCTCATAATTCTATTAATCATTCAGAATTATAGACGAAATGTAGCCTATGTGATTTCTAATATTGACAATCAAAAATATTTAGTCTATAATCTAAAATATAAGGAATTAGCGGCGAATACTTTAGCTTATGTACGAAATAATTTACAGAGGATGTGCAATATATTGGAGAAAAAATATCCGAAGGATGAGAGAATTATTCGAATGGTATCTAAATTTAATCCAGAAGCGATTGTGGAAAATGATCCCAATAGTAAGAATACGTCCTATAGTATTAATAAAGGTGAGAAAATTGTTCTCTGTTTGCGTTCTAGAGATGGGCAAAATCGTATTGTGAAGAAGAATATTATAATGTTTGTAGCATTACACGAAATGGCGCACATCATGACGCTAAGTGTAGGTCATACTAAAGAATTCTGGGATAATTTTGAATTTTTACTTCATGAGGCATCAAAGATGGGGATTTATGAAGAGATTGATTTTAATAATGCTCCTCATACCTATTGTGGAGTTCGAATCACTGATACACCCACTAATCGATAACCGATAATTTTTCCAAATATAAAAAATATAAATAAATATTAGATGACATCTAATATTTGTGGTTCTTCTGAAATATATGAAAATGAAATATTTAAAATTGTTAGGGTAAATCGTCTGAAGAAAAATTTAATCACATATATTTTTGTGGGAAATCAAGACAAAGAAATAAAAACAATTTTGACCCATTTAGAAAATGATGAAAAATTATTAGAAAAAGACTATTCTACATTGAAGCAGCATTTCAAAGATAATTATAAATATATAATAAAGCATAAAACAAAAATTATTAAATTCATCTATCATGGCATATATGTCGATGATACGATCCAAAATATCCGTAAAAAAATATTTGTTTTCTTGAGCACAGAAAAAGATATTTTACCAGAGCAAAACCAGGAATTATGGATAAAAATGACTGCAAATTATTTTAAGATTTTGGGTCCCACTTGGACAAATTTAACTATTGAGCCATCTATTCTTCAGCCCATTATTTTACCAGACTTTAAGTCATTTGTCTCTAAAGATGGGAAAACAATCTTAAAAGAGCTAATAAAAAATATTAATGATCAGACACTATTTGATGCGACAAATGGGCTAAAATTCGAAGATAGAGAAATCTATATGAATATGATGGAAGATGACATTATTTTTTTAAAAGAGAAAGGGCAGAAAATAGATCAGATATTGATAGATGGATATTTTAAAAAATATTATCCACGAGATAATTTTCCATCTGGAGTTATTGATTATAATGCTGAATATTTGTTCAAGGAAATTGATAAATTGCGGGGTATTATGAAGGCAGAGGATCGATTGATTCAATTTGTGAAATCCATACCCATAGATGAATCCCTATTCAATGGTTGTAAAATTATCCAGGTATTACTGCATATAACAAACCCATATGAGCATGAATTCATTGATTTACTGAAAATATTTAATTTATTCTCATTGGATGAGAAAACTCCATTTATGCGATATAAAGATATGGAATGGGCGGCTCCATTGTATCTATTTTATAAGCCATTGGTGGAGAATAAGATAATATCAGAGAAACAGATGAGAGAATGGATATCTGCTACAAAAAAAGTGAAGGATGCGACGGAACATGTTATTAAAGAAATACAGTATAGTGTGAGAGGGCTCACAATAAAGAGATATATTTATACATTGGATGGTGAGCCAAAATATGCTACAATTAATATTCATCGTAATGGAAATATGGAAATAAGAATTTCATTTAAGGAGAAACAACAAGCAAATTTGCGAGATGTATATAATGCGCTGAAAGACATTGGTAAGTTGATCTCAAAGATTAATGAAATAGACTATCGTTTCAGGCAACAAAAAATTCCTGCTAATGTTAAATTATTGGAGCCAGATGTGTCATTCAACGATACAAAAAATTTAATAGAATTTCATGGGAAATACACGCGTCTTATTTTGATTGATGTTATTAATGGAGTTTCTATTCCAGAAGATTTTAATTATCGAGAAATGAATCAGTTTGCGAATAAATATTTTACACCATTTGTGAGCCCAGTTTTATCAAAGAAAGATTATGAAAGAAATGAATTACTCATGAAATTTAAACGAGTTTCTTTTTATAGTAAGATGAATATTGAATATGAATTTATTCATAAAACGATTATGCAGAATCCCAGTATTCCCCGGAAAAACATAATCCAATTGCTGCGTGATAATTATTATCCAGATAAGCTTGAAGAGGCAATACGGGTATATCAGAGTTGGGAAACAAAATACGGATATATGGGCAGTCAAGGTGTTAAGGGATCTCGACAAACTGGTGTGGAAATTAAAATAAAACACGGAAAAATACATTTGAATAGTTCAAAGAATATAATGCAAATGACGAATGCAAGTATTTTCATCGCCAAATTTCTGAATATTTATTTCAATCAATTAAAATTCCTGAAAAAATCAGAGATGAAAGATATTTTCTCAGATGAATTAGCAAAAATTCATGATGATTCTAATGATTCCAATATTAATCCAAATGATGTAAATATTACGAGTAATGCATATTTGAACTATGATTTTAATAATACTTTGGGAAATATTTATGGAAATGATGAATATATTGACTCTACAATTGCTGCGAATATTAATAATGAGAATAATAATCAGAATGTGATAAATAAGAATAAGAATAAATTTGATTTTAATCGAGCAAAATATTTGGCAACTGATGAAGAAATTGACCGTAATATTCGCATGCAGTGCGAACACCAGGATACGAAAAAAGATGTTTGCGTCGATTTCTGCGAGGATGAATTCTATGCTCTCCGTCGATTGCAAAAATATGATAATCCCGTCTTCCGTTTTCGATCAGATCCCAAATTCGACAATTTTGCTCGACAATGTCAGCCCCAAGAAAGGCAGCCACTTGTTATGCGCTTTGATCCAACCCAAAATCCAAATATTGACCCCAAATCATACGCCAATGCCGTCAAATTTGGTTCTTCATCTGATCGACAGAATTGGTATATGTGCGCCCAAGTATGGTGCCCCTATGAGGAAATACCAATCTTATATGATGCAATAAAAGATAATATTGTTCCACGCGAGGTTTCGCGGAAAGGTAATTGCTTGACTGCGAAATGCCCAAGTTGTTTGAAGGAAAAACGTGTAACATGGTTGCGAATAGTTGAAGACAATAAATTCCACCCCTATTTGGGCTTTATTGATGACAGTAATCATCCCAATCATTTGTGCATGCCATGCTGTTATAGGAAGCCCATGGATAATCCAAAAGCAAAAGGTTATTCCAAATTTATGAAGTGCCTGGGGAAGAATGTTAATTCTTCTGTGGAAAGTGAAAGCGCCGATTATATTATGGGGCGCGATAAAATGCCGCTGACAAAGGGGCGCTATGGTCTTCTTCCAGTTAATTTGGCAAAATTATTTAAATCACGATGTGATACCGGAAAAATGCGATCCAACACAAGTTGTTTTCTTAGATATGGAGTAAAAGATGATATTAGTCAATCCTTCTTACAGGCGATTGTAGGTGTTGTCGAGACAGACCAACCAATAACATTGACAGTTTTAAAAAAATATTTGTTCGAGACGAAGTTGACGAAGCGCTTATTTCAGAGCTTAAATCATGGAGAATTAGCGATATTATTTGACAATAAAAAAGATGATCCTTATGAAAATTTTATAAAATATATGATGTCAGACACGCAGAAAATAACGGAAGAGTTTTTATGGGATTTTCTCCAGAGACCCGGTATTATTGATAAAAATGGTGTGAATCTATTTATTATGACTTCTCGCTCATTATTATGTCCAAAGGGCTTCGAAATTAATCAATTCTACGATTCTACAAGAAAATCGATTTTAATGATGACAGATGGGCGATATTATGAACCGATTTTTATTGCTGTAAATCAGAATGGTTCATTAAAACCCCCTATTAAATTATTTGATCCAAATATTCCAAATATTATTCAATTGATGAATATTGCACTTACAAATTGTATGATGAAGGACATTGTGAGCTGGGATAAAATAAGGAAGACTTCATTAAACACGAAATATTTTGAATTATCTGCTCCAATATCTGCTATTGAATTAATGAAAAAAATGCCCATTATTGGTCAATTAAAGGATTCCTATAATAAAATTTATGCTTTGTTGAGTGAAAATGGTTTTCAACTTCCAATCTTACCGCAGGGAGAAATATTGGAATTAGATATCATTGAAAATTGGAAGCCAAAAAAAGTGGGTGAAACTATAAAATATTATGAAATAATTTCTGAAAAATATGAATTACCCTATAAGCCAAAGAAGATATTTAAAGAACAAAATGGAAAAATTATTGCTCTTCAATTAGCAGATAATTCAATTGTTCCAACACAAGAAGAATCACCAATGTCTATCACTACAAAACTAATGGAGGCATCTGATAAATATTATTACAATGTAAATACACATTTGGCAAAGGGAAATAAAAATTTGGATGAACGGGCAAAAACAACACTATATATTATTTATATACAAGAATCTTATGATCGATTGCGTATGGAACTTGCAAGAAAATTACAGAAAATCCCGGAAAAAGCGAAGATTATTCAATTAATCAATGATAAAGCGATGCCTATTAAATTGAAAAGAGAATACATGAAGTCACTACTTGGAAATTTATGTAAATCATTCATCATACAAATGCCAAAATTACCTTTCCCAATTCAAAATTATATAAAACCAACACTGAGAAAACCATGTAGTACTGAGAAAAAATGTGAGGCGAACCCACATTGTTATTTTAAAGACGGAGAATGTAGATTAATTATTCTAGAAAAGAATCCTGTGGACAACACCAATATATTCGATTTTTTCATGGAGAGGATTTCAGATGAAATATTGCGGAATCGCCTATTACGAGATGAAATATTGGAGGATAAATTGGATGAATTGATAAATAAATCAGTTGAAAAGAGGAATGATGAAATTATTATAAATGGGGCAAAAAATTTATTAGTCCAAGTTTCTGAATTATATAAACCAAAGAAGGAATTTATACTGCGTGAGGAGAATATGTATTCTACAACACAGCCAGATTATAAGGGGGTTAATAAAAATAAATATTTGATTCAATCTCATAATATTACATTAGATAGTTCCAAATTGTTGATATTGCCATCTTATTGGAAGACAATTATGGGAAATAAATTTAGATATTATGATGCAAAAAATTTACATAATTCACTATATTATGCTATTTTGCGAATCATACAAATTATTCAGCCAGAAATAAAAAATATAAATGATTTGAAGAAATTGGAAATAAACAAAATAGAACATATTTTCAAGGAAGATATTAATAATGATTATTATTTCAAGGATATACAACCAGATATTATGGATGGAATTAATCGTATTATTGCAATATTTAAGGAGACAAACCGCTCACAATATAAAACAATTAATACAATGACTCAATTAAAGGAATTTATTTTGAGTGATGAATATCCAGCGAATTTTGTAGATATATTTTTATTATCACTCGCATTGGGAATTAATATTATTATTCTGGAGAAGCGGATAACAAAGAAGAATACAAATGGCTTTTATATTTTTACACAAAATGCAAAGAAGGATTATATTATTTTGTTTAATAATTCAAAATTGGAAGAAAATAACTATAATATAGTTGGAAAACAGAATAATTATATTTTTAAAAGCAAGGATTTGCCCAGAATAATTAAGAAATTTATTGGTATCGAAGATCATACGAACTCCAATAATCAACCACATCTAGAAGAAAAACTCCAAATTGGAAATAAGAAAATGATTAAAATGAAAAAAATGATGAAATAAAAAATGATTTATTTATTTCCATGATTATTTATGGAAATATAAAATGCTCAGATCTATCTTTAAATCTGTTTGGACCAACACATCCGAAGAACAAATAACTCAGAAGAAAATGAATTTCAGTGCAACAAAGTTCCGAAATTATTTTATGAATGATACTTTATTAGATTTTTTGAATGTTTATGGTGAAAAAATTGGATTCCAAAAGGATGATAAAAGTGAATGCTCTTATCAAGAACATATCATGCAAAGAGGTCAAGAATTTGAGAAATATGTAATGGATTTTTTAACACCGAAATTTAAACAAATGACATTTGTGAATATTGGAATGAAACACAAAAAATTCAATCAAATTGGAGTTTCTGAAACAATTTCTCATATTAAGAGCGGAACGGATGTGATTTATCAAGGATTCTTAGATAACCAAGAATTATGTATTCATGGAATCCCGGATCTGCTGATTCGCGTGGACAAATTGCGGGAATTATTCGGCTTTTATCCAGAGTGTGATATACATGATACGCGCCGTGAAAAGGGAGAATTTCCGCATTTGTATGTGGTAATCGATATTAAATATTCAACAGTTGAATTTTGTAAGAATGGCACCATTTCTAATAATAAATTAATGATGGTCTATTCCTCACAATTATTCGTGTATAACAAAATATTGGAAAATCTCTTTTTCGAGAGAACTGAAATTGAGACCCCATTTTTCCAGCCCAATGTATTCTTATTGTCACCAAGGATAAAAATTGCTGATAAAATTATTCTTGATGGAAAGGAAACTATCTCCAGAATTGATTTGAACCATCATGTTAAAAAAGATTTCGCCGGTGAAGTGCGCAAAGCTCTGAATTGGATGAAGGAAATGCATGAGAATGGTGATTCATGGGATATTCTTGCTCCTATTCGCAAAGAATTGCGTCCAAATATGAAGAACAAAGAGGATTACCCTTGGCATTGTGTGAAGTCCGTCTTAGCAAAACAACAGAAAGAAATTTCTGATCGACCAGGGATTTCATATGAAGCCAGCATTGAAATCTCTGAGAAAAGGAAGACTATTGAAGACCATATTAGTGAAATCAAGAATCCTAAGAAAAGGCGATTAATGGAAGTTATGAACGAGGTTAATTCTGATGACTCGTCTGATGATACTGAATTAGAAAAAATTAGGGTACATCCAATCATTGCACCTTCACAGGATAAAATGAATTTCTACATTGATTTTGAGTATATTTCTGGGAGTGAATTTAGTTTCGAACCCAATTATCGTACTCATCTTTATTTGATTGGAATGGGTTATGAATCCAACGGAAAATTCAAATATGAGCGTTTTATCATTGACTCCATTACGGATGCCAATGAAAAAATGATTATTCACCAGTGGATTTCAAGAATGCGAACAATTTCGAGAAATCGAGAGTTCCAATTGATTCATTGGTCAAATGCGGAGCCCAGCTTTTTCAATAAGTTGAAAGAATCTCTGCAAATTCGTGGTGTATTCAATTGGCAAGATTTGAAAAATTTATTCGAAGATTGTCCTGTTCTTTTGAAAGAACATGGTGGAAATATCAAGAATCAGAAATTGAAAACAGTTGCAAAATCTATGAAGCGCATGGGTCATATTCAATCCGATTGGGATGACGATATGACCAATGGTATGGAAGCGAATATGGTAATTATTCGGGGAATTCAAGAGAATTTACCAAAATTCATGGATTTTCCCGGCATTGAGAAACTAATTCATTACAATGAGATTGATTGTGCAACATTGTATGAAATTGTGAAATATGTTCAGTTAAAATGACAAAGTCATTTAAACTCAAGAGATAAAATGACTTTTGACATTAAGACTCAAGAGATAAAAACTCAAAGAGTTTTTTATCTTCGTTCAACAATCTAATTAAAAATTATTTATTTATAATATGGTAGAACAATTACAAGTTCATAATAAAAAACCCCTTATTTTTACAATTGATAATATATTAACAAAGGAAGAATGTAATTTAATTATTGATAGATGTAAAGATAAAATGGAACGTGCTCAGATTGGGGTTGGTGATAATAGTAAAATTTCAAAAATAAGGACAGGGAGTAGTTATTTTATTAAATATTTAGATGATCCGGAGTTATTCGAAATATTTAAAAAAATATCCATATTATTGAAAAAACCGGGGCGGAATTTTGATCCTTTTTTTCAAGTTATACATTATTATCCTGGTGAAGAATATAAAGTTCATATTGATCCTAGTATGGATAGAATGAAAAAAGAAGAAATTATTCACCGGAAATTCACTGTATTAATGTATTTAAATGATGTCAATGGGGGTGGTGAAACAGAATTCCCCAATTTAAATATTAAGATAGAGCCGAAACAGGGACGAATGGTATATTTTGAAAATTATGTTAAAAAAGAGGTTTGTCAAGATAGTTGTCATCGGTCATTACCGGTCAGTAGTGGAGAGAAATGGGCATTCAATTTATGGTACCATATCCGCTAGCCCCTTTTTTCTCTAACTACACTTAAGTATAGTTAGAGATAAAGGTGCTAACACTAATGAATCACAAGTGATTCATTACCCCCAAAACGAAGTCATTTTGTAAAAGGTGCTAACATTAATGAATTACTTGTGATTCATTACCCCCCCCAAATGGTGGTTCCGTTTTTGTTGTTCATTACCATGAAATATTAAATATTTCATGTAGTTTTTTAAAAAAAATTGATGGGTTTATTTTTCAGAATTTATCAATCTTAGTCGCCTAAAAATGCTATCACTCGGTTTCATTTTGCAGATGCTTTTTGCAGTTCATCTATCTGGCAATATGCTACAGCAGCAAGGTCTCTTGAGAGGTACAATTCTGTCTCCAGCGTCAATACCGCTTCTTTTGCGGAAGTTGGCGGAACAGCGTGCCAATCTCACCCCAAGACAGCGTCGAAAGCTGATACAATCTCGGCTTCATGTTGTTCTTTGTGGGAGGCTTCTTGGCAGACAAAGCTGGCAACATTCTCCAATGAACATTCCAGTTCATGTGCTACGTCATTTGATGACAATGGGCATCCCGAGACAGATAAGGATAACACCCCTTAGCATTCCGCAAAAGTTGAGTTCAACGTTTTCTAGAGGTGATTACAATGTAGGAGACTGGACTCAGTCTTTTCCTTCAAGTATTGAAAATATGACGACACATCCCTGCGAACCTTTGATTGCCATTACTGGTTCTAATGGGATGGTTTGGATGGGGAAAATAGATAACTCGAAACAGATGTTTCGTCTGATTCACAATCCAAAATCAACTGAAAATGAACGTGCAAAAACATGCGCATTCCATCCTTTGGGGGGTCATCTTGTGGTCGCAATAACTGGATATGTACTCATCTACGAGGTTTCTTCATCTTCTCTTGATTCCAAATTACTCCCAAAAGCAAGGTTTCATGAAGCACCAAATTATTTTTGTACTCGTCCACCACAATTTTCGGCATGTGATCTACAGTGGCATCCGTCTGGAACTTTTTTTACGGCGATTTCCGACCGCAATTGGGGTTTGTCAAGAAGGTTTGATGTCGATCCAGTGACATTCGCTGTCAAGTTTGAGACAAAACACGGATACTTGTTTTCCATGGCAAATGGTCATTTCCCACCTCTTTGCTCTTGTTGTTCATCAGATGGAAAATTTGTAGCTACTGGTTATCCTGATGGCAAAATTATGATTCAAGAGCTTGAGGACAATGGCAGCAGATCCGTTTTGAAGTTCTTAAAAATCACGGGTGTATTGCCTGCTGGTCGTACGATCGAACAGATGCAGTATTGTCCAAGTAACTCTTCGTTCCTCGCAATTAAGACAAGTTTCACGTTCCCCAATGAGGTTCATTTTTTGAAGATTGCACCTGATGGTTCCATCAAGATCCATCATACCATTCCGAATGCGACCGGTTTTCATTTCAATGAGAACTTGTTTCTTGTTTCAAGTGGAAACAGGATCACGTTTTACCTGATGAACAGTGACAACATACCTGTCAAAATGACTGAATTTCAGTCACAAGGATCGATTGGGTCATTTCTTTTGACCAGTGTGAATGGCAACGTCACGCTTCTCTATTCCCATAGGTGTGGAGGATCTGATCTGTACAAGGCGGAAATAACGTTCGAATAGATTTCCTTCTTGGAATACGAATAAAAATTATAAAATCTAGCAAAATCTGCTTCTGCAACTTGGGCAAACATGGGTAAAATTCATCAGTTCAATTACATTGTCTTTCATAAATACATGCCCACATTGTAGAATAATTACTTGCGATCTATTATCAAATGGATCGCATGAAATTGCACATTCTTTTGTTTCAAATGGCAAATCATCTTTTGTTTCGCTGAATTCTCCAATATACTGGATTACAGCAACTTTTGCATTCTGTATATCAGATCTATCCAATATATTTCTAATATTCAGATGTATAAATATTGCCTTCAAATTTGGGCATTTAATAAATATACCACGTGGCGTTTCAAATAAATTCTTTGGGAACACAAAAGTTTCTAAATTTCTGCAATAACTGAACGCATCTTCTTCGATTATATCAACTGTTTCAGGTAAAATCACTTCTTTGATTAGAAGACAACCTTGAAATGCACATTCACCAATTTCTTCCAATTGAGTGTTCAAAAAGTCGGGCTGGCGAAGATTTTTGCAATTCCAGAAGCCCCCAGGTCCAATCTTTTTGATTTGACTGAAATTGGAGATTTTCGTAAGATTCGTGCAACTCGCAAACATTCTTAAAGTAATTTCAGTGAGCGCTGTTGGCAGATCAATTGTTTTCAGACGTTTGCATCCTCTGAAAGCTTCTGGACCAATGTAGAATACATTGGACGAAATATCAATTTTCTTCAGATTGACGCATTCAAAGAATGCTTTGTTGCCAATAAATTCAATATTACTGGGAACACGTATATATTCCAAACTGCGACATCCAGAGAACATCCCAGTTGGAATGTTTTTTAGTTTCCTGGGGATATTCACTTTTTTAAGGTGCTTGCACCCTATAAAAATAAATTCGTCGTCCAATTCCAGCAATGAATGCGGGAGTTCAATTTCTTCCAATGCTTCACATTTTCCAAATGCTTTCCAGCCAATTTTTGTAATCGTATCGGGTAGAATAATTTTTCTGAGATTTTTGCACGCAAAAAAAGACCCATTTGGAATAGTAGTAACTTTATATGGAATTAATATTTCTTCCAAACTTTTGCATCCTTCAAATGAAAAAGCCCCAATTTTGTTTATGTCGCAATGGATATTTATTTTTTTCAAATACCGACATCCAGCAAACATATAGTTTGGCAGTTTAGTTAAATTTTTTGATAAAACAACGGATTCTAAGTCGCGACAATTTCCGAAGCATTGAAAACCAATTTTTTCCACTGAATTGGGAATAATAAGTTGCGTTAAACTAATGCAACATGTAAATCCATAATCGCCAATTTCTTGCAAATTTTCGGACAAAATAATTTCCATAATACCAATGCAGCCATAAAAAGATGATTTCCCAATTCGTGTGACATTATTTGGAATAGTCATGTGCGTAAGAGAAGCACAATTCATGAATGCTTCATTCCCAATTTTGCGGACATTGGGAGGAATAATAATTTCTTCGAGTGCCTCGCAATTTTTGAATGCAGCCGTTGCTATTTTTTGTGTATTCTTTGGAAATTGTATTTCGCGGAGTTTTGTGCAATTTGCAAATGTTCCTGCTTTTATTTTTGTAAGATAACGGCAAGCTGATAAATCAATGACTGTCAGACTTCTGCAATTTTCAAAAACGAATTTCCCCAATTTTTTGAGATTTCTTGGGATTTTCGTAGTTGTCAATGATATGCAATTTTTGAATGCTCCTTCTTTTATTTTTTTAACAGAAGATGGGATTTCAATGGATAATAAATTCCGGTTGTTTTCGAGTAGGTGTGTTGAAATTTTTGTAAATTTTCTGTTTGTTGGAAGCTTTATATGTGTAAAGCTGGAATTTCTGAATTGTCCCTTGCAGAACTTTTCAGTAGTAGATTGAAGTTGAATTGTAACAGCTTTTTCCATTTTGTGGTTATAAGTTTATATATTAACAATAATATTTATCAATTTTTACACCTTTGCTAGTTGTAAATAATATCTATGCAATTATGCGTGATAAATAATTTATAATTTGGAATTTGGAATTTGATCATTTACTTTATCCGAGTGGCAACACCCAGCTTTTCCGGACCCTCTTTCGAGAAATCAACAATCTGAGAATAATAATCAGTAAATCCAATAATATATCGAATCTCGATACTTGATTCATCAATTGTAATAAATCGTTTGATCTCATAATCCAAATGAATGGTTGACACATTCGGGTAATCAATCACCACTGTTTTGCCAGAAAAATCACATGGATATACGATCAGTTTGGAGAATGTCTTACTATACACGACAATATGCGTGGATGAGACCCAGAACCATTCACACCTATCTCCTTCCCCGACTAAATCGGGAAGATGGATTGTAGAGACTAGGGTTATCTTGTGCATACCACGGTCTTTTTCAATTTTCCATAATTTGACGAGTGAAGCTGACTTTGTCACAAATCTTTCGGAGGAGACAAATATGATCTCGCTGAAAAATTCAGGTGTAATATGATCTTTTTGGTCTGAACTGCAAAGTAAATAATATTGTTCCGATCCTTTTTCTCTATGGTACAAGGCTAGAGTAAGATCTGGACAAAATACAATGGCAAGCTCATTTTGCCAATCTTGATAAAAAACAGATGCAAACATTCTCATGCGATTAAGGGACAAAGAAAAAAAAGAATCCAACTTGAACATAGAGTACATTCTGATTTGAAATTCCATAAATTTTGTCTCAAACTCGCAAAATGCATCAGATAGTTGTTCCAACATAGACAGGTCGCGTGTCATCTCAAGAGCACGAATCGCATTTTTCCTCAATATTTGACCTTTTTGGAGATTGTATATCATATCCTGAAAAGACTTGTCATCACGATCAGCTTGCAGATGCAAATATCGAGGATACGTTGTAGAGGAAAGACTGTCCAAAATACGTATGATTTGAACCTCACAATTTGACTGTGAATGTGGCAACACACATAGTTCATGCATCAATCGACAAGCGTTGGCTGGATTTTTAGGTTCAATCCCGCAACCGGTTTCAGTCATCTTAGACAAGACCCAATTTGCATCCATACATACACCAACATTCCACCATGTATTTCCAGACAATTTTATTTTTGTACCACCACGATTTGCCAAAAAATCTTTCAGTTCTCTATAGAAAACACGAAGAGACTGAAAAATTTGAGGACATTTCTTTGATGAGTATCTTTCATTCAAGATTGCAACACCGCACGCAATGTAGTAATATGAACATGTCTTGTCAACAAAATCATCCAAAATTTTGGTAACGATTGCTTCCGACGAAATCATTGCTAACACCAGTGAAGACAATGGATCACCACGTTCATGCCCATACAATGCAATCACTTCCGCGGTTTTTCGATCGATTGGAATCACCCTGTCACCAAACACTCGTCCAAAGTAATGCATCCAAGCGATTTTTCCGATGTCAACTTGTTGATTCGAGAATTGTTGTGGATGCATTCGACAAAAGTTTTGGAGAATTGATGGATAGTCAAACCTAGTCCCAGTCATTTTCAAAAACCGACGCGTTCTTTTGTGACACACGTTTCTTGAAAACGTGACATGGATTTGTTTATTGTCACCACACAATCTCATCATCAGGACCGAATGAAAAGAAAGTGATATCATCAGACGTCTCTTTTTTTCAGAAACAATCTCCAACTCATAATTTCTTTGCATTGAACGCAATCGGGGAGGTGTGTGATTAAATAAGCAGAATGATTCTGGATCTCTTCTCATCATAACATTCATCATCATGAATAAAACCCAGAAGTACTCATAAATGAGGGGGGGAGCTTGAGAATTCATCTTACAGAAACTTCATTATTATAAGATTTTGATTTTTTAACCATCAATTTTTATTTTGCAAGTTGGGCAAATCTTTCGTCTCAAAATCCATTCATGCAAAGCTTCTTCACGGAAAGGATGCCCACATGGCAAAATGACGATGTCTGGGTCCTTATCATCTGGATCATCTTCAAATCCTTCCAATGTTATCCCACAAATTCCGTCTTCACCCTGTTCAAATTGGAGGGTTCCTTTCAGCTCAGAATACTTCCCATAACGAAAGCCTGGGTATCTCTTCGGTTGTGCCAATCTTGGGCAATTCTGGAATGCACTGGCGTCAACTTTCGTGTCACCTTCAAAAATAACTTCTTTCAAGTTTATGCAACCATCAAATGCATTAGTTTCTATTTCTTTGACAGATGCAGGAATTCTCAGTCTAACAAGACTTGTGCAATTGCGGAATGAATGGTGTGTAATCTTTTGTAAGTTTGGTGGAAAAATAACTTCTTGTAGAGAAAATGCATCCGTAAAAACGTTATTCCCAAAATGTTCAAATTGCACACAATGCGATAAGTCAAGTTGCGTCAAGATTGTGCATTCTAAAAAAGCACCAGTTGATATTTCTTTCAAACTCGCTGGGAAAATTATTTCTCGGAGTGACCAGGAACGGACAAATGTGTCAAATCCAATTTCTCTAAGTTGTTCACAGTCCGAAAAATCAAGTCTTGTCAGACTGGTGGAATGTGTGAATGAACGAGTGTCAATTCTTTGGATATTTGGTGGAAAAGCAATTTCTCGCAGAGACCAAGCATTCTTAAACAAATCACATTTGATATCTTGCAAATTGCACAAATTCGACAAATCCAATCTCACAAGACTTGTGCAATACTTAAATGAATCGGATTCTAATCTTTCCAAACTAGATGGCAATTCTATTTCCCGAAGTTCCCAAGCATCATTAAAATTGCTGCTTTCGATAGAAATCAATTTGCACAAGCTTGAAAAATTCAAACTTACAAGCCTGTGACAAAGTGAAAGTACACCAAAAGGAATATTTGTCACCAAAGATGGATCTGGAAAATTGGATCGATCTATACTACGAAGTTGCCATAGTTCTTCTGCCTCTTCTGCCTCTTTTGCCATTACTATTTCTGAAAGCTGGTTGGCATTATAATAAAAATTTATATTTTTTTGCATCAATTTTTCTAAAAATCCACCGAAATTTTTTGTTTGCAAGCCGGACAAATCCGCTGTCTTTTAGTCCATTCATGGAATGATTCTTCGAAAAAAGCATGTCCGCATCGCAAAATAACAATATTAGAGTCATCTTTAAATTCTTCCAATGAAATGCCACATTCTATTTTTTCAAATCGTAGGCTCTCTTTTAGTTCAAAATACTTGCCATATACGCAATCCACATATCTAGTTTGTAGATAAATTCGTCTGACTAATCTTGGACAATTCTCAAATGCACCCTCGGCTAATATAATTGGTCCTTCAAAAGTGACTTGCTCCAAATGGGTGCAACTATTAAAAGCATTTTCTCCAATAATTTCGACTGATGCTGGTATTTGAATTGATATAAGATGAGCACACCTATAAAATACACCACTATCAATAATTCTAAGATTTGGTGGAAAATGGATATCACGAAGTGAAAAATTAAACTTAAATGAATTTTCATAAATTTTTTCAAGTTTCAAGCAATTTGCTAAATTTAAAGAAACAAGCCTTGTGCATTTACTAAATCCTCCGATAATTTTAACATTTGGAGGGAAAATAACATTTTCAAGTGACCATGAATTGTCAAATGAATATTTTTCAAATTTTCGTAGTTGTTGGCAATCCGAAAAATCTAAAGAAACGAGCCTCGTGCAATTGTTGAATTCTCCAATTATTTTAAGATTGGGTGGAAAAATAATGTCCCGAAGTGACCATGCATTGCAAAATGCATAAAAATTAATTTTCTCTAGTTTCAAACAATCTGAAAAATCTAAAGAAACAAGACTTGTGCATCTGCTGAATCCTTCAATTATTTTAACATTTGGAGGAAAAATAATATTTCGAAGTGATATTGCATTGTAAAAAGAACTATCTTCAATTTTCTCTAATTCTAAACAATTTGAAAAATCTAGAGAAACAAGCTTCGTGCAATTTCTAAATTCTCCAATTATCTTAAGATTTGGAGGAAAAATAATATTTCGAAGTGATATTGCATTGAAAAAAGTACTATAGTCAAATTTTTGTAGTTTGTGACAATCTGAAAAATCTAAAGAAACAAGCATCGTGCAATTATTGAATCCTCTAATTATTTGAATATTTGGTGGAAAGATTATTTGCTCAAGTGACCATGCATTTTCAAAAACATTTACTTCAAATTTTTGTAATTGATAGCAATTGGAAAAATCGAGAGAGACGAGACTTGTGCAATTATTGAATCCTCTAATTATTTGAATATTTGGCGGAAAAATAATATTCCGGAGTAAAAATGCATTTTCAAATGAATTAGTATCAAATTTCACTAATTCCAAGAAATTAGTGAAATCAACATTAACCAAATTTTGATAATTTGGAAGACATGTATTTTGAAATACCTTAATATTTCTTACAATGGGTCTTTCAGATACTTCTTGAAAAGACATCTTTTATTTTATCATAATGTTAATTTTAATTTTATTCAATTTTTTTACTTTCGCAATATCAAAATCGAAATCCACCACTAATTCCAACACTATTAGATCCACTACCATTCCAACCAGCATCACGTCCAACATGTATGGCACCATATCCATTGTTATTTCCGAAGCCAACGTGACCTTGTCCGCTCCATCCATTGTTGTTAGCATTACTGGAGCCCCCTGTAAAGAGACCCGGAGTAGTTTGCACTGGGAAGTTGTTTGTCAGGTTCAAAGACATTTTTATATTATAAT
>Ga0315284_10001882_pt1 | contig 29944 bp, 27 predicted proteins | sample YL17G09_16_MG_FD_203696 | JGI IMG/M metagenome (GOLD analysis project Ga0315284, IMG submission 203696) | Sediment microbial communities from Yellowstone Lake, YNP, Wyoming, USA - YL17G09_16 | ecosystem: Environmental > Aquatic > Freshwater > Lake > Sediment | place: USA: Wyoming | collected...
CGTACAGGGGATTCATACCAAAGTTCATCTTCCACGCTTTGCACAACAAGCCTTACACTGTGTTCAAGGGGCACAAGAGGATCATCGACTATGTGGAGGATTCGTGCAGGACCTGGGCGAACATCGTCGACAATTTCAAGCCTGGGGAGGTATACAACGTCGGCGGCAGGCCGGAGTGGGAGATGGACATAAAGCAGTATTCCGACCTCGTGCTCGAAGCGGTCGGTAAGGACGATTCCATCGTCACCTACAAGGAAGCCGAAGGGTTCACCACGAAGGTCAAGCATATGGACTTCACCAAGGCAGTGCGGGATCTGAAGCATGATCCGAAGGTCCCACCGAAGGAGGGGATCAAGAGGACCGTCGATTGGATGAAGTGGTATTACCGGATCGGTGAGTGAATGGGGGACATCAGCGAGAGCTACAAGGGGAAAACTATCCTAGTTACTGGCGGAGCAGGGGCCATCGGTGGCAACCTTGTCCGGAAGCTCGAACAGTTGCCGACTAAGAAGATCATAATCATCGATAACCTGTCATCATCCTACGCGTGGAACATCCCGCAGGGGAAGAAGATCCAGTTCGTCGAGGGAGACATCCTCGATGACGAGAAGCTGAAATGGGTCTTCAAGATGAAGCCGCAGATGGTCTTCCATCTTGCGGCGCACTTCGCGAATCAGAATTCCGTGGACAACCCGGAGACAGACTTGATGGTGAACGGGATGGGCACGCTTAAGCTTCTGGAATTCGCTCATATGGCTGATGTGGAGCGATTTGTCTACGCTTCATCTGGATGCGGCATCTATGGAGCGGATTCGAAGATGCCGTTCGAGGAGCACGATGTCTCCATGAAGCTTTACACCCCTTACCAAGTCACAAAGATGCTGGGAGAGCTGTATACGAACTACTTTCACAATCTCTACGAGCTGCCGATCGTCAACGCGAGGTTCTTCAACTCCTATGGTCCGGGCGAGGTGCCAGGAAAATACAGAAATGTGATCCCGAACTTCTTCTACTGGGCTATGAACGGGAAATCGCTGCCGATAACCGGCACGGGCGAGGAGACAAGGGATTTCACATATGTGGGAGACATAGTCAGTGGGCTTCTGGCCATGGGACACTACGAGAAGGCTGTCGGAGAGGCGTTCAACCTCGGGACGAGCAGAGAGATCAAGATCAAGGATCTCGCCAAATGGGTTAATGAGTTGACAGGAAACAAGGTCGAGACGGTCTTCGCGGAGAGACGTAATTGGGATAAGAAGAACAGACTGCTGTCGTCGATCGAGAAGGCGAAGAAGGTCCTGCGCTACAAGCCGTCGATGGATTTCAAGGACGGATTGAAATTGACGCAGAAGTGGTTCAAGGGAAATTGGAACGACATCAAAGATAGCGCCGAGTTCTGAGTGATTTGCCATGCGGATTCTTGTTGTCCAGGAATCGGACTGGATTGAGAAGGGGCCTCATCAGAGCCACCATCTGATGGAACGGCTGTCGGAACGAGGTCATGAGATTCGAGTAATCGACTTTGAGATTGAATGGAGAAAACATAGAAGCGAATCGATCATTACGAAGCGTAAGATTGTTGAATCAGTGCGCAAAGCAACGGATAAAGGGAAAGTGACGGTAATTCGACCCTCGATCGTGAGACTCCCTTTCCTAGATTACTTCTCGATTTTCGTCACTCATAGACTGGAGATAGAAAGACAACTTAGGGATTTTAGACCGGATATGGTCATCGGATTTGGCATACTGAACTCATATCTGGCAATTAAAGCATGCAAGAGAGAGAACCTGCCATTTCTGTACTACCTGATTGATGAGTTGCACAATCTCGTGCCACAAGAAGCATTCCGCAATATTGCGCGGATGATTGAGAGTTACAACATTCGGCATGCTGACCTTGTGATCTCAATAAACGAGGCACTTAGAGAATATTCGGTTGATATGGGCGCAGAGATTGCGCGCACTCGAACAATAAGGGCTGGCATCGATCTCGAGAAGTATCAGATGGCTGAAGGCAGGGCAGAGACCAGGAAGGAATATGGGATAAGGGATGATGATATAGTCTTGTTCTTCATGGGTTGGTTGTATGAGTTCTCCGGTCTGAGGGAGGTAACACTTTCTTTGTCGGAGACTTCTGATCGATTCCCGAATCTGAGACTGATGATTCTCGGGAGAGGGGAACTCAGCGAAGAACTCCATAAGAAACGAGATGAATATGGCCTTAAGAATCGGATAGTGATTATAGATTGGAAACCGTACAATGAGGTCCCGAGGTTCCTCGCTGCCTCCGACATTTGCATACTGCCAGCTTACAACAATCAAGTGATGAAGAATATTGTTCCGATCAAGATGTACGAGTACATGGCATCTCAGAAGCCCGTAATTGCCACCCGGCTTCCAGGTCTTGTCAAGGAGTTCGGGGAGGACAATGGAGTGACCTATGTTAATGAGCCTCGGGAAGTCGTGGAGAAAGCTGCTGATCTTGTCAGGAAAGGATTGATTAGATCAGAGGGGGAAAAGTCGCGGGCGTTTGTCCAAGGAATGGACTGGAAAACAACCACGGGTTCATTTGAAGGGACATTGAGAACAATCACGGAAATAGAAACTGCACAAGGAAAGGCTTAATCTACAAAGAATTCTTCCCAAATCACGGTCAATGAATAAATCTTAAGGAGATTGAGTCTTCTATGACACGAATAAAGGCAGCTGTTGTTGGGTCAGGTCTAATCGCCCAGGCAAGACACATTCCTGCGCTCCTTCGAATGAAGAAGCAGGTTGAGCTGGTGGCGGTATGCGACAAGAACGAGGAACTGGCGAGAAAGACCGCAAATCAATTCGGCATATCCAAGGTGTATGGAAGTACATCAGAGATGTTCTCCAAAGAGAAGTTGGACCTTGTTGATATTTGCGTCCCCCCTCAAGTGCACGCAGATGTTGCGGTAGAGGCACTCCAGCATGGCTGCCATGTGATGATGGAAAAGCCGATGGCCCTCAAGACATCTGATTGCGATAGAATGTTGGATGCATCGAAGCAACAGGGAACGAAGATATGCGTAATACACAACGATCTCTTCCATGCCCCTTTGCTTAAGGCGAAAGCACTTCTTGCGGATGGGGCTATAGGCGATTTTGTGGGAATGAGGATATTCCTGTCGACACCTCGCTGGGATATGATCGATCTTGAGAAGCACTGGTATCACAGACTTCCAGGAGGAGTGATCGGTGAAACCGGGCCGCACGTTGCATATATGACACTTGCCTTCGCAGGCGACGTTCGAGGAATCGAAGTCTTTGCGCAAAACCGACTTGGCCACTCCTGGGCGCCGTATGACGAGTTTAGAATTGAAATGGACTGTGAGAAAGGGAGCAGCTCAGCAACCCTGTCCTACACGCGGAACTGCTGGGCAGCGAACATCGACATCTATGGAACCGAAGAGGCATTGCATGTTGATCTGGACCAGATGTTATTGATTCGACATAAACTACGGTCGTTGAGCTACATCCCAGTATCCAAGCTTTCGTTAAGCACCATCGCTCAAACCTCGAAAGGATTCGCTTCAAATGTGGGAAGAGCTTTGGTGGGCCGACAGAGATTGGGAACGGATGTCGTCATTTCCCGCTTCGTCGAGAGCGTCGTTTCTAGCAAGCCTGTTCCTGTGAGCGGTGAGGATGGAAAGAAAGCCGTGGACCTGATGGAGAGAGTAGTGAAAAGATACACGGACAGGTATGACCCGAAGGCGCAGCATAAATGACGATTGTTCGCGAAGCTATCCGCGAGGTTTCTTCCAGATATTGCGTTTCGGCCATAGAGCGAGGTCATGCTAGATCGGTTCATTGTAGCATCGGAGTTTGGGGGTGTTGCTATTCAGAGCATTGGCACACTTGAAAAGGCGTACAATCTCATGCCTTCAATTGCGCAGGACATTTTTGTGTCAGCCGCGGGATGGAATTTTGCAAGGAAGAAGTTTGGCAAAGGATTCTCAGATTTCCTCGCCCACATCGAAGAGACACAATGGTGGACAAAGGATGAACTCATCGAATACCAAAACGAGAAGCTCAGAGAGCTAATTGGATTTGTAGCCGAAAACAGCAGGTTCTACCGAAAAGTCATGCAGAGAGCCGGGGTGAAGCCCTCAGAGATAAGAGAAGTATCAGATTTGAAGAGATTGCCATACCTTGAAAAGGATGATATCAGGAACAATATTCAGGAGATCTCTCCAACTCACAGGAAGGACCTTAGGCTCGAGCAAAGACACACGAGCGGAACGACGGGAGCGGGCATGCATTTCTATTGGGACTCATCTGCAATAATGAAGGAATATGCTTTTGTGGCTCGCCACAGAAGGTGGGCCAGCGTGGAACCGCTTGACCTCCAGGCAACATTCGGGGGCAGAATTGTTGTCCCTATTTCAAGGAAAGAGCCACCTTTTTGGAGGACAAACCTTGCGGAGAGGCAGGTGTTCTTTTCAATGTATCATGTCTCAAGAGGAAATGCTCCACATTATCTCAAGAAGCTTAGGGACCTGAGCCCGATCTTTATCCAGGGATACCCTTCAATGTTATCGACGATTGCTATGTTCTCAGAAGAGCTTGGCATGCCGCTTGACGGACCAAAGGCGATATTCACATCTTCGGAAACCCTTCTCGAATCTCAAAGGGTTTCGATAGAAGACGCTTTTCAATGCAAGGCCTTCGACTGGTATGGCAATTCCGAGCTGTGTGCATCAATCGGGCAATGCGAGAGGGGCAATTATCATCTGAACGCAGAGTATGGGATAGTTGAATTGGATCGGGACTTCCGAGGTATGGATGGGAATACTGGCCAAATGATATGCACTAGTTTCGTAAACTACGGCACCCCCCTACTCAGATATAGAATAGGCGACCTCATAAGACTCTCTGATTCGAAGTGCCCTTGTGGCAGAGGCTTGCCGGTTGTAAGCGAGATTGTCGGGAGACTAGACGACATGATTATGACTCCTGAAGGTGTCTGCATTGGCAGGATAGATCATATCTTCAAGGATGCGACAAACGTGAGGGAAGCTCAGGTGATTCAAGAAAAGGTTGATGAATTGAGGATCCTTATTGTTCCTCGAGAAGGGTTCTCTGACTCGGATAAGGATAACCTTGAGCGCGAGTTCCGAATCAGATTTGGAGGCGGGATGAGCCTCGAGTTTGAAATTGTGAGCAGCGTGCCCCGAGAAGAAGGTAAAAAGTTCCGCTCCGTGATATCAAAAATTGGAAGAGACACTCATGATGACTAGTAAGAACATCCAGACGCCGCAAACGAAATCTCATGTCATTGTCTCGAAGCTGGCGAACCCAAGATATCCTAGGAAGCCTCCATTTGATCCATCTGAGGAATACCCAGAAATCGAGAACATATTGGTAGAGAAATCTGAGACGAACGAGGTCTACGCTGCTGTTAGAAGAGTGCTCGGTGCGCTGAGATTTGATTGCGAGAACTTCGGCAATCCCAAATGGAATCCTTTGCGAGAGCTTGTGCCTGAAGGGGGATCGGTTGTAATCAAGCCGAATCTTGTCAGTGAACCCAGAGAATCGAACGCTGATCCGTGTAGTGTCATTACACATGCATCCGTAGTCAGGCCCCTTATCGACTACTGCCTGAAAGCAGTCGGAGAAAGCGGGAAGGTCGTAGTCGCCGATGCGCCTCAATTTGACTCCGACTTTGAGAGTATCATTAAGATAAATGGACTTTACGAGACTGTTTCTACTCTCTCGGAAAGAATCGGCCGACCAATTCCTCTACTGGACCTGCGAGCAGAGAAAGCCATTGTTGAGGGCGGGGTGGTAGCGAGAAGAATCAAATTGAATGGAGATCCGCTTGGCTACACAATAATCGATTTGGGCGAACGAAGTTATTTGACCGAAGTCAAGGATTTTGCGGACCGGTTCCGGGGTTCGGACTATGACAGAGCTGAGACAATATCGCATCAGATTGGCGGTCATCATGAGTATTCTATCGCAAATACAATTCTAGGTGCGAATTGCGTGATTAGTGTCCCGAAGCTCAAGACTCATAAGAAAGCTGGGGTGACCCTTAATTTGAAGAATTTTATTGGAATAAATGGTAGCAAGAATTTCATTCCGCACTATAGAATCGGCACGACCTATCGCGGAGGAGATGAAATGGCGGAGTCGAGTCTAAAGGGAGACTTGATGTCTTATGCGTATCATTCTGCAGAAAAGCTGCTGCCGAAATTGAAACAGCCAGGCATCAGCCTTATGAGATACTTGGGCAAAATTGACAAAAAGATGATGCAAGGTAACGATACAATGTTAGGAGCTGGTGACTGGCGAGGAAACGACACGATATGGCGCTGCATTCTCGATCTCTACTTCATACTGCTCTTCGCAACGGCAAATCGCTCGTTTGAGCGAATCCCCCAGAGAAAGCTGCTAGGCATAATCGATGGAGTGATTGCGGGAGAGGGAAACGGGCCTCTGAATCCAGAATCAAGGTCAGAAGGACTCATAATCGGAGGAGAATCTCTTGTTGCGACGGACTTGACTGCGATTGCGGCGATGGGGCTTGATTTCAATTCGTATCCCACCTATTCGTTTCTCAAAGAACCTTTAGTTCAGGGATCAATAGCTGACTTTGCCAATGGAATTGAAGTAGAGACAAGCGAAGGGGGGAGAGTGTCGATTAGAGCCCTCAGAGAGTCTGTCGATAGACCTTTCGACCTTCCCGATGGCTGGAAATAGTCTTGTATGAGCATCTGAATCATGGAGACTGGTTTAGACATCATGGTTTCAATCAGGTTGATTGCGGGGGGATATCTTCTTCTAGCAGAGATGGACCGAACATCTTTTCTCTGGAGTATTCGACATTCTTGGAGAAAAAGACATCCTATTCGGCAATCTGGAGGGCGTTTTTTCAAATCAGGGGAGAAAGACGAAAAAAGCAGTCTTACTACACTCATCGCCTGAGGATGTGAAGTATCTTGCCAATGTCCATTTCGACATCTCGAACCTCGCGAATAACCACGCCCTCGATTTTGGAACGTATGGGTTCGTGAATGCCCTTGCCAACCTCAGGAATAATCGAATCGATGTTGTGGGCGCAAACACCCGGAAGTCTCAGTAATGACACGTGATCCTTGACTAGAAGGGAATCAGAATTGGATTCCTTGGCTACACAAGTGATCATTTTCACGTCCCAATGAGAGTCCGCATAGACTAGCTGAGTGAAAAGCACATCCTTGCAAACATAGAATCAATGAGGAAACTATGTGACTTTGTCATAATTTCTCTACGCGTGGGAACTGAGAATTCTGTCTATCCATCGCCGAAGCAGGTGCGCCTTGCTTACATTCTTGTTAATCATGGAGCTACACTTATCCTTGGGCAAGAGTCGCACGTTGTTAGGGCATAGAGGGGTATGGGGGTGGGTTTATTGTCTACTCTCTCGGCAACTTTAATCTCGTCCCCACTCGGTCTGATATTGTTTCTATTGATTCAATTATTCTCAAAGTTGTGTTCTCTTCGACTGGAATTATCGGTCATGAGATTGTTCCAACGGAGATGGATATCGATTGCGCACCGCAGATTTCACTGGAAGAATCCACGAGGAAACAACTGCAATTCCTAGAAGAAATTAGTAGACCAATAGTTGAGAACCACATAACAAATCGTTGGTAGTTTGAGCAAATATCTGCCTCATATCTCAGCAACTCTTTTCATAGTAATCTCATCTGAATTCGCAGATTCAGGCTCTTGCCGTTAATGGAGATGTTGCAGGGCTCGTGATACCTTTCTCTTTTCGATACTTTGCTGCTTGCTTGAGAGTCAAATTCCGAAGATAGCTAAATGAAAAGAATGAATTGAATCAATTCTTGAATGATAAGTTCCCCATTCACAGGCCTCTTAAATGTTCGCTCCAAATTAGCTGCGGTCGAAATACAAGTGTCATCTTCCCCCGTCAGAATCGATGACTCTATAGAATATCACCGAGGAAAGATCTCCAATAGGTCGTGGTGGGAACTTTAACCCATAGAGTCTCTTACTAGTTTCAATCAGTTCATCGACATCCTCAACAACAACTGCCTGTTCCTTCACACCCAATCTGTTCACAATATCATACATCTCATATTGATGATTGGTCCCGGTCTCATTGTTTGAAGAAGATCTCGGCACCATTATCAAAGGAACACCAACAGAAAGACAAGATATCAAGACTCCAACCCCTGCTTGAGAGATTACTAAGTTCGATCGATGGCAGTAACCATCGAACTCCTCAATGGGTATGAAATCGACACACCTCGACCTAGGATTATTTGGTTTCACGCCAGCCATCCCTGTTTGTAGCAATATCTCGTCCTCAAAGTGTTGCGAGAGTTTGTCAACGTATGAGATCAATCGTCGAAACGGAAATGCTGATGAACTAAGGCACACGAGTATCAAATGAGACGCCCCCAAAATCTTGCCTTTCTTGGAGACGTTTCCAGTGCCTCCTCCCATTGCACAAGGTAAGAATCCACAAATGGACCAATGATACGCCCTGTGCCCGAAGGGCCCCTGATTCTGCACAATGACTCAATGTATATGATTCGAGCACTCTTGCGTATCTTACCAAAGATGCAGTACGGAATTGCGAATTCTGGGCCCGTAGTGATTACCATGTCTGGTGATTCTCTAGCAATGACTCTGATGGCAAAGAAGACATTGAGTATATTCAACACAAGCAAGCGCGGGAAATCAATTCCGATAAACCTCACCAAATAGGTGTTCTTCATTCTCCTGGTAAACGGCGTATCGATAGTAACAAAGAAGAACTCAATCCCTTTGGATTCAAGAAGATTGGATATCTGCATCAGTTCACGCAAATGACCGCCAGCGCCGCCTACAAGCGCTATTTTCATGATAAGAGTATCCGCGACGCATTATTTCTTACTGCGTAACGTAATGAGGAATATCAGCGCTCTCGCAGTGGTCGTTATTAGAGAATGTGAGTGAAAGTGATTAGATGGTACAGAATGCGATTTTAAAATGGCAGAAAGGAGATTCAGGACACTAGCTCATATGTCATTCGTTATGGACCGAGACATGGAATTCAAACACCAATCAGCCCAGTCGAATTAGGTTTCAACTCCTCTATCTCCAGAGGTTCCATCTGAATCTTCTGGAGGACCTCGATTCGTGATTGACCGTATCTCCGGTGTTCTGATAAAGTCCAAGAGTAGAGCAAGAGATAAGTAGTAAAGGTCTAAGTATGATTCACCTGTGACCATGCATGGATTATGTACTGATCACCCCCGTGAAGAACGAAGTAGAGAACCTCGATGCTCTGATGAATGCAGTTCTCAATCAGACTAAAAAACCCGTTCTGTGGGTTATAGTGGACTCTGGCAGCAATGATGGGAGTTTCATCAAAGCTTCGAATCTTTCCTCGAAAATCGATTGGATATGCGTGACAATCCAGGCCAACTTCCCAGAAGAGGGATACAGTCCGAAGAACTTCGCACAAGCAATAAACGAAGGTTATGAGATTGCCAAAGAGAAGTGTGCCACGAGAGGAATTAAATATGACTATGTGGGAAAAACCGACGCAGACATCGGGCTTCCAAGTGAGTACTTTGAGATCCTGGCGAACGAAATGGGAGCGAACCCGAAACTCGCAATCATTTGTGGACGATCTACGACCGAAGAGAAGAATACTAGGAAGATTGCATTGAGAATGGCTAGCTCCGACATACTAATTGGTTTCCACGACATCCGGTTGTACAGACGAGATTTTTTCGAAGAAATCAAAGGATACCCGCTTACTTACCACCCAGATACTGCCATATTGATCAAGGCAATCAACAGAAATTGGGGCGTCAGGAAATCCGGTAGCACTCGCTTCATCGAAATAAGACCCACGGGATCAAGATCCGACACGATGCGAGGAGCTTTTCTCCAAGGTGAGCATCTCTACAAGCTTGACTACAGCCCCATTCTCATGCTCATGCAGTCAGCATATTGCTTATTTCAGAATCCTCCATATCTTCAGGGAATCGCAATTGCTTTGGGCTATCTCCGGTGTGCGATAAGTGGCGTTGACAAAGTCGAGGACACAGAGATTAGAGAGTATTTTCGGAAGACAAGGTTGAAAGATCTCATTGCTGAGGTATCTAACGCTAAAAGAACTGGTGATTGAAATTAGATTTAATGGAAGCCCTAGTGTTTACTTACTGTTTCTGCTTATTTATTTCGCAGGAGGCTTTGCTGCGATATATCGTTCAATATTTATTAGGCCTCACTATGTCGGTATTCCTCTCTTTCAAGGATTCATTATTGCGCTTATAAATAGAGAAGAAAGAATAGATGATGATGGACTCATTGAATATCTTAGAAAAAAATCGAAGATGAGGGGGATATTCTCCCAATAATAAAGGAAAACGATAATCATGATCGAAGATGAGCATAGAACGAAACAAATCTTACTCTTCTTCGCATTGTTCTATTTGATTGGCGGCGCATTTGCTCTGTTCCTTTCGATAGTCTTTGGGCTCAATAAGGAACACTTTGGTGTTGCGTTCCTAATTGGCGGATTAGTCCCACTCATCCTCTTAGGAAGAGGGATAAAGGAAGAGAATGGGAAGAAACGACTAGAATCGGAATTGGAAAGGTCACGACTTTATCTTAAATTTGGATTTATGCTTTTTCTAATATGCATCAGCATTATTCTGCTTGAATACGGAGCCTGGTCGGCGGATTATTCGTTGCCGATTTGGTTCTTCATTGTTGTTGCTGTGGCGGCATCTATCATCATGATCCAGATTGGTAATCTGAATAAAGGAGTCTCCTGGGGAGCAACCCTAATCATCGTTGAAATAATGATATTAGCACTAATAATCTCGGCTTCTTTCCAATTCCTCTTTGCCACCCCATACGGAAATGATGCAGTATATCATACCGGTTTCATTGAGTGGATTATTTCGAAGGGGAGCACGAGCGGATATCCAGGTCAGTATGAAATCTATCCCGAATATCATATATTATTCGCAAATATCATGGAAACCTCGAATATAGGCATTATGGAAACGATGCTCTTTATGTCAATTGTTCAAATCGGGTTTGGTATCTTCGTGTTTCTATTTATCAGAAAACCCTTAGGAAATCGAATTGCGCTCATTTCAATGCTCTTGATATCAATTGTGCCAAATTTCCTTGTCTCAAGATATTCTTTCTATCCTGGAGGCTATTCAGCTATTTTTCTGATATTTATGATCTATATAATTCAGAGAAGGGAATTCTTTTCAAGACCGAGCATTGTTGCTTTATTTTTCATTCTATCTTTTGAAGCCATTATATTTCACCCATTATTGCCTATTTTCCTGCTCACAGCATTTATTCTCATGAACCTTGGTTCAAGAGTTCTCTCGGGGAGGAAAGCACCGCGTTCAACATCAAACATCATTCCCTCCACATCAATAATGATTATTGCATTTTTGACACTATTTTGGTGGATGCAACCAATTGAAGGAGTAGGCCAAGACATATTTACTACATTTATTCGTTCGGTGAATGCAGCATTCACGAAAATAGATGTTGCAAATGTGAGTCAGGCAACATTGGCACCTATTCTGCCATACGCAGACATCTTACTATCGGACCTTGGGTTTACTGCAATAATACTGATTGCGATTGTCGGTGCCTTTCTTTCGCTAGGTGGTTTTCATAGTAATAGAGCTAAAGGGAGCGATAACGACCATATAATACAGATTGCCTCAATCGTCACACTTGCCCTGATTCCAGTGCCTTTCATTCTCGCGATAGTGTATCCGAACAGCCTTCCATCGAGATGGTTCCCATTCTTGGAAATATTATGCTCTCTTTGTGGAGGGGTTTCAATTTTCTATGCGACTATGATGATCAGTAAGAAAAAGCTAAGAATGATATTCTCATTTCTTTTCTTTATTCTAGTATTCTTCCTCATCTCTTCCCCTGTCGTCAACCCAAACGGCAGTATTTATGCTTCTGAAATATCTTCAAAATCGGCACTAACAAGCCCTGAGCTACATGCAGTCCAGTTCCTAAATTCACTAAATGCATCGGAGATAAATGCCGATTCAAGCTATGTATTCTTGAATTTCACGCGTAAGATAGATCCTGAGAACTCGAACACGTTTTCATACGGCTTAACAGTCATCAGAGAGTATATAATAAAAAAGGGATTCACAATTCCTTCATTTGGCCAAGGGTCATTATTGAAGATTATACCTGCAAATGAAGACTTCAACCAAACTTTATCTATGATGAATCTCGTCTATGATATTGGTTCTGTGGTCGTCTATCAGAGACAATAGAAATGAAAGGCAGGGAGATTGCGCTAAGGTTGGAACTATATCTCAGATGAATCAAATCTATGAAACAGATTCTGTTACCGCGAACATGGGGTTATTAGAATGCCGCGAATACTAATTCTTGGAAAGTGGCCGATCGATTCATCAAGTGGCGGAGTTGGCGAACATATTCGCAATCTAATTCCCCATCTCATTAAGAATCATTCTGAACATGAGATAAGGTTCATCTCATTCAATGAATGCGTCGAAGGACAGAAAGATGTACCAGACAATGTCCGATTTCTTAAGGCTAGGGAGATCTATTATCTCCTTCCATTTTTAGCTCTGATGAGAATCGCACTCGAAGTCAGGAAATATCGACCGGATATCATCCATATTCAAGGTATAAATATCAGCCCATATTCATTATATTCTTCCTTTCTTGCAAAAGGACTGCCAACAATTGTGACAATTCATAATTTGCCATCCATGGAAACCATGGCGAAAGGTTATTCCATCAAGAATAGAATTCTGTCAGAAATCAATAAACTATTTGAGAGAATGATGATACGAAATGCATCTATTCTAATTTCGGTGACTAGGAGACTGAAGGAACGAATTGTCGAGGAATATGGTAATGAAATTGATTCAAGAATCATAGTCGTTCCCAACGGAGTCGATGCTAATGAAATTCATTCACTTTGCAAATCGTTCGCTCTTGATCCAAGATTCATTGAAGAAATTCATAAGAAGTTTGTCATATTCCATGCAAAAAGCCTGAATAGATTCAATGGTCAGGAATACCTCATTCGTGCAATGCCATTGATCATAAGAGAGATACCCAATTCGTGTCTAATCTTGGCAGGAAATGGTCCGTTGAGAGCGGAATTGGAGAACCTCAGTTCATTACTTGGTCTTCGTGAGTATGTCAGGTTCTTAGGGATTGTTGAGCATGAAGCGATTCCTTCTCTTATCAACTTATCAGATCTTATTGTTATTCCATCGATTAAATCACCCGGATTTGAAGAAGGATCATCCATATTCATTCTTGAGGCAATGACCCTGGGCAAGCCCGTTATCGCATCTTCAGTTGGCGGTCTGGCAGAAACGATTTCTCATACCAAGAACGGCCTTCTAATAGAAAGCGGAAATTATGCCATTATTGCTGCAGAAGTGATTAGATTGCATCACAATCCTAGCATTGCAGCAAACCTTGGAAGAAATGCCAAAGAATTTGTAGAAAAAGAAAGAAGCTGGAATGGCATAGCACAAAGAACAAGTGCAATCTATGATAAGCTTAATAATCAAACCGAATCGAAAAGTTCGTAGATTGAGAATCTAGGAGCAAATGAAGGGACAATCGACAGTATCAACAACGGTTGTAAATCCATGGAATCGAAATGCCAAGATCGAGTGGTCAAAGAGTTGTCCAATCGGAAAGGATACACACAGCCTAGAGTAAGCATAATCATGCCATCGTATAATCATAAAAAATTCCTATCCGAAGCTATTCAATCTGTTTTGAGTCAATCGTTTGATGAATTTGAATTTATAATTATCGATGATGGGTCTATCGATGAGTCACAAAAGATGATTGAGAACTTCGCGAACCTAGATACAAGAATCAAGACAATCTTTCACACCAAGAATCTCGGAATTTCTAAGACGCTCAATGAAGGAATTGAATTGTCGAGGGGGGAATTTCTTGCATTTATTTCATCTGACGACATTTGGATGAACGATAAGATCGCAGAACAGATTCGAGCATATGAGAAAGGAGGGAGCCCGATAATATGGTCAGAAGGATTGATAATAGATGAAAAAGGGGTTGAGACCGGTGAGAAAATCACCAAGAAATATCATGCTAGCCAAAGAACGAAGAGCGGCAATATACTTTCCGAGCTCTTGATTGAGAATTTTCCTTTTGGTTTGGCCATTCTGATAAAGAAATCTGCAATAGGTAAATTGCGATTTGATCCGACGCTTAAATATGTGAATGACTATAAATTCTTCCTAGAATTAGCTAGGAGCAATGATTTCTATTTCATTGAAAGACCGTTATGGAAATACAGACAGCATCCCGGCAGTACAAATAGAGATCATAACGGGTATGCATTAGATTCAATAAATTTATACAATTTTGTGTTGAAGGAATTTAATTCGGAATTATCTTCGAAGAATAGGGCTCTCATCTATTCTCGAATCAGTAGATCATATTGTACGATAGGAGAAAGAATGATCTCAATCAAATGGGCGTATGCAGCTCTTTCAATTGGGAATATTAACATGGAAATTCTCTTTGCGTTCCTTGCTTCACTAATTGGGCTACGAGAAGGAGTATTAGATCTGTAATATCTCTGGCCTTTGGGAATATCATTATCATTTCGGTATTGACTTTCAAATTCTCCATAATCTTGATCCGGCTAAGAGATTTGGCGTCTGCTCCGAATGTTCCATGCCGTCGCTGAGCATGAATTTCTAAGACGGTTATGCCTCATAACATAGTGTCCTCCAAACGATTGTAAGAGCCGCGACCGGTCGTCAGTACGTCCATCAAGAGGTGCATCTATATCACCGTGAGCAGGCGATTCGAAGACGATATCGGAGTGTCGTATTCCAAGACGGAGATTGTGGAAGACCTTAGCAAGCTCGATCACAGCATTGTCAGGAGTTCTGTTAGGAAGAGTAGAATGTTGAATTATGAGCATCGCGGAAGAGACGTCCGTGACGCCGCCGCTTGAAATAATGCCTCAAGAGATTAGTCTACATGTAAAGAAGGGACTCAATTTACTTCTCTGGTGGAAACGGCGAATACTCACATCTAACTAGTAACCAGAACTCGTACGGAATATGCCATAGCTAGAATTCATTACCGATGCGAGGTTTGACTCTGAATTGAAACCGCTCTAATCAGTTCAGCAACTCTCTTGGATGCACACCCATCTATCAGATACACGAAAGGAAAGAGGGACATCGTTTTACTGTCATCCTGAAGCCCATTCTGCTCAGCAACGTCCGTGCAAATTCGAATAGACCGACTAATCTCATCAGCACTATAAGCGCCAGTTGCCAAACCGTCCTGAACTAATCCTGTGATATCTTTACAATCATTCAAGTCGACAGAAATGACCTGCTTGCCCAGTATCAATGCCTCCACACACACGCTAGATACGGACACTATGACAAAAGATGACAATCTTATCAAATCCCATAGAGAATCCTTAGCGATCACTACTCTGACCCGCTCCTGCTCAGCGATTTGGGACACTATCTTGTACCACAAGTCCTGAAAACCTGGATGCAGCTTCACTACTACCTGGATGTCGTCATATGCCTTCAGCGAGCGAAGAACATGTCTGATGTAGCTTTCATCTTCTTCGATAGTGCGTCGACAGGAAACTGATTGGAACCATTCAGTAGCTATGAGAACTACTCTCATTCTCGGATTCAGCCCGAAACGCTTGCAGAGTCCATCGCGATTAAGAGGAGGAAGGTTGAGTAGTCTGTCATGTCTTGGAAACCCAGTCACCACTTGGCTCTCATCCGATTTGCCCCTATCTGTGTGCCACGTCTTGTAGTATTCTCCCCAGACCGCCTGAAAGTCTCCAACTTTCGGCATAATATAGAAGCCCGCAAAGTCATTAGCCAGGATTCCATGCTGAACCACGACAACGGGAATCCCGTGCAACCTGAGCACTTGACACATAGACCTTAAGAGTGGAGAGATGTCCTCAATTACCACGAATGACGCTGGTCTGAACATCTTCAGAAAGAGCTCGGTCCACTGAATTCTTCCTATGACGGACTGGCCGGATTTAGAAAGGATTTGATTGAAGAACGGAAGCAGCACACGCGAAAACGGGATGTCATCATACATGATCGAATCATCGAATCCAGAGGAGCTTATCGCATCCCTCACATGCATGAGAAGCTTCTTAACCTGCGATATTGAACCCGGCGTGTGCAAGAAACTCGGAAATATTTTAAGCCCTCGTCCATTCTTGTCTCTGAGACTATCAACAACTCCGTCATCATGGAACGCCAGGGCGATTCTCTTCATATTCCTGTGCAAGAAGAAACTCACCAATGTGCCGAAGTTTCCACGCGAAAAAGTTGTATTGATTGTAGGTAGAACATGATTGTGGAACACAAGACTAAACCGATGCATAACACGATTACTCTTCCACACCGTCTCTACTGCTATCCGTGATCCCTGCTCATGCCTGATTACCTTCATGCCTTTCTGGTTCGCAATGTAGGTCAGTATTGACGGAAGAGTGTTGTAGCATGCCGCGTGCCCCACCTCCGGAAAATCCTGCGATGAAACAAATAAGGCATCAAATGAATCTCGAAGAAGACCCTTCGCGATTTCCACGCTTCTGAGCGCATCGATAAAAAGGAAATAGAAGTCGTACTCAAGGACCTCCCCAATCGACACTCCGTGAAAGGTCATAACCGGATCATCAATCGATTTGTACCAGCCCATGGCGAACGCGAGAGCCTGTTTGTCCATTGCAGCTGCTTTCTCCTTGGAGAAGAAAAGGTCCGGGGTGACGTAAGGGATCCCCGTCTTTCGGAGGGCGAAGCTCGCAAGAGTGCCCAGACTGAGTACGACGACATCGTCGTTCTGCCTGAGGGCCTTTAACCTCTCGAGCGTGGGCTCGTTCTTACATTCTGCCTCATCCATCAAGAAGAGGTATCTCATTCAACCGAGTATCGATTAGAACTCTTAAATCATTGCCCTCTGCTAACCAGACAAATGAAGTGGCTAATTCCGGCAATCTATCATATCCAATCTCTAGCTAATCGGCATTAAATAGGAGTCAGATAATCGAACCCCTGATTGCTTGATAGCGCGGAAATCGTTCTTAATTATGATTACCCAGGGAGTCTCAACAATCCTGGCAATCGCCGGATTAATGCTGATGACCCGATACCTAGGTACAGAAGGATACGGAACGATAGTTTGGACGCTCGCGTTCCTAGCAATTTTCAACTCGATAGCAGATCTCGGTTTCGGATCCGCCCATACAAAAAGGGTCTCCGAAGGCCAGGATCTGAACTTGTGCGTCAGCACTTTCGCATATTTGAAGGGGGTGCTGACACTTGCGATGGCCGTCTTCGTGATCTGCGTCATAGGAGGATGGTCATTGTTCTCGGAGAATCCGCTCTCGAGCTACTCGATACGAATCATGCTGGTATTGCTGGTCTATCAGATACTCGGCAATCTTACTATGATAGTAACCATAACCTTCGACGCGAGGATGCAGACGGCGAAGAGCCAACTGATACAAATCTGCGATCCCCTGACACGATTACCACTCTTGATTTTCGTGCTGACGAACGGCATGGGAGTCGACATCGTTACCCTTGCATACCTTGCGGGCGGTATTGTCGCAATTTGCGCTGCCATCTTCCAGATCAGGAGACAGCACATAGCCTGGCAGAAGCCAAAGCTGATACATTCCTACACCAAGTGGGCGATCCCGATGATAGTGGTAGTCGTCGCCGGCGCGATCCTCACCCAGTTACCCACGACGATGATTGGATTCTTCTGGTCAAAGACTGATGTCGCGTATTTCAGCTCGGCCCTGGCTCTTCTTGCCTACTTGGGCATCCTTGGAAGTTCCGCGATGGTGCTTCTATTCCCGACCTTCTCTAAATTGGCGAGCGAAGGCAACTTCGATGCAATCAGGAGTGCATCCAGACAGGGGGAGAGGTATCTTTCACTAATCAGCCTGCCGATCCTGACGACGATAATCGTTTTCCCCCACCAGATTGCCGGAATCTTCTTCGGTGATGCATACACGAGCGCCGGCGAAGTCCTGCCGTATGTCGCGGTCGCCACCTACATCGGGCTTTTGAATCTGACCGTCTCAGCACAGGTGCTTGGGATGAACAGAGCCGACCTCTACATGAAATGGACATGTCTCAACCTGGTCCTCACCGTAGTCCTTCTGATAGTCCTTGTCCCGTCGAACCTGTTCGGCATACAAGCCATAGGTCTATCTTATCGAGGGGCGGCTTATGCAAGCGCCATATCGGCATTCGCTTCCTTCGGGGTCGCCCGATGGTTGACTTACAGCCTTACAAAGACAAAACCGAACCAAAAAATCCTAAAACACATCGCCGCTGCAACAGTCATTGGCATTGCCATGTATTACGCGGGCACATTCTATCCTGTGACTCACTGGTTCGAGGCGGCGATTTACCTACTAATCTCCTTGGGAGGATTCCTGGGAATATTGTACTGCCTTAGAGAGTTCACGGCCCAAGATCTTCACTTCTTCTTGGACACCCTGAACCTAAGGAAGATGGAACACTACGTTACAACTGAATTGTCTCACAAGAAGAAAGAATGAACATAAACAGCATCGCAGATCATTGGTCACGCTGAGCAGGAATGACTGATTCAGTCTGGTTTGCCCTCGAGCAGGAGATCTTTCAGTTGCGCCTCGGAAATCCACATGGTGTTCGAGTCGCTAGAATACCTGAATCCCTCCTGTATCGGTTTGCCCCCGTCCCATTTCCAGTCTCGCCACCATGGATGAACCGGCTCGATAATATACATATTGTCGGTCTCGATAGTCGCGCGAACTTCGTCCTCTGAGATGAGGATTTCGTGTATCTTCTCTCCAGGCCTGATACCGCTGTACTCAATCTTGCATTCCGGGGCGATAGCCTTCGCAAGATCGATGAGCTTCATGCTAGGAATCTTAGGGACGAATATCTCCCCGCCGTGCATTTTCTCGATGCAGGAGATGACGAATCGAACGCCCTGGTCCAGGGTTATCCAGAATCGAGTCATACGAGGATCTGTGACAGTGATTCGGCCGGTCTTCTTTTGGCCGACGAACAATGGAATCACACTGCCACGGCTACCGACAACGTTCCCATATCTAACGCAGCTGAATTTTGTGTTTTTGTCGCCACGATAGGAGTTTGCCTGGACGAATAGCTTCTCTGCCACAAGCTTCGTGGCCCCGTAGAGGTTAATCGGGTTGACGGCTTTATCAGTACTCAGAGCTATGATATGCTCAACGCCGCAATCAAGTGAAGCTTCGATGACGTTCCTTGCGCCCATGACGTTCGTAAGAACTGCTTCAATTGGATTGTACTCGCACGCAGGTACTTGCTTCAAAGCGGCGGCGTGCACAACAATATCTACGCCCCCGAGAGCTCGATGAAGCCGGTTCACATCCCTGACATCTCCGATGAAATAGCGAAGGCTTTCGTGATTGAAACCCCCTTGCTGCATCTCATGTTGCTTCAATTCATCTCTGCTGAAGATGATGAGCTTCTTGGGATGATAGTCCCTTAGCATCACCTCGATGAATTTCTTCCCGAATGAACCTGTTCCTCCGGTGATTAAGACGGATTTCTTGCTCCATTCCATTTTGCTTCACCATATTCTAAGAAGTAATCAAAGGCCTACCTTCATGAATCAAGCAGTTTATAATTTTGGTTATCGGGGAGAGGGCAATTCCATTTGTCAAAACTTCCTTCTGAGCCCGAAATACCAATATCCTGGGCCGGAATCCGGTAATAGGGACTTGGCAACTTTATATTTGAATACCCATGACATCCCGATACGATTATGGGACCTTTCAACGCGTGCAGACCATTGGGAATTGTCAACACAATGGAGGGAAAAGTTGACATTCTGTGCAAGGCTCTTCCGAAGGAGGAGGCCATGACGGAATTTGGAGGGGGAGAGAATGCTCACGACGTTTACTTCGGCGACGGATTACTGTGGAGAGGATTGGGCCAATGAAATCGTTGCTGATTACAGGTGGCAGTGGCCTTCTCGGAAGCGCTGTCGTACGACAGGCTATCGGGAGGTTCAAAGTGCTTTCCACCTATCAAAAAAACCCGATTTATTTGGAAGGAGCTGAGTTCATTCATGCGGATTTGCTGAACGAGAAGGACCTAAGGACCTTGTCATTAACGAAACCAGAGATCATAGTTCACTGCGCTGCATTGACAGACGTTGACTACTGCGAGTCTCATCCTGATCAGGCGCACGCCCAAAATGTCCAAGCTAGCATAAATGTTGCCGAGATGGCACGGAGCATCGACTCGTATTTGATTCAAATATCCACAGATGGCATCTTCAATGGAGAAAAGGGATTCTATTCTGAGAACGATCCTCCGAATCCCATCAACACATACGGAAAATCGAAGTTGGAGGCAGAACGGAAAGTGTTGGAGACATATGATCACAGCTGCATATTAAGGACCAATATCTTCGGCTGGAATCCGACCGCAAAGAAGAGCATGGCTGAATGGATGATTGGAGTCCTCGAAAAGGATCAGGTTCTTTCAGCGTTCAAGGATGTCGTAATTTCCCCTGTTCTCACCAACGACCTCGCTGAAATATTATTTGAACTGTGCCTTTTGGAACACGAGGGAACAATTCACGTCGGTAGCCGTGACAGTTGCAGCAAGTTTCAATTTGCTCACAAAATTGCCGAGACTTTCGAGCTCAATCGAGAAAACATTAAACCGATAAGTGTTGATGAATTGCATCTCGTAGCTAGGAGACCCAAGAACACATCCTTAAATGTCCACCGAATAAGCGCACTCTTGGGACGGGAGATGCCTTCAGTCTTGGATGGAATTCAGAAAATGAAACAACTTGGAAACTGCGAATACACGAGGAGAATGAGTGATGACCAAGCCTAGAATCGTTGCCGTGATCCCCGCATTGAATGAGGAGAAGACCATAGCGGCGGTTGTCGATGCCACGAGGAAGTATGTCGATGAGGTCATCGTTGTTGATGACGCTTCTTCAGATAGCACTGCGCTTACGGCCAAAGAGAGAGGAGCCATTCTCATCAGTCACATTACTCGAGGAGGGTATGACAAAGCAATAGGCGATGGCTTCAAATTGGCTGATACCACAAAAGCGGACATTGTTGTAACACTAGATGCGGATGGGCAACATCTTCCTTCGGACATCCCCAGGCTCGTCAAACCAATCGAGAGAGGCGAAGCGGATATCGTCGTAGGAAGAAGGATTAGACGCGCTAGGATATCAGAAACCCTATTCGCAGGGATTGCCAAAGCCGTCCTAGAAATCGATGACCCCCTATGCGGGTTCAAGGCATATGACGTGAAAGTCTACAGAGCTATCGGACACTTCGACACCATATCGTCCATAGGGACTCAACTGCTCTTCTCCGCGAAAAGAAAGGGGTATCGACTGGCCCAGGTGGACATAAGCTTAAAGTCAAGGGGTGATATTTCACGATTTGGAGGACATATAGTCGCAAACTATAGAATCCTGAAGGCTCTTGCAAGGATTCTCGTACTAATAGTGACAGAATGATTTCTGCGCGAAGGAGGAGGGCAAGCATTGAAGACGGTCAGGATTGACGGCAGAGGGGTTGGCGCCGGGGAACCGGTTTACATCATTGCCGAGATTGGATCCAACTTTGATGGGAACATCGACCGGGCAAAGAACCTTATAGACCTTGCAAAAGAGTGCGGAGCAGACGCGGTGAAGTTCCAATGCTTCCTGGCTGATAATATTGTGTCAAAAGAGAGATTTGCTGGGTTCAAAATGGGTTTTCAGGCAAAATGGGCAGAGCCAGTCTATGACGTTTATAGGCGAGCTGAACTTCCTCGAGATTGGATCCTTGAGCTCTTTGAGTATTCTCAGAAGAGGGGGATGGCTTTCTTAGCAACACCTTATGACAAAGCTGCAGTTGATCTTCTTGAAAAGATAGGGGTTTCGGCCTTCAAAGTGGGCTCAGGGGATATCACATGGCTTGAATTCCTGGAATACATCGCTGGCAAACGGAAGCCGACGCTTTTACCGACGGGTGCTAGCACACTTGCTGACGTTGATAAAGCCGTAAGGACCATCAGATCCGCTGGCAACAACGAAATCGTTCTGCTGCAGTGCGTGACCAACTATCCTTCAAGATTTGAATCGGCCAACATCCGTGCGATGAAATCGATGGGGGAGGTCTTTGACACGCTCGTAGGTTATTCTGATCACACCCCTGGGCATCTTGTCCCTCTAGGAGCTGTGGCTCTGGGTGCATCCGTAATAGAAAAGCATTTCACTGATGACAAGACCCGAAAAGGACCGGACCATCAATTTGCGATGGATGGCAGAGACTTCAAGGAGATGGTGAAGTGCATACGCATAATGGAGAAAGCTCTCGGATCGCCTACCAAGACCCTGTATGATGAAGAGAGAGAGACCGTGATGCTTCAGCGGAGATGCCTCTGCGCTACGAGAGATATCCCAAAAGGATCAGCTATAACCGAGGATATGATAGATGTTCTCAGGCCATTTGTCACTGGAGCTCTTGAACCAGAGTTTAAATCGAAGATTCTTGGGCGCATTGCCAAGATTAATTACAGGAAAGGAGATTCGTTTACTTGGGATAATCTATGAAGATACTTGTGGTTGGCTGTGGCTCGATTGGTGCGAGGCATATCTGCAATTTGAAGGCATTACAAGTCGGTGAAATTGCAATATGTGAACCCAATAAGAGTCGACTTTCGACATTGATGGAAAAGCATTCACTAACCGAAGTCTTCACAGATTTAGGAGATGCGTTGAGTAATGGATACGAAGCAGTGCTTGTATGCACACCACCGAGCACGCATATTGCGATTGCGAGGGAGGCTATCGAACATGGTGCCCATGTCTTCATCGAGAAACCCCTTTCAAACACCCTCGATGGTGTTGATGACCTTATCAAGCAAGCTTCGAAGAAGAAACGTATAATTTCTGTCGGGTATAACTTCAGGTTCCATCCTGGACTCATAATGATTAAGAATTGCATCGCCAATAAAGAGATTGGAGATGCACTTACGGCCCGCGCACAGTTTGGGCAGTATCTTCCCGATTGGCGCCCGGAACAAGATTATACCAAGAGCTACACGGCAAGAAGTAAACTCGGAGGTGGGATTATCTTGGATGGATCTCACGAAATCGACTATATGAGGTGGCTTTTCGGCAATGTTCGCGAAGCTTTCTGTTATACGAAGGACACACCGAGCCTTAAAACGGATACTGAAGGTATCGCCGAAATACTACTGAGATTTAAATCAGGTTGTCTTGGCGAAATCCACCTGGATTACGTGCGTCCAGGGTATGCAAGAGACTTAGAGATTATCGGAGAACGAGGAGTTATCAAATGGAACTATGAATCAAAAGCTATTGACAAGTACCTGCAGAAAACTGAAGAGTGGAATTCAATCAGATTGGAAGGAGAGAATACGGACATGTACATAGCCGAGATAAAAAATTTCATTGCATCTACTAAAGGTTTAGAAGAACCTTTTGTGAGCTGCACCGAAGGCAAAAGATCTCTTGAGGTTGTCCTAGCGATAAAAGAGTCGGCTTCCACTGGGAGGGTCATCAAGCTATGACAAAGGTAGTCGCCATAATCCAAGCCCGCATGGGATCACACAGGCTTCCGGGCAAAGTCATGATGAATCTTGCAGGAAAACCGATGCTCTGGCATGTGATTGACCGTGTAAAGAAATGCAATGATATCAACCTGATAGTAGTGGCCACGACGACGGACGAAAAAGATCGTGTCATTAAGGAGCTTGCAGAGAGTATAGGAGTGAAGACTTACTGCGGAAGCGAGTACGACGTTCTCGACAGGTACTATCAAGCTGCGAAACTCTACGGCGCCGATATTGTAGTTAGAATCACAGCCGATTGTCCAGTTATAGATCCCCATCTGATTGATCGTAATGTGAAGTACTTCGAAGATAACGTAGACAAGTTCGACTATGTTGGGATGGGGATGCCGAACCTCTATCCGGACGGGCTCGATAACGAGGTCTTCCCTTTTAAGATCCTTGAAAAGGCGTGGAAAGAAGCAAGGCTCAAGTCCGAAAGAGAGCATGTGACGCCTTACATCTGGAAGAACGAAAAGCTGTTTCGCATAGGCTCGTTGCCAACCAACAAGGACCTCTCGAAGGAAAGGTGGACTGTAGATAATCAGAAGGATATAAGGTTCATAAAAGAGATCTATAAACACCTTTACAAAGAGGGAGATCTCTTTGCAACGGAGGAAATCCTCGAACTCCTCTCAAGAAAACCCGAACTGCGGGACATCAATCGAGGGACGGAGAGGAGAGAAGGCTATGAGAAATCGCTCAAAGAAGATTGTATCGTCAATGGCGGAAGTGATTAAACGGAAAGTACAAAGGCGCGATTTGGAGCCAAAGAGCTGAATTACATCAAAGAAGCACTCGACGAGGGACTTACCGGAAAGATGAATCAGAGGCTCGAATCTGAGTTCGCCCGTAAATTCGGCGTCAAATACGCTATTGGCGTCAACTCTGGGACTTCCGCGCTCCACTGCTGCCTGGCGGCTGCTGGAATTCGACCAGGAGACGAGGTCATTGTCCCTCCGCTCACATTCGCTTCGACAGCATTCTCTGTGATGTATCTTGGTGGCATTCCTGTCTTTGCAGATGTGGACCCTCGAACGTTCACGATTGACCCTATCGACATCAAGAAAAAAATCACAAACCGAACGAAGGCCATCATTCCTGTAGCTCTCTATGGATTGACTCCGGATATGGATCCAATAATGGAGCTCGCAAAACAACACAATTTGAGTGTGATTGAGGATTGTGCGCAATGCTATCTTGGGAAATACAAAGGGCGACTTGCAGGCACCATTGGGAATATGGCAATCTTCAGCTTTGAGAGGTCGAAGCATATGACCTCTGGCAATGGAGGAATGATAATCACGAGCGATGAAAGCTTAGCCGAAATTGCCCGTAAGTTCAGCATCATCGGTTATTCCACTCTGAGGGCTTCATCCTCAGGAAGCAAGCCACCGAAAGATGTGATCCAGAACCCAGATTTCGACAGACATTTATTCGTTGCGCCAAACTATCGTTTGCCAGAACTGTGCGCTGCGATGGCGTTAGCCCAATTCGAGCGTCTGGACGAACTAGTAAAAATGAGGGTGGCCATTGCGAAACTCTACGAGGAATCAGTAGGAGACTGCGACTGGTTAGTTCCCCAGGAAGTACCCAGCGGGTATGAGCACTCATACTGGACCTATGCTATGAAACTCACAGGCGAGAAAAAGGGGATAAGCTGGAAGACATTCCGGAAGACTTTCTTGGAAGAGAAGGGAGAACCATTCTACGCCGCCTGGAAAATGAACTACCTTGAGCCGGCATTGAACGGTATGGAGTTCAAGGAGAACGGAGTCAAGTACGGACCGGGGCTGTGTCCTGTGGCGGAGAGCCTGCAGCCAAAGTTGATTCAGCTCAAGACTAATTTCCGCAGCAATCAAATCGCTGTCGAACAGGCTTCAGCTTTGAAGAAGACTATAGAGCGACTCGGAGGTTGATTTACTTATTTTCAGTCGACATTTTCGATCCTCCTGAGAGATACATATATCGTATTTTCACCGACAACAAGTCTTTGCCCTTTTGGACAGCAGACCGTTCGCGTTGAGTTTCTATTGCCCGTCCCGACTATATTTTGGACAAGCTCCGGAAGAGAATCAAGAAGATAGACTGGAGCACTACCGGGAAATTCGAGGACGAGCTGAAGATGACCACCGACTGGTGCCTAGTCTATCAACAATGGTGGAAGCCGCTGGTCTGATCGTTTCTTCGATTAGGACGAGGTACAAGCCCTTCAAAACCGCCTTCGAGGCTCTTTCCGATAATGCTCAATCAACCATTCTCTCAAAGACCCGCTGGAATATCCCGAGGGCGCGGTCATCCTAGAGGACGGCGTACCTTCATCCTAGAACCGGACTCGGCGATGTGGTCGAGGATCGACCTGATCATGACCTCCGCGGCCTCTTCGAGGGAGAAGCCGCCCACGCCGGTCCCCAGGGCCGGGAACGATAGGGACCTCATCCCGAGCTCCTCCGCGACCTCAAGGGAGGATGACGTGGCGTCCTAGACCGCCTCGCCGTCCGTCGTGAGGTCCTGCCCCATCACCGCCGCGTGTATCACGCGCTTCGCCCGCAGCCTGCCTACCCCGGTGCTGACGGCATGGTATAGCGGGATCGGCCCTTTCCTGACCGCCTCATCCTCCATCTAGCGTCCCCCGTTCCTCTTAATGGCCCCGGCCACCCCGGAGCCATCCATAGACGGTCGTTCACGACTACGAACCAAGGCGTATATTTATTAAATTTATAGAATTTATACTGGCTGATAATCTTACTTTCTGCCGCCCACTCACCAGGGTTAAGTATCAATCCTCAAATTACTCCTCAAGGGCAGATATCTGAGATATCGCGAGATAATGCCCTTGAGAGGACAGACATGAAGGACGAGGAGACGAGAAGGAGATTCATGGAGCTGAGGGCACAAGGCCTAAGCTTCACGAACATCTCCAAAGAGCTAGGTGTGGCGAAACAGACCCTGATCAACTGGAATAGGGAATACGAGGATGAAATCGACAACCTCAAATCTGAGAGAGCTGAGGAACTCCTGCAGGAGTTCAAGCTCTGCAAGGAGAAGAGGCTCGAAGAGTTTGGGAAGAGACTAAAGATGATAGGGGAGGAGCTCGACAAGCGGAATTACTCCGACATTCCGACCTGCAAGCTCCTTGAACTCTACCTCAGGATGCAATCTGTCGTTGAGAACAACATCGATAGCCCGAAGTTCAAGAGCGAGGTCGAGATAAAACAAGGCAAATCCACGAGGGCATTACTCGATTCTTTAAGCGGGTCTTTCTAGTCCAAAAACGTAACACAAACGGTCAAGTTCGAAGGTTGTCTCAGGACCCTTGTCGATCGAGACATAGTGGATTAGAGGTTTTCAGACCTATACTACGTCACAGAAACAGAATCCCTGCCCCGCATCCGCCCTGGCCCTGATCCTTTATGATCGGCATGTTCCGGTGCTTCCCCATCGTCTCCTTCCAGAACGACGGCACCCCGCCGACGGCGTCGGGCGGGCCGGGGCAGATGTCGTGGAACGCGATGATGCCCCCCTTCCTGACGAGGGGAGAGTACATCTCGAAATCCTTCCGGACGCCCTCGTAGATATGATCCCCGTCTATGAACAGAAGGTCGATCATTCCGCCCCCGAGAATGTCTTTGAGCTTTCGGAGCGTCTCCTCCTTGTGGGAATCCTCCCTCAGCAGCACGATCTCCTGCGAATCCCGCGCGAACGATTGGATCAGCGGAATCCTCCAGCGCTCGTATCCTCCCCCGAATGGACCGCCCGGCAGGTCGATGCTGATGAGCCTCGCTTTCTTATCTGCGATCCTTGTCAGCAGATAAAAGGTCCCGCCCTTGCCGGTCCCGATTTCCACGATCGTCTTGAGCTCGATCTCCTTGGCGACTTCGAGGAAACGCTGAATCTCCTCGCGGATCTGGATCGGGAAGAAGGATATCCCGAGATGATTGAATTCAAAGCTCAGACTTACGGCGTCACTCAGGTTGCTCAGAGAATGATTCATCTCCCTGAGCCTGCGGGTCGCATATCGGACCGCAATCCGACCGAAGAGGGCTTGATCAACCTTCTTGACTCTTCTCTTTATTCCGTTGACGAGCGTCATGGCGTCGCCCTCTGGATGGAATTCGGGCATCCATATTCGAGGGTGCAACCGGATCTGAAAGTCATTTCAACCCCATAAGTAACCCTCGTAAATAGTTTTTTTCTGGCCAAGGATTAAAACGATGAAATAGCGATCATGTTGGTCTTATCGTCCTTCTCACGAGGCTCAGGAACTCCCTCACGTCTCTCCCTCCGCTGGTCACATGCAAGGCGAGGATGTAGATAGCTGCTCCGAGGGCGACCAGAACGGCAAGCGTTATGATGGATACCGGAAGCAACTGTGAAAGCGAGAAGAGCACCGCGAACACGATCACGGCGCTGATGATCGATGGGGAGATGTTCCGGACGACCGAAACGAAGCTCTCGTTGAACAGCCTCGCGAATACGGCCAGGAAATATATCATCACGGCGAAGGAGAGTGCTGTTGTCAGTAGGCAGATCCCGTTCAGCCCCCACCATATCGTGATGGGGTAGATTCCGATCACCAGCGCCACCGCCTGCACGGAAGCTTGGATGGACATGTATTTTGGCTTCCCGATCGAGATTAGTACGTTCGTCGAAGGGGTGATGAGGGAGCTGAAGAAACCCTGGAACGACAGTATCGCCAAGGGACCTGCTACGGGCAACCAGGAGGGGCCAAGCACGACCTCGACGAAGAGCGGGGAAAGTGCGGACAGCCCCATACCGAGGGGGGCAGTGAATATGGAAATCATCCGGATGCTCTGGAAGTACCCTTTCTTCAGGCGCTCAACGTCCTCCTTCATCCTCGCGAGTGTGGGGAACAGCACCTTGTTCACAGTCGCAGCGATTTGATCTCCAAGAGTCCGGCCGATCCTAATCGCCATCACATAGAATCCGAGGACTGCTATTCCGAGCACTTTCGCGATGACCACCTGGTCGAAACTGAAAATCACGAAGGCCATCAGACTGACGATGAGCAGATGCTTGCCGAAACCGAAGAGCTCCTTTGCAAGATTGTATTCGAATTTCGGCCTGAACCTTGAGCGCTCGTAGCCTATCAGCACGAGAACGAAGGCAAGCCCTCCCGCAATCGTGCCGATCACGAGACTCCAGTAGGACATGCCCATGAACGCGGTGGCGATCGTCACGATTGAGAAGGTGGCAGATTGCACGACGGCTGCGATTGCCAGAGATGAGAACCTGAGGGCCCTAATGAGCAGGGTCTGCGCCGGGAATCCGAGGGTGAGGATGAACAGGCTGACTGTGAGGGCGAGCACGACCTGCGGCACGGCGGAGTTCTGGAAGAACCCGCCGAGGTACGGGTACACGAGGATAACCGCCAGGAGCGTCACGCAGGCGATCAGCCACCGGAAGAAGAAGCCGACCGATATCGACTCGTTTATCCTCGTGTCCCTCTGAATGACGGCGGATATGATTCCCGAGTCCTGGATGCAGTAGAACAAGGCCATGAAGACCATTCCGATTCCGAATATTCCTATATCATCGGGCGAGAGTATCCTGGCAAGGATGATCATCGTAACCAGGTTGAGGAGCAGGGAGAGTATCTGCGCTATGCCGGTGTAGGAGATGTTGCGGCTGGTCTGGGTCTTGAGTGTTGTCAACGAGTGTCGTATGGATAATGGTTGGAGATGATTCTTTCGGTCTCAGACAATCTGGCATCAGGATTCAACACAACAATTTCACAGATAAAGGGTCGTATTCTCCCCGACGACCAGCCTCTCTCCCTTCGGGATCAGGCCGTTCGTGCTGAGGATCTTCGAACCTTTGCCGATCATGCTCCTGACTATCTTCCTCTCGACGTTGACCGTCGTATCGTCCATCACTATGGAATCGTCGACTTCCGCGGCCGCGATCACGCACCGGTCGCCTATGGCCGTATAAGGGCCGATGTAGGCGTTCGGTCCGATCTTGCAGTTCTCGCCGACGATGCATGGCCCCCTGATGACGGACCTGCCCATCACCGTGGTGCCCTTGCCGATGGTGACGCGGCCCACGACCGTCGCCCCGTCCTCGACGATGCCTTCGTTCTTTCCCTCCATCTTATCGAGGATGAGGTGGTTCGCTTCCAGTATGTCCTCGGGCTTCCCGGTGTCCTTCCACCAGCCCTCGACATGATGAGCGATCACCTTGAATCCGGAGTCGATGAG
>Ga0315284_10001883_pt1 | contig 29933 bp, 25 predicted proteins | sample YL17G09_16_MG_FD_203696 | JGI IMG/M metagenome (GOLD analysis project Ga0315284, IMG submission 203696) | Sediment microbial communities from Yellowstone Lake, YNP, Wyoming, USA - YL17G09_16 | ecosystem: Environmental > Aquatic > Freshwater > Lake > Sediment | place: USA: Wyoming | collected...
CAAATTCACGAAAATAACGGCGCCACGAAACTCATGTTTCCTCAAGAGGCGCGTTTAAGAAATTTTACATATGCATCTACAATGACAGTGGATGCAAATATAAAATACATTGTTCGTTCTGGAGAACAGCTTGAGAATGTGCAAACGTTTCACAAGGTGTTGCCAAATATTCATATTGGTAAAATGCCAATCATGTTGAAATCGTCGGTTTGCATTTTGAACCAATACGCTCACATAAATCATGTCGAGACGGGAGAGTGCTCGTATGATGCAGGCGGTTATTTTATTATCAACGGAAGCGAAAAGACAGTTCTTGGTCAAGAAAGAGCAGCTGAAAATAAAGTGTTTTGTTATAATGTTTCTAAAGGAAACACGAAATGGACGTGGCTAGCGGAAGTTAAATCTGTGCCCGACTTCAAATGCATTTCTCCTAAACAAATCAACATGACGATTGCCAGCAAGAATAACGGATTTGGATTTCCTATTTACGTCCAGATACCGCGCGTCAAACAACCCATTCCGTTGTTTGTATTGTTTCGCGCGCTTTCTATATTGTCAGATAAGGACATTTGTGAAAAGGTTGTATTCGACATTGAAAACAGGGAAGGGAACAATGAAGCAATACTTACGGCGCTTCGTGCGTCCGTCATTGATGCCAACACGGTTCTAACTCACGAGGACGCAATGCGCCAAATTACCTCCATTGTCATGTTTACTCCTTTGAATATGGACAAGGAGACGGGAGCAAGAAAGAAGCGCGATTTTGCAGTTGAAATATTGAATTCCGACCTGTTTCCTCACTGCAAGACTCAGGCACAGAAGATTTATTATTTGGGTTATATGGCCTCGCGAGTTATTAAATGCAGTTTGGGACTAACAAAACAAGACGACCGCGACTCGTACATGAATAAGCGGATTGATTTGACTGGAGTTCTTCTGAATAATTTGTTTCGGAATTATTTCAACAAGGTGGTAAAGGATATGTCAAAGCAGGTCATTCGCGAAATTAATACGGGTTCGTGGAGGTCGACCGAAGACTATTTAAGCATTATCAACAAGACGAATGCGTATAAAATAATCAAATCAACAACGATTGAAAATGGAATCAAGCGCGCTCTGTCCACCGGCGATTTTGGAATTAAAAATGTCAACACAAACAAGGTGGGCGTCGCTCAGGTTCTCAATCGGTTAACGTATGTGTCGAGTTTGAGCCACCTTCGTCGCATTAATACGCCGATTGACAAAAGTGGGAAATTAATTCCACCCCGCAAGCTTCACAATACTACATGGGGGTTTTTGTGCGTTGCGGAATCTCCAGAAGGTGCAAGCGTTGGTGTCGTGAAAAATATCAGCTACATGTCCCACATTACCATTCCGAGTCACGCCGATTCGCTTCACAAGCAGGTTGAACCGCATATTAAGTCTCTTGACACAATCGCAAATTGCGGAGAGCTCGTTGATGCAGTAAAGGTATTTGTGAATGGTGCGTGGATTGGAATAAGCAGAAACCCAGTTGAACTTTACAATGCGTTCAAGGATAAAAAGAGCAAGGGCATTATCAATATTTACACGTCGGTTGTATTTGACATTCGAAACAAGGAAATTCGAATTTGCAATGACTCGGGGAGAATTATGCGCCCGGTTTTGCGCGTCAAGAACAATCGCACATTCATCACATCGGATGTGCTGCGCAAATTGGACCGTCGAGAAATCTCGTGGGATGACCTGGTGACTGATTGCAGAATTGATAATGCGATTCTTGAATACATTGACCCGGAGGAGCAGAATTTCAGCATGATTGCAATGAAACGCACAGATTTGAAGAATGGGTTGAACCTGAATTCACAGTTCAATTACAATTATACCCACTGCGAAATTCACCCGAGCACTATATTTGGAATCTTGGCATCGTGCATTCCATTTCCAGAGCACAACCAGTCACCCAGAAATACCTATCAATGTGCCATGGGTAAGCAGGCGATGGGAATGTACGTCACGAACTTTTACAACCGGATGGACAAGACGGCATATGTGCTATCCAATCCGATGCGTCCGCTGGTTGATACCCGCATCATGCGCATGATAAAGCTCGACGAGATTCCATCCGGCGCACCCGTTATCGTTGCAATTATGAGCTATACCGGTTACAATCAAGAAGACAGTATCCTTGTAAACAAGGGTGCAATCGACCGCGGTTTATTCAGTGCAACCATTTATCACACCGAAAAGGACGAGGATAAGAAAATCAACGGCGATGAGGAAATTCGATGCAGGCCGGATTCCACAAAAACAAAAGGAATGAAATTTGGAAATTATTCGAAACTGAATAGCAAGGGCGTTATTCCAGAAAACTCCGTCATTGAAAATCGTGACATTATCATGGGAAAGGTAATGCCCATCAAGGAAAACAGGAACGACCACACAAAAGTAATCAAATATGAAGACGCAAGTAAAATGCACAGGACAACAGAAGACTGCTACGTCGATAAGAATTACACGGAGCGCAACGGGGACGGATACGTCATTTGCAAAGTCCGCATTCGCACGTTTCGTAAGCCGGTCATCGGAGATAAACTCAGTAGTCGTCACGGGCAAAAGGGAACCATCGGAAACATTATTCCGGAAATGGATATGCCATTCACAAAGAGCGGGCAGCGCCCTGACATTATCATTAATCCCCACGCCATTCCGTCTCGTATGACAATCGCCCAACTCAAAGAAACACTCCTCGGGAAAATCCTCTTAGAACTCGGCCTCTTCGGTGACGGAACATCCTTCGGAGAACTCGACGTTTACACCATTCGCAACGAACTCCTAAAGCTCGGCTACGAAAATAACGGGAATGAAGTCTTATACAACGGCCTATCCGGCGAACAAATCGATTCAGACATTTTCATCGGTCCCGCATTCTACCAGCGCCTAAAACACATGGTAAATGACAAGCAACACAGTAGGTCCATCGGTCCAATGGTAAATCTCACGCGTCAGCCTGCGGAAGGCCGCTCGCGAGATGGAGGGTTACGATTTGGAGAAATGGAAAAAGATTGTTTTCATGCTTGTCCAATTTCCTTAAATTGTGGCTTGTCGGTTATGATTGATGAAATGGAACACGTTGGAGATTATGTTCTTGGTTGGAGTGAAAGCAAAAACGGAATGGTTCCTTCAAAACCGTGTGCATTTATGGACAAGGGAACGCGCGACTGTGTTGAATTAACATTTGAAGACGGTAGAAAAATTACATGCACTGAAGACCACCCTGTATTAACAACTGATAATGAATGGGTCAAAGTGAAGGATATTGCAATGAATGCAACTAAGATTAAAACTAGCGTGACTTATCCAATAATGAAACTTAAAGATGAAATTGCGGAATGCGGTGGTTGGACGCTTTCATTTGGAACACGAACGCTGAGGACAGATAGTTATAAAGAGTATATGAGAACTCTTGCATTTGCGCGCATAATCGGACTTTTGATTAGTGACGGAAGTATTAGTTGTGGTTCAGATAATGCGTATGTGTCACTTGGACACATGATTGATGTACATTCAATATTAGTAGATATAACTATGTTTTGTGACATCTATCAAAAAAAATACAAATCTAATAACTGTTATAGTGTTCGCATTCCAAATGAGTTCCTTTCCGATATTCTTCAACTTGGTGGAATATTGCGCGGAAAAAAAGTAAACCAGCCGGCAACACTTCCTGATTTTATCTTGGATGAGAAGTGTCCTCGCCCTGTTATTCGTGAATTTCTTGGTGGAATGTTTGGCGGCGACGGACACACATGTGTTCTTGGGCTGCATAGGGGAAAGCGCGACGTTATGACATCCGTTTCATTTTCAAAATCCAAGACACACGAGCATCGTGAATCGTTGCAAACAATGTTTGAAGATATGCAGAAACTGCTTGGAAAGTGCGGCATTCATAATACCACAATTCAGAATTTTCGGGAAACATCCTCCTCCAAAAAGAAATTTGAATTGAAAGATAAGAGCGATGCAACGAATCGGAGTTTTCAGTTGACGCTTCATCTCCCCATTGAACAACTTATTCCATTCTCTGAAAAAATCGGGTTTCGATATTGTTGCCATAAATCCCAGCGTCTTGAAGCCGGTGTGTCGTATCGCCGATTGCGCGAAGAAGTTTGCCGCCAACATAATTGGCTGGTGAATCGTGTTGATGAAATAACGCATTTCAAGGAAATCAAAGCGAAGAACCCGGACAAGATTGTGCATACCAAGAGTGCCATAGTTCAGGCAGTAGAAGAGCTCAAGAAAACTGAAGGATTACTTCATGAGTATGCCATTCCGAGCACGCACGACATTACCGACCATTTGATTAAAGGTACAGAGTTTGGAAAATTCACGTCCAAGTCGTTTCCAACGGCAGAGCAATTTATGGAGAAAATTGGAGCACTGAGCTGGTTTCTAAATGAGGCGGAAACACACGACAACTGCAAAGTTGATGTTGATGCGATAATTATGGCAGACAAATTTGGTAATGATAAAGAAGAATGCGAAGATGATGAAGATGAATCAAGTTCGGCGTATGGCGTACATCGCCGAAGCACCTCACTTCCCACAATGAATTTAACGGTTGTATCGCGAATCAATGTGGGGGCGAAGCACGTGTATGACATTAGCGTGGAAGACACGCACTCCTTTCTTGCGAATGGAATTGTTGCGCACAATTGCATGGTGTCACACGGTGCTGCGCGATTCACGCGCGAGCGACTCTACGATGTTTCGGACAAATACCAGGTGCACGTGTGTTCCAGGTGCGGAATGGTCGCAGCATTCAATGACGCGTTGGGTATTCATTGTTGCAAGATGTGCGATAACCGGACAGAATTTGCGCTGGTTGAAATTCCGTATTCATGCAAGTTGTTGTTTCAAGAACTGCAGACGATGAATATCGCGCCGAGAATCATGACGGAATAATAAAATAATATATCTATGTTTATATATAAAATTGTTTTTTTGTAAATATAATGGAAGGTTATGACGATGGGGTGGTGGATGTAAATGATTTACAGACAAATTTACAACATTTTGAAAGGTCACTGTATCGTAGATATGGACTCGTTTCAGTTTTTTCGGCATAGTTTGCGCAAAATTTCAATGGTATTGAGTTCAAGTACGAATTGGGACTTCCTTTACTTCCTTTGAAACCCCCACTTGAGTATGACTTGTACGTTTTTTGATTCACTGGTCTGCACGTTGTTTTAGAATTCAAAAAAGTTGAATAGTCTGAATATGTGCATTTGTTATTTTGGTTGTTGCAAGTGTTAATACATGTTGTTGTTGGTTCGGGAGGTGTAGACTCGAGCAGAGGTATAATAGTCTCAATCAGAGGTGTAGACTGAAGCATTACTTGACTAGGTGTATACTCAATAAAAGTCTCAAGCAGAGGCGTATACTCAATAAAAGTCTCAATCAGAGGTGTAGACTGAAGCATTACTTGACTAGGTGTATACTCAATAAAAGTCTCAAGCAGAGGCGTATGCTCAATATACTCAAGCAGAGGTGTAGACTGAGGCAGTACTTGACTAGGCAAATATCTTGCTAAAATGAAACTTTTTACAGCGTCGTCTTCTTTATTTGAATAATCTCCACTTTCACCACCTAAGATAATTTTTCCATCACTTTGTATGGCTAATGAACATCCATTTACATCGTTGAATCCACCGGGAATCAAGTCTTCTAATATTAATCCGTTTCCATTTATTCCAAATGATGAGTCTAATAAACCGTTTGTGTCGTACCTAGCTAAACTAAAACCATTGGAGGTCGGGTTTGTTATCATATACTCATAAGTTCCGCCCATAATAATTTTTCCATCAGATTGAATGCCAATTGAGTTTGCAGCTAAATTATAATTTGATAATGAAAAATTTGTTATAACTTGTCCACCATTTCCGAAACTATTGTCTAGATTTCCATTATTTGCGAATAATCTAGCTACAGTGTAACATGAAACATTCGAATTCAAAATAGCTGTTCCACCCAAAACAATATTTCCATCTTGTTGAATTGCTATGCTTGATGCTTCTGATACTTCTTCAAATGATGAAGATGTTGGAATGACCGATATTCCATTAGAACCAAATAAAGTATTGGGAGAACCTGATGAATTGAATTTAGCCACAACCATTTTAGAAATAGTTGTTGTTTCTTCAGCACCTCCTAAAAGATACTCTCCTGAACTTGTTACCGCTAAACATAATCCGTATTCATCGTCAATGCCGCTAAAATTTATTGCGAATAATCCACTTCCGTTGATTCCAAACGTATTATCTAGTGCACCTGAAAAATCTAGTTTTATCAAAGAAAGAAAACTTAAGCCATTAACAACATTACTTACATGTCCACCTATAATTATTTTGTTTGGATTTGTTGTTGTATCTATTTTAACTGATGTTGCATAACAATTGTCAAATACTGTTCCCGGAAAATATTCTGTGTTGAACATTGATGGTGTTATAAATATATATCCATTTGGAGACGCGAATGTTGCGGTGTCTAATTCTCCGTTTGAAGTAAATCTTGTAATAAACATTTCTTGAAACCCGGTAGAGTTTTCACGGGTACCGCACACAACAATTTTTCCATCTTGTTGTATCGCTAAACTACAAGTATTTAATGAAGGCGACGACGACAAAGGTGGAATTAAAGTCGTTACTAAACCATTTACTCCAAATGAGCTGTCAAGTGTTCCGTCGGCATTATAACGACATAATGCCACGAATACATCTAAAAGAAGGTTTTGTGAATTCCCTGCCATAACAATTTTTCCATCCGGTTGTAAAGCAATTACTTTACACAAGTTTGTGTCGCTAGGAGGATTAAAGAAATCTGTGAGTACAAATCCGTTGGGATTATTGAATGTTAAATCTAAATCGGTCATAGTTATTTGTATTTTTATCGAGAGATGTTATATATATATAATAATAAATAGTAATATTATATTTTATTATTATTTATTTGATTCATTTATCTTATCTCTCTTTCTCTCTTCTTAAGCAATTTATAATGTAAATATAATAGTGAAACCAACATTAGTCGCAAAACATATTGGCAATAAAAAATGCTCCCACAAGTCCTAAAACTGCTCCTAAATGATAGTTGTATTGCATATTTCTGTAGACGCTTAACCACGCCTGTTTCTGTTTGTCTCCGTCAATATGAAGTATCATCCAGTCGCTTTTTTGAGAGAGCATGTAATAAAAATAATTAGTTGTAAAGGTTATCGCTCCAACAACGCAAATTGTTGAAAAACGATTTATTTTATATGAATTTTTCGTTGCGCTTTTCCAGAATAGGAATAAAAAGGACAAGACAAGTCCTAGTCCGAATCCTTTAAAATAAATTTGACGACGTTCATCTGCAATTTTTTTATAGATTGCTTTTTGTTTTTCGGAGAGAACGGCTGTAAATTGTTGTATAGACAATGTGCTGTCTGAATTGTACATGGTGAAAATCATTGCAACGATGAACATTGTTGCAATAATGCAGCTTTTCATGCAAACCATTTTTCACAATTAATAATATGAAAATAATATTATATTGTATGAAAATATTTTATTTTATTTATAGCTTGCATAATACCGCTGCAAAATCTCTTCTACTACTAAATTTGCCAAATCATTGTTTCCTGTTGTTTCACAGTGCAAAATGGCACTTTTTTTATCCCTGTAAATCTTAACAGTGGTTTGAATGCTGTCTTTTGGCATGTGGCAAATATCAAACAGCATTATACCTTGCAATAATAATGCGTCTTCATTCATTTGAATGTTTGCATAACCATTATTAGTTTCTATATCATATTGAAGAGTATAACCATCTTCAACATCCATTATTTTTTTACTAGTGTCTTCGAGAGCAAGAACCACGTGTTCCAAATCAATCATTGCTTGCATTGTGATAGACGTATATAAAATCATGACATTATTTTATTAAATCAATTTTTTATAATATTTAACATATTCATTATTCCATTTCATTTTATTTATTTTATAATATTACCATATATTAAATAAACGAATAAATAAGATGAAAATGATTTTAGGAGGTTTTTTTAATGGCTTTTCTGCGCAATTGATAGGTGGTGGAGCTGGCAAAAATGGAAGCGGTGGTCCGGAAGGCGGAAGCGACCGCGAGATGTCGCGAGTAACTTTGAGAGAAGCGTGGAATGGTGCAGCTGCAAGCGGAACTGTACATAATTTAACTGTGGCTGCAACTCCATTTCGCGCCGTAAACAATGCCGGAGATTTGTTGAATCGTAAAAGTTATACTTCAGGCGGGTCATCGCAGATTAGTTCTTTAAGGGGTGGATTAACTGGGTGGAAATCAATGGCAGGGGCAATTCAACCTGAACCTGATAAGACAGGAATTCCGTCTTCAACGTGCAATGTAAAATATGTGTACGACAGTTCAGATTACATCACATTTAAGAAACTTCAGGCGGTTAATCGCAATTACAATAATGCGAGCAATGGTGGAAATTTGAATAGTGGTTCCCAGTCTGCATTTAGAGCAATCAGGCGCTTTTAATAAAGAAGGGTAACAATGTTTGATTTCTTTTATTTTATTGATGTAAGAATTGCGTTGAAGAATGAAAAATATGAGAGATTCGGTTTCAACTTCGGTAAGTATAAAATTGTTTGAAAATAAACAAGATGCGCATTTAGCGCATATATTGAAATCCAAACTAGTTGAAATTCCGTTGTCCACATTTGCAAATAATGGAATGGAAAATTTCAATTCTGTCAGGTTGAAAGAATCTGCTGTGAAGGCATATCCGCTAGATGACAGACCGCGCGGAAATGCTGATATAAGTAGTGTTGAGTATCATCAAAACCAAATAAAGCAACAAAACGGTATTATTAATCCTATTTGGTTGCTTTACGAAAATAAAAAATATGTATTGTTAGATGGAGCGCATAGAATTATTGCAAGCCACATAGAAGGCGTTGAGTTTATACGTGCTTGTATAATATATATTTAATTCAATAAAAAAATATTCCAATTTTAAAATTATAAATTCAAAATACAATATATTAATTAAGCATAATATATTATATCATAATAAGTTATATTCAATAATGGCATTTAAATTAAAGTATAATTTCAACGGTCCTCCGGATAATCATGTTCTAATAAAACAGCGCGGAAATAATGCAACGCTTACTAGCGTGAATCCAATGCCGCAACAATTTTATCCGTCATCAAATGACAGCGTATTTGCAATGGGTCGGCGCGCATTTGTTCAAACCAAGGGGGAGCCGAATGGTCCAAACAACACAGACAATAAAGTTGCCGGAAATGTGCGTGGAAATTTTGGAACAACTTTTAATCAAATACCGCCTCACAAACGGGTTGGTTTAGTTGGGAAGCCTATATCATTTCCGCAAGACAGCTCGCAGCGAATTGAGCGCCTAAAAAATAATGCAATTGGCGGAGGGAGTATGAAGGTTGGTTTAGCAAAAACTGCACCCATGTCGTTTAAAAGCAATGATACAACTAGTCGAAATATTGCAATTCGAAGGTGTCGTGCCGGAGGATGCGTGGCGCCAAAAAAAAAGGGCGCAAATAATTCATTCAAGTCGGGAGGGGGGTCAACTTATACAAGTATAGGAAATCGTCAAATATTTGCTCCTTAGTTAAATGAATTACATTAATATTTTTTATTTGAGATATATTATTTTTTTTAATAATAAATAAATAATAATATAATATAATTATATACAAGTATTATTAATTCAATGACAGCAAGAACTTTCAAAAAAAATAAAAGAACAAAACATAGCAGGAGCAGAACACGTCGTCAACGTAGACGCCAGATGCGCGGAGGCGATTTTCTTGATTATTTTACACCGACGGTTAGAGATGTTGCTTATTGTCAAAAACAATTTGATGAGTGTAATGCTAATGCTAATATTAAATCACCAGATTCAGAGTCATCATCTGGTATTTTCACAACCGTCAAAAATTTTTTTAAACCAAATGATTCTACAGATTCTGTAAAAGATGATGGGACTAGTGGATTTGAAATGCAGCAATATCCTGGCACTGAACAGGATGCCGCTGAACAGGATGCCGCTGAACAGGATGCCGCTGCTGCCGCTGCTGCCGCTGTTGATGCAAATGCTGCCGCCGCCGCTGTTGATGCAAATGCTGCCGCTGAAGCACAAGCCGCCGCTGATTTACAGGCTGCCGCTGCTGCTGCTGCCGGTGAACAGGGTGTCGCCGAACAGGATGCCGCTGCTGCTGCTGCTGCCGCTGCTGCTGCTGCCGGTGAACAGGGTGTCGCCGAACAGGATGCCGCTGCTGCTGCTGCTGCCGCTGCTGCTGCTGCCGGTGAACAGGGTGTCGCCGAACAGGATGCCGCTGCTGCCGCCGCTGCTGCTGCCGCTGCCGCTGCTGCCGCTGAACAGGGTGCCGTTGCTCTTGATAAAACAGAGAAAACCGAACGTGGTGGAAGCAGAAAAAAATATAAAAAACGAAATGCAAACAGGTCAAAAAAAAATAGAAAAAATAAGAAAAGAACAAATAAGAGAAATTAATTATTTATTTTATAAATACTAATATAAAATTCAACATCATGTTCATATATGAATAAACATCATGTTACCATAAGCATGTGCGGGTGTGAGCGCATGGCCGAGTGGGAAACCTTCAGAGTTCAAAAATAAGGAACCAAGGTTCGAATCCCGATGAGTCCCAAAAAAAAGGCTTTCAAATAAGAGCCTTAAAAAAGAAAGAAATATTAGGGGTAGTTCCAATAAAAGTCCCTGTAGCTCAGCGGCAGAGCGTCTACAACACCGTCGTCTACTCACCAAGACTTGCAAAAGTCCGAATCTGAAGATGGTTATCGCCTTATAAGCGGAAGGTCACAGGATCGAAACCTGTCGGGGATATCTATCACATCACATCGCACCGGTGCATCAAGGCACTAGAGCACCCTTTCAAACCGGCATGGCGCAGCGGCAGCGCGCGCGGCTCATAACCGCGAGGACACTCGATCGAAACGAGTTGTCGGTATCCATCCCATCACATCGCACCGGTGCATCAAGGCACTAGAGCACCCTTTAAACCGGCATGGCGCAGCGGAAGCGCGCGGGGCTCATAACTCCGAGGACACTCGATCGAAACGAGTTGCCGGTATATCATCATTACATCGCACCGGTGCATCAAGGCACTAGAGCAACTTTAACCGGCATGGCGCAGAGGTTAGCGCGCGGGGCTCATAACTCCGAGGTCACTCGATCGAAACGGGTTGCCGGTATCCATCACATCCATCGCACCGGTGCATCAAGGCACTAGAGCAACTTTAATCCCTCGTAGCGCAGTGGAAGCGCGCCGTAAAACGCCGTCAGTTACCAACAAGATTTGAAAAAATCCGAAAAACAGATGGTTATCGCCTTATGAGCCGGAGGTCACACGATCGAAACGTGTCGGGGGAATCTTATAATTCAGCAGCTTTACAGAAGTTGCTCGTCATAGCTAAGCGACGTACGTACGTAAAAACACAGCAAAGGGAACCTACGGTTCACCTCTGACCCCTCCCTTCAAACAGGCAAGGGGGTCAGAGGGGACAGCATGTCCCCTACCACAACCACTCCCACGGCGGGCAGCTTATCGTCGAACACAATCAAGACACTCACAATGTCCGAAAGTTTGATGGTTATCTTCTTTCTCATTAAAAGGCAAGCGTAGGATCGATACCTACGGGTGGTATATCTCAACGGAGATGGCGCAGAGGAAGCGCGCGGGGCTGATAACTCCGAGGTCCTAGGTTCAAGCCCTAGTCTCCGTATTTTGTTTTTTAGGTGGTTACCATTATTTCTATTTCTTGTTATATCTTTGAATGAACCGATACAAGACATAGAGAGAAAATATGCTTATGCAAGCATAAAATGCTTTTACATACAAGTCATCTGGTAATTTTGAAAAATCGATTTCTCCCGAACCCAATTTTGCTGACTTTTTATTTTTTCTAATTTTTTTATTTTTTGGAATTTTTGCATAACTATACTTGCATTTGGATTTTTGTTTTGATGAAGATGACGATGACGATGAATCGGAATCATACCCAGAATTTATGAATGTTTCACTGCATGTTTGTGTCGGGTCTGCCGGATTCATTTTACTTTGAAATGTGCACGGGTCCATATTTTTCACATCGGCAACTGCGACAAATTTGGTATCAGTTCCATTGTTATCCTGTCCGGTGTCATTTAAATTCGCGTCAGTTACAGGAGTCACCGTTGCAAGCGTTACTGACATGCACGGCGGATTTTCACCCATCATAAATGATTTGAAAAGATTCAGCGGATTTAACTTTGCTAAATCGCCTAGTGTTCCGGGAATGAGTCCTTCAAATTCTGTAAAGTCAGTTCCGCCAAGACCCGACGATATAAATGGAATATTTCCACTTGGAATATTATTAACATAAATATACCGGTCAACTAATTTTTTTGATGCAACATCTGTGCACTGCCCACCGGTTTTTAAAAAGAACTTATCACCTAAAGGACCACCAGTAGTAGAACCACCCTTTCCAGAAACCATAACTTCAACGTAATTAATTAAACCGCCTATGTTATTTGCAAGTGCACTAAAATTTCCATCGTCTGACATGCCCATATCGGACGGTTTTAAAATGCGTTTCCAATATAAATAGTCAGGACCCAGTAAATTCTGCTCCATTCCTTTCATATCCGTCATTATATCTGAAAAAAAACCCGACCCCGTTCCTTTCACATCCGTCATTATATCTGATAAAATCCCCGACATTATTGAACTTTTAATATATATATAATAATTATTTAAATAAAATAATATTTATATAATAAAAATAAAAAATATTTATAAAAATGAATGGCGGAATAACAGAAATGAAGCTTTTGAATGAGACAAAAACACAAAAACTAGATGTAGATGCTGCGGAAGCATTGAAAACATTAAAGGCAACTTTGAAAACGGGAGACTTATTGGTCTGTGATGATTTGCAACATAATTCTTGGGGAGTATTTAGCTGGTTTATTAAATTCATGACTCAAAGCGACTATTCTCATGTTGGAATGATTGTTGTTGACCCGGATATGACAACCCTCAAGTTGAAAGGCGTGTACGTTTGGACATCGGGTATATCGGACACACATGACCCAGACGACAATAAAAAAAAATTCGGTGTTCAATTTGTCGAGTTTGACGAGTTTTTGAAAACATACGAGGGAAAAATTTATCTTAGACGTCTGAGCTGTGAATCGCAAGAGCAGTATCACAAACTATTTAATGCGCCCGCATTACAAGAAATTCACAAAGTTGTTTATGATAAGCCGTACGATATTGTGGTAAGCGACTGGTTAAGCGCGTATTATAAGAAGGATGCCAATCCCCAAAAAACATCGCGATTTTGGTGCAGCGCATTGATTGGATACATATACACCAAGATAACACTTTTTGACGATAATTTAGATTGGAGCATATTGACACCAAGTTATTTTTCGAGCGAAAATAAAACATTTAAAATGTTGCACAATGTGAAACTTGAAAAAGAATATCAGATTTGGGGATGAAATAATTAAATAAATGTATTATTTATTTATATAAAATTGAATTTTTATAAATAAATAATAATAGTCAATACCACTTAAATCAAGTCAAGGCGTAAACATGTCAAAGCCACAACAACAACAACCACATCAAGATTGGGAACCCGTCGTTTTTAATAAAAAACTAGCAGAAAAAACTGCACCGACAATAACTTCAAAAACTTCGTCATCGTTAGCATCCGTCGGCATTTATGCAGCCGCGTCGGACGATGATACGAAAAAAACAAAATATGTGTCAAAAAATACTTCTTTGGCTATTAGTGTCGCAAGATGCGAAAAAAAAATGACACAAAAGGAATTGGCACAAAAATGCAATTTTGAGGTTTCGATTGTTTCTGAGATTGAAAGAGGAACGTGCGTCTATAATGCGACACACGTGAATAAAATACAAAGTGTTCTAGGAGTAAAAATTCCACGAGTGTAAATTGAGTATTACAATTGAAAAATATAATTAAAAATATAAATGATGTTTTTTCTTTTTTAGTAATCAAAATTAAAAGAATGAGACTATTAGAAAAATAAACCTATATAAAGGTTTGATTATATTTTATATACAAATTTATGAAGAGTATAAAGCTAATAAAAATGAAAAAAATGGACACTGCATCAACACTTATGAATAAAAAAGCTAGTGCGAAGCACAATGGTGACAGTGACGACGATGACGACGATGCATCAAAGATTATTAGAGAGAATAACCACGTATACTTTTATAGCGAAGTTTCTCGCGAATCTATATTTAAATTAAATATCCTTTTGAGAGAAGCAGAAAAGTTTGTTCATACAATGTCATTTGATTTAAATGTGAAGAATATTCCTATTTACCTTCACATCAACTCATTTGGTGGCTCGCTTTACGATGCGTATGCTGCAGTAGATACAATAAAGAACTTACGTATTCCCATTTATTCCATTATTGAGGGTTGCGCGGCGTCTGCAGGAACAATTATTAGTGTGGTTTGCAGTAAGCGGTTTATAGGTAAGAATGCACACATGCTAATTCATCAATTAAGTAGCAGGATGTGGGGAAAAATGAGCGAAATAGAAGATGAATATAAACATTTGAATGAATTGATGAAACAAATTAAACGATTATACGGCGAATACACAAAAATATCAAAAAAAGAATTGACTGAATTATTAAAACATGATATTTGGCTTACCCCGCAAACGTGCATTAAATATGGATTGGTTGATGATGTTTATGATTCTTCGTTATGAAACAACATAATACATACATATATATATATATATATATAAAATAGTAATTAAAAAACTATTATATTATATATATAAATTATAACAACCATATGGATAAAAGCGAAATTTCTGAATTGTTTCATTCACAGTTGGAAACTGTTTTCAAAACTTTTAATTACGATGCCGCTTTTTTAAAATGTCTTAATGTTCATAATAAGGAAATTATTGTAAATTTTCCAGTTGTATTCGACGATAACCGGGTTGAAATTTTTACCGGGTATCGTGCTCAACATAATAATTGGTTGGGTCCATATAAAGGCGGACTGCGTTTTAGCGACGAGGTCCACATGGAAGAGTGCAAGGCGCTGGCATTTTGGATGACAATAAAATGTGCGCTTCACAATTTACCGTTTGGCGGAGCGAAGGGAGGTGTCATGTACAATCCAAGGAAATATTCAGAAGATGAAAATAGGAATATTTCGAAAGCATTTTGTGCCGCCATTTATACAAACATTGGTCCGACTCTTGATATACCGGCACCGGACATCGGAACGTCGAGTCAAACAATGGACTGGATGGTTTCCAAATATCAAGAGTTGAGTAATGACTCGAACAAATTAAATTTAGGCTGTTTTACGGGTAAAAGTGTGGATTGCGGAGGGTCATTGGGGCGAAACCATTCTACTGGATTGGGTGTTGCGTTAACAATTGATTATTGGAATAAACATCACAAGGATTTTATAGATGCTCCTCTTAAAACATACATTGTGCAAGGTTTCGGAAATGTCGGTGTGTGGACGATGCATTTTTTAAATCAGTTTGGTTACACGTGCTTGGCGGTTGGCGACCATACCGGGTATTATAAATTTAATGACGCGTCTAGCATGGACATTGAATTGTTGAAAAAATATAATACTGATAATCGAGGATTGTATAATTTAGAGAATTCGCCTGAATTTAAAGACGTTGAAAAAATAAGCGAACAATATTTTTGGAAAATGAAATGTGACATTATAGTTCCAGCCGCAAAAGAGCTCCAAATAACAAAAGATGTTGCCCAAAACATAGATTCAAGTTGCAGGCTTGTTGCAGAAGGTGCAAATGGACCGACAACTGCCGAGGCTGACGCAATACTGCTTGAAAGAAACATTGAAGTAATTCCTGATGTATTGTGCAACAGCGGAGGTGTGATTGTGAGTTATTTTGAATGGGTGCAAAATAATTCAAATGATTATTGGAGTTTAGATAAGGTCGAAGAACGGTTGACAAAAATGTTGCACGATACTTGTCATAATTTATTTGTTTTAAAAGACCAATATAAACAATACAAATACAGTAATAGAACTTTAGCTTATAAAATATCGGTCGATACTTTGTTTCATAATGCATAATGGAAAATAATAATATTACATTATTACAAAGGATGGAAGGATTTTTTGGAAAGTTTAAAAAAGGTTCAGATGCAGGTGCAGCGGCAGCGGCAGCGGCAGCGGCAGCGGCAGCGGCAGCGGCAGCGGCAGTGTCTATGCCTGTAGAAACCCCTTTTGAAATTACATGTAAAAAATTAAACCAATTTTATGCGATGCCATTACCAAACGGACGCGTTAGACCAACATTTCCTATATTTTCTCCTCCCAATAATCCCGATGTTAATTATTCATTTGTTGCTTACGGTACACCAGAATTTAAAGGTGATTTATTAGATAAATTCCAAATACTATTTCTTAACCAAGAAATGTTTCAACATTATTATAAAATCCTTCAATATTTCCCTTGTGAAGAAGCAAGAAACTTGGAATCAGAGAAAATCAAATATAGAGAGAAAGGAAATAAATATTTAAAAGAACAAACTTCAAATTTACATGATTGGACTGCAATGTCAGCTGTAGTCGGAGACATTTCTTGTGTAAAAAAAAGTTTTGTTTATTTTGTTTTTGAATATATAGTAGCACCTGTTGTTAATATGTGGCAATCATACACAGATGAACAACAAAGTGAAATAGATGAACATTATTTATCAGCTCTTCTTCAATTTGAACTTTTAAATAGTATGAATACTTTACTTCTGTTTCAAAAACGTAAGGTGTATACACATTGTGGTGAAGGACGACTTAAAGTGCCAAAACAATATGCACCTGGTACGGAAGTATATTCCCTTCAAGAACAACAAGTTGTTGATTCGCTTAAACAATCGCTTGAAATCGCAATACAACAACTACTACAATTACAAGGACAACGACAACAACAACTACAATTAAAAGAACAACGATTAATAGAAGAACAACGACAACAACAAATAGAACAACAACGATTACAACAAATCGAACAACAACGATTACAACAAATAGAACAACAACGATTACAACAAATAGAACAACAACGCCAACAACATAGATTAGATAACCCCGTGAAAAATTTGTTACAACAAGAAGAAGATGATAGAAATGATGAAGTTGATAAAGTTTTTGAACTTGGGGGTGGAAGTAAACATAAACGACAAAGTAAACGACAGCGAAGCAAACGACAACGACGACAGAAAAGCAGACGACGACAGAAAAGCAAACGACGACAGAAAAGCAAACGACGACAAAAGAGTAAAAAATATCACAAGTAGTTTTTATAATCCCGTGCTACCAAACCCTCCTGCTCCTCTCTCTGTTTCTACCAACTCTTCAACTTCTTGCAATTCATTTGTGAATATTCTCTCAAAAATTAACTGTGCAATTCTGTCACCCGTTTTTATTGTAAAATCGTATGCCCCGTGGTTAAACAGGATAACTTTTATTTCACCTGTATAGTCGCTGTCAACGACTCCGGCGCCAACCTGTATTCCGTATTTGAACGTTAACCCGCTTCTCGGAGCAATTCTTGCATAACAGTCTTTCGGCACCATGATGGAAATGCCAGTGGAAATGGCGCACCATTTTCCAGGCGGAATGGTTGCATCAACGGATGAACTGATGTCCAATCCGGCACTGCCTTCGGTGGCTCTTTTAGGTATTATTGCGTGCGAAACTAGTTTTTTAACTTGAAACATTTTGAAAGCAAATGAATTAATTATATAAAAGTATATAAATTTATATTTATACTTTTATATAACATATATTTTATATATATATTTACATATTTTTTTAGAATGGCGTTGGTTGTTGCGAGTTTATTACAAAGGGACGCGGTTTTACGTTCTGTTGGTGCCACAAATGCAAAAATATACGAAATTTTATCGGAATACATGTGTGGAGAGACGTACATTAAATCGAAAATAGAAAAGTTGGATATTATTTATAAATTAGAAGTAATTGAAAGTTACATTTCGGAAATACCAGAAACGGTTCATGAAAAAGCAAGCATACACAAAGCGTTGACGGGTATTCATGACATGTGCACGAAATTGCATAATGAATTGGATGCAATTTTGAAAAAGATAAAGATGCACAATGAGAAATATTTTTATTATTTGAGGACATTTGATATTTCAACAGATTTATCGAACCTTGAAACGCATGTATATAATTTAAACCACAGATTCAAAATGTTTTTAGGCCTAATGAATGCAAACATTTCTATAACAAGTGAAATGGTAAAACAATAAAATAAAATAAATAATAATTATGATAATTTATATAAACATATATGCGGGATATATTACACACGTATATATATTTATATTTATAACATTTATATGATAAATCAACCCGAAATTGTGACACATGACCAAGGTGGTGGCGCCGGCATTGCGGAAGCTGTAAACATGGTTACAACGCTGTATAACAAATACACGAATTTGCCAAATGTTCAACAAAAATTGATTCATCACATTATGGATGCGTTGCCGGCAATTCTTGAAAATACTGTTCAACAGTGTCAACAGAGAGAAGAGAGAAAAAAATCATTAGAAGAAAAATCGGATGAATTTATCGAAGAATTTCTTGCAAAAACTCGATATTTTTATCATTCTGGAACCGAGTTATTTTTTATTTATTCTGAAGATAAAGTGTATGAAGTTATAAAAGAGGACAATATTCAACATTCCATTTTAACAACGATTAGCGCAAACCATAAAGAGTTGATGCCGTGGAAATACAAAATAAAGATACAAATTATAAAACGGATTCGAGAGAATAATAATATATTAAAATCAATACCGGAATCGGAAACGATTCAAAATGTTATACGGTTTCTCACACCTGCTTTATTTTACAATAAAGATACAGTGAAATACTTTCTTACAGTCGTCGGGGATATTTTACATAAAAAAAATTCACTTCATTATTTTATTAATTCAAAAACTTTTATTCCATTTATAAAAGAATTGAATCAGGAGTGTTATAAGTACTATGGTATTAATTTATTACCTCATTTTAAATTCAAATACTATGAACACACAAATGAAGATTGCCGACTTTTAAGTGTGTGCGAATTATCAAATACGTTTATTGCAGTTGATGATTATTTCAAATCTCACATTATTCCTCACATTATTGATTTATTTTGCGTCGCATCTCATTACTCAACGCGGTATGTGTCTGCCGATTTGTTTCTGGATAAGTATTGTAACGACTATTCGGTAATAAATCATGCATTGTATTTGAAAAATAATACCAATCTTGAAATAGTGTCGCGATTTATTCATTCAACCACGGAAAAGTGTCCTGGTTATAATATAACGTGTAAAAATATGTCATATTTGTGGAAAATATTTATTGAAGAAGAGAATATTCCGAATATATTTTTTAACCATTCTCTCCAACAATTGTTATCAACACATTGTGAAGAGTTGAACTTGGAATTTGATGCTGCCGCCTCCATTTTATCGGATAACAACACAGTTATAAAAAATAGAACAAGTAAACATTTACCATTTGTTTGTAATTTTGTGACATTTTGGAATACTTATATTATAGATTTTAATAATGTAGAAGCAGAAGAAGAAGCGGAAGAAGAATATGAACTAGAATTGGACGAGTTGTTGTCACTATTCAACAAATCAATTAAACGGTCTGCCACGACGCTGTTGCACAATAATGTGACGGATAAAATGTTACTCGGGCTTATAAAACATTTTTACCCGGATATTATTATAGAAGATGATAAGTATTTGATTCACGTTGGATGCAGGTCGAGCATATGGAATAAAAGAGGTGAAATCGAGGAATTTATAAAAAAATACAAGGAAACAAAAATTGAAAATGCGTCAGTTATTACAAGTCAGTCATTGTATGCAATCTATCAGTGTTATTGCAAATATGCGTTTGATAAAGAATACAACATCATTAGCAAACGATGGTTTGAAAAATATTTCATGTCGATTTATAATTCTTATTTAATTTATACTGAAATAAATGCGAATATAATTGTTTCATCAAAGTGGTTTAGTGTTTGATTTTTTTTTATAAAAATGTATTATATTTATAAATATATATATATATATATATATATTTACACGTTTATAATGAGTAGAGGCGAAGAAGCAACAGAGTTACAAAGTCCGGAAACGATTTTGAAAAATAAACTAAATGATGAGGTGAAAGAAAAGTTGATACGTAATAAAATTTCATGTTTTCTACAATGTCTAGAAATTCCTGATAAAACAGCAATTATAATCAATATAAATTATAAAAGTGACAATTATTATATATATTTTTTAACAAAACCATTTGTTACAGTAGACATTACATCATTTAGAATTTCACCGGCGGCTAGAGTTTACAGAGATTTAAAATTTACAACTCTATTAGATGAGAGAGAATCTAATTTAATACTATTTTTATTTTTATTAAAAATGAGTCAAAGAAGCGTGTCAGAAATGTCGGAACCACAAAAGGATGATGTTAGTTTATTTGAAGGATTAGCGACTTTAGAGTCATTCAAACGATATTATCCTGCCGAGACATATAATCCTGATGATATAAGGGTGGGTGTTCTCCGTTATATTTTAGATAAAAGAGTACAAATATTTGAAAAACAATCATCATGCACAGCGAGTGGTGGTAAAACTAAAAGAAAATCTAAAAGAAAATCTAAAAGAAAATCTAAAAGAACATCAAAGAAAAGAATAATCAAAGGGATGGGTAAGTCCTGGAAATAAATAGGTTTTTTAAAAGGGATATTTTGTTTCTAGGACAAATTAAAGCAAGATGTAAGAGGGAGTTATTTTCCATCAGTTTTATATACGGGGGCATTTGATTTGGCAGCATCAGCAGATTGTTTCGCATTATTTTTATCTGCCAAAAATTGAGCAGCCGCAATTCGTGCTTGTTTGGGTGTTTGCACACACGGAACTGTGAGCATGTAGTTGTAACTAATTGATGTAATTAGGATTCCTGTAAGCAAATACCATATAAAATAAGAAACAAGGTTTTTCAGGATAATGTACTTTTTAAGTTCATAAAATAATGCATTGTTATCATTTTTATCATCATCAATAATTACTTTAAAGTTTGTTTTAAATAAATTCACACCAGGAGTTACGCTTTTATTCCAAAAATCCTTCACATTTTCCTCATTTAATGTGTTGATAATTGTAGAAGGGTCACTAAGTATATTTTGAATGACTTTTAACGTATCTCGGGTCCCATTTTGGTTGTCAACATTTAGCAATTTTTCTGTAAAAAGCGACGAGACGCCCACTATGCTTGCGACAGCATAGCCAATTGTATTTGAAAAGGCGGCAAGCCATCCAGGAAACATTGTCAATAGTAAATTGAGTAAGCCAAAAATAAGAACCCATGGAATAATTGTTGCAACAGCTGCGGTTCCAACATTCGAAGGACTGTTACACAATTGTTTGGCTAAATATATATTCAAAATAAATTGACTGACAAGGATTAAAATAAAATAAATAATAAATAAAGCGGTTGATTTTTCTGGCATCATATACTTCATCGCGAAATACACAACTGTTATTCCAATGTAAACAAAAATGGAGGTGGCTGGGTCAACAACTTGAGTTGATGCTGCCGCAGATGCCGCCGGCTGTGTTGTTGTTGTTGTGGTTGTTGTTGTTTGAGAAGACATTTTTTATTTATTTAGTAATATTAAAAAAAATTGAAATATCTTTGTAATATGAATATATTAAATTTTATATTAATTACTGTGTATAAAATTAATATGAAATTATCACTCGTTGTTTTATAAAAATAAAAATATATAAGTAAAACGTAAAAAGCAACACACACACATAGACAACACATAGACAACACTTTATGAATTTTTTTAGAACGGGTCATGGTCATGGTCCAGGTCAAGATGACAAACCATTTTTGACTGAACCCGGCGTCAAATCATTTATTAGCGGCGTATTAAAGGGATGTCATCAAATAAAATCACATCATTATAATACCATATTCAATGTATCAATGTTTGCATTATTTTCCATACTTTTAGGAGGGATTTTATATTTCAAGTATAAAGGGAAACTTACTCCTGAAGAAAAGGAAAGAAAGAAACAACAAGAAAAACAATACATTTTAACAAAACTAAACAATGTGTCTGCAACAATAAAAATGGACCGGCAAAAAGGTGGTGTAACTCATGCGAATTTAATTACAGATTTGCCTTCATGGTAAGGGACGCGTTGTCCCTTATAATCCCTTGCCTAAGGGACGCGTTGTCTTTTATAGCCCGCTTTAATTTATTTGAACTTGTATAATATAATATTGTATAAAATTATATTATTATTTTGTATAATATGCTTCTCGAAGAACGTTGTTATGTTATTTACGGAAAGGGTTTTGACCCTTTCAAAATAAAAGGTTATTCCAATAAAAATAAACTAATAAATAAATTAAATTTAAAAGGATTTAATCCAAAAAATTCTTTATTAAATTGTAATTCATATTCTGGTAAGAAATGTAAAACTACGCCTACGCTTTATTTACCATAGCATGATAGTATTACCCTTGATTTATTTAATCTATATAATATTATATTGTATAAAATTATATTATATTGTGTACAATTATATATATTGTGTAAAATTGAATATGTCCAGTGAATCAGAAGAATCAAATGATGAAAAAATTATGAATTACTTCAGAGTGAAACAAGATTATTTTGAAGAAAGAAAAAAAATAATTAATAATTTATACAAAAAAACCAAATTTATAGACTCTACAAATGAAAAAAAAAGGCTTGCAATAAAAGAAGAAATTTTAGAGTCATCAACCATCAAATCTATTTTATTAAAAATGCAGAAGATAAAAAAAAGTCGTGGATTCAAACTGGGAAATACTCACAACCTTCATGATTTAATAGAATCGCAGTTCAAAAAGGTGGAAGAAATGAAGGAAAAAATCATAAACTTGAAACTGGATTTATTATTCAATTATAAAACTGAAGATGAAGCTCTTGCTGAAATTACCGTGAAAATTCCCGAATTCAATAGGCAGCTTGAAATATATAAAAAATATGTTTCTGATTATGAAAATGTTGTTGATAACAAAGAACGACACGTGCAGTTGATTCGCATTCGCGATGATATTCAGGCTATATTAGTAAACATTGAAAAACAACAAGAAATTATGAATCAGAATCCGGAGCCTTTGAAAAAGCTCGCAATTATTCATAACATTCTTGAAACATATCAAACTTCACTTCAGTTCAATCCTAACTACCAAGAAGAAGAAGAAGAAGATGGTGAAGAAGATGAGGAAGAAGGGGCAAGGTCGAGAAAAAAAGACACTGAAACTACCAAGCAAATGAAATTAAAATATGCTGACTGTTCATTGTATAAAGTTTGCCCGGATGACGATGAAATTTATCTTATACAATGCCCATACACTATTTCGCAATTGGAAGTTGTTATAAAAAAATAATAATTAATAATATTAATAATAATTAATTATAGTAGTAATTATAATAATAATAATTAATTATTATAGTATAGTGACAATAATAAACAAGAAACAAGAAACAATGACAACAACAACTCCAAAAATAAATAATCCACAAAATTTTAGAACTTCAAATACTTTAACGACAACGCGAAAGCCGCATTATGCAACAAAAGTTGAGACTGCATTCAACGTGATTCCGGGGATGCATCGTCCAAATGCAAATGGTGTTCCCTCCAATATAAATCAGGGCGATTTTATAGGACCAGAGTTTAAAGCGCGCCCGATGAAGCATTGGCGCAGACAGCTAGTTCCCACAAATCCATCAACAGACAACTCTAGCCAAAAACGAATGGCAACGGTGAATTTGATGGACACGCCAGGGTCAAGCGTATACAAAACAAATGCAGAGTCATGCGAGTGTATTGAAACGGGTGGTAATGCATTTCAAGTTGCAGATGCATATGCGGAAAATAATTTTGATGAAGGATATAAAATTCAAAATAATGGCGCAATATCTATTCCAACAGAATTTATTAGTATTCCAGCCATTATAGAAATTTTTCTTGACATTCCAGGAGCTCCTACAATTTATGATATTGTTTATAATGAAGATAAACCAACAGTCCCGGATATATTTTATGTTACCCCGATAACTCCGATTGCTCCAACGATTCCAGACCAAGAAGATAAAGTAAATGATGATAAAAGTTATGAAATAATTACCAGCGTCTATGATACGGTATGCATTGCCTGCAATCCCGAAAATAATCGAATCAAATCGGGTATTTGCACGTTGAGCCAGGCCTATTATGAAACCACGTCTGGCTATTTACAGTCTAGATGCAGAACAGCAGCTCAACGACTCTCGACAACCAAAAAGGCGGGTGGCGTCTATTATCCTAGTGTAAATGATAATATTCCGTTTGAATTTCTATACCCGACAAATGCGCCGAATGGTCCGCAAGTTTATCAATCGAAAAATTGTTCAAATCCTAAAACATATAATAATAACGCGCTAAATAAACCTGCCAACAATTATTGTAGCACGATATACAAGCCAAATAATCCACAATTTGCGCAACAAGGTGCAGTTTCAGGAGGCACGCGTCTTCAAAAGTTAAAAGCAGATACCATTACGAGCAACGGGTTTTCGTTTTATTCGGCATATGGAGCAACAATGGCGAATGCTGGAAATTTTCAGGGAACAAATGCGTCGAGTAATTATTTTGTAAAGAATAGAAATTATCCGCTTGACGGTTTTATACACTTGAATAAATATCGTGAGAATAAACGGCTGGCATGCTGTGATGTTTTTTAAAAAAATCAAGTCTCATATACTTTGACTTCTTTATCATCTTCGAGTAAACTAAATCGAAGTTTATATGAAAAAAGATAATCTAAAAAGTTGCTCGAATTTCCGATGTTGTTTATGCTTTGCGCGTCTTCAATTGAACACCCGTCTTTAATAAAAGTGACATTCGAAATCGTTCCAACGGGACCAGGTGTGATATTTGTATTACCAATCAAAAATTGAATATTATTATCAATAAAGTAATTCATGGATGCGTCATTATATGAGACACAACTAGCATTACAATTTGTTGTACTTTTATTGTTATCATTCTTAGTCAATGAAGTATTTAAAATAATTGTGTTATTCAACCTGCCATTGATAAATACATCTAAAGCACGCTTATTATAGGCAAATCCAGTATTTGTATTATATATCTGCTGTTTATTTCCTGAAGAATCTTTATAATATTCATTTTCAGCTTCATTGTAATCATCATCACCGTTGTAGTTTAAAATTACATTTACTGGTTCATTTATTGGTAATACAGATATTATTTGATACTGTGTTGTATTGGATTTATTTGGAATAAAAAAGGTTGAACCAATGAATAAACTGCAGTTTGCATCAATGTACAATTGAAATATTTGGTTTGTTGTATTATTCATCGTCAATATGTTTAAATTGTTGTTCGGCGGCGGTTGCACCCACGAAGATATATTCAACCAAAGTGATATTGCGAATGCGCCTCTATTTAATGTTTCTTTTGGATTTTTATTTAAATAAAGAGTTTGAATTTTAGTTGTACTAATAATAGGCTGCGAAGATGTTGTTAGTGCAATGCTTGATTTTTGTTGCATGTAAAATGAAATTAAAATATATACAACAAGAATAAAAATGACAAGTAAAATAATATAAAAAATGTCTATTTCTTTTCCATAAAATAACATTATTAGGTTTTGTTTGTTTTTTGTATACAATATAATTATAATTATAATTTAATTATAATTATAATTAATAAATAAGGGAAACCAGGGTTCTCTTAATTAAATGTCAAGACGAGACAATTCCACATTGTCTTTCACAAAGGCGAATCGAACTTTGTATTTATTAAAAAAGTCAGTAACTCCACTACTTCCACTTCCAAATCCGCTAGAATAAATGTTCCAGGCATCTTGGGGTCCCGTTGAAGTGGGGCTGAATGTTGTGGATATATAACCATCCGCAGTACCTCCGCCACCTACAGTAACAGATGAAGCGCTCAAATTATAGACACCTTTTAAAGCAACTGATTGAACAAGCTTGCCGTTGATGTAAATATCCGCCGAGTATCCATTATTTACAGATATAATGATTGATGCCCAGGTTTGAAGCGGCACTATATTTGATAATGTTACTGTCTGGATTGTCTCACCAGTTGCTGGTACTTTATAGGAAAAGATTAAGTCATTGCTAGTGGTTCCTAAAGTTAAAGAAAAGTCAGATGTTGTTGGTGTACCGGTTGCAGGTGTCTTTATAATATTACCAGCACCACCCCAACTATTTATAGCAATCCAAGTTTTAAATGAAAATGTATTTGTATTACCTCCAGTAATTTTGAGCGAAGTTTCAGTTTTTAAAGCCGTTGTACCGGTTGAAGTCGTTGAAGAAGAAGAAGACAACATTGTCCAAACAAAGTAAACAATTATAATTAAAAGTATTACGATAATAATCGTCATCCAAGAAAAATCCATTAGTGTTGTATTTATGTATTTATATTATGAAATGAAATGACCTATATAATGTGTATTAGATATTATTATTATAATTATTTATTTTTTATTAAATAATTATAATTTTTGATTTTGAGGCATCAATATCTTCTTTTTTCACTCTTCATTTTTCCTTATTTGTTAAAGAAGAGAACAAGAGAGAATAGATATATTCCTAAAATCTTAAATAAAATAATAAAAAGAATAAAAATAATAAAAAGATTATTAAAAATGTGGAGCTGTCGGCGGATTTAGATGTTTGTGTGTATTATATATCCACGATATTGCATCACTTCCTAAAACACTTCGATAATATACAACATTGCATGCTTGTCCATATATTCCCTTATCTTTTCCCACAGTTAAACTTTTTATAAGTGGGGGGAACACATTTGGCACTGAAGTTTCCAATTTATTATTTAGAAACACGTCCATCATGCCATTATTATTGAAGTTTATAAATAAATGATTCCATCTTTGCAAAGGAATTTGGCTTTTTGGTTGAGAAATGTCTAAAATATTTGTACTAGTAACAATAATATGTAATACATTACCACTTGCATCATAATTTATAGTTGGAGCTCCTGAGAAGTCAAGTATACTTACACCATTTTTTGTTGTATAACTTGAATTTGTGTTATTAGGTTCAGGATGAATATAAAACCATGCAGATAATCCATAGTTATAAATTGGCTGGTTTGTTTTAACACTGTCTGCTAGAGATGTTGTCAAAGATAATGTCTGGTTATTATTTGAATCTGTAGTTGTAACTTGTATTGCAGCATTATATGCATTTAGAGGCAACACGCTATCCAGTATTATTTCGCCATTGTGATTAATGACTGCATCAAACGCTTTTGGAAGAACAAATAATAATGCAATCAGTATGATTTCAATAATAAGGATAATAAAATAAGTCCATTGGGTCTGTGCTAGTTTTAATTCAGTCTTGAAAAAGTCAACAGCGTCTAAAAATAAACAAGGTATATAAATAAGTACTTCGAAAAATAAACCGGACCAGGATGGCGGTCCGGATATATAACCCGGTGCTTCTGCGCCAATGAATTTGACAATCATGGCAAAAATACCAACAAGTATTGCAATATTTATGGCAAATAATACCGTGTTTGCAATTATGGGAACATTATTATAGACATGCAAAATTGCAAGAATTATTCCAAGAACAATTCCAATTAGTATAGTGTATTTCAAAAAAGATGTTATAAAAGGCACAAATGCTTCAAATCCCATGACAAGCAATGATAAAAGTGCAAATCCGATGAATAAGAATATGCACAAGAAAATTGATTTATTATCAGATACAATTTGGTAAGGTTGTTTTGTATAAATGTAGACAACTAGAGCCAAATACATGAGAAAAATAATAAGCATTGATTTTGAAACAAGTTGCACTAAAAAGCCCTTTACGAAATAACTGCATAAAAAGCTGGTTATTTTTGTTATAGAGTTCCAGGCATCTGTTGTTGATGATATTGACATGCCGCTAAAAAAGTTATTGATAGAATCGTTTACATTAACACCTTTTACGACCACAATGTATAGCAAATGAAGAAGCAACAATCCTACAATTATAGACATGATGATTCCTGCAAGCTTGTTTACAAGAAGAAAAAGTAAACCGGATATGGACACTAAAATGAATATGATTACATAAATTGTTGGTATATTTATTACAAAGCGCAAGATGGATGCAAATGCGAATATTAAAATTAGAAACACTGAAAATAACCATTCATTTCCAATGAATTTGTTGATATAGCCATATGACATTCCAGAAATTATTAAAATGCAAATGAAAAATATTATATATTTACTTTGTGTATTTTGTAAAATCTTTTGTTTTAGTTGTAAACTATTTGTACTTACATCGGTTCCTATTTTTGACCTTAAATTATTAAATGATTCCCCTACGTTTTTAGCTGCATCCTTAAAATTTTGATAACGGGACATTTATAATATAATTAATATAATATGAAATATAAATATGAATTATTAATAGAAAAGTATATACTTTAATATAATTATATATAATTATAATTATTATATTAAATAACTAAAGAACATTATAAATAGTCCATGCAGTTGCCTACGATAAAAAATATGCCCTACCTATTAAAAATAAATATGCAATAAATAATAACCATAATATTACATACAACGCCCAAATGCCCTTAATGTTGCTGTTGTAAGGATTAGATTCCAAGTATGTTGAAGTAGAACTAATAGATAATATAAATGTTGTTATCATTGATACGTGTAACAAGGTTGTAGACAAGGGTTGATTAAATATAATATTTATTAATTTATTTATAATTGATGTTTCTTTAACAAGTAGTAAAATAAACATGAGTATTCCAATTGTTGTAAATGTTGTATTTACACCAGAATTTTGTTCATCGCCAAAATTGTCTTTATGGTTAAAAAATACAATGATGAATGAAATCCACATGATTAAATAAGTAATGATTGAAAATATGCTGAATGGCGATGTTGGGTTGGTTAAGAAAGTTCTCGGTAAAAATTGAATAAATTTTGCACGTCCCAAATCTATTTTTGATAACAAACCAAAACAGAAAGTGATTATAATAAAACCTAGAAATGTTGCATTGGCAGCATACGTCCAACAAATAGAGTCTGAAATATTTTTGTCACAACCAACACGCAAAGTATTTAAATAATAACAATAGGAGCCAAAAGCTAGCAAAACTATACTATTTAAAATTGCCCAACCTACAGATTTACCATAGGTTGAACAATATGTGACTATTCCGGCTAAAACGGGAATGAATCCGGTCATAACGACTGCAAAATTTCTGGAAAGTTCACTGAGGTTTGGATTCTCACTTAAATCGTTTTGTGCTATTATCCACCAATAAATGACACCAATCCATGTTATATATGTAAGTATTGGAACAAAATATCTTTTTAATAATGTTGTCATGCTATAGTTTGTTATATTTAAATCAAATCCTTTATTATACAAGTAGGTCAATACTGTTGCAAACAACCATGCACCACTAAACAGTCCACCAATCCACTTGTCTTCGAATAGATATAAAAAAACATTTATAATAATACATGCTGTTACTAGTAGAAATAACTTCATTATTGACGATGTTGCTGGTTCACCGGAATTCATTGAATAAAATAAAAAATATATATTATATATATTATTTATTATATAATTAAATAACCACAACAAACAAACAAT
>Ga0315284_10001884_pt1 | contig 29930 bp, 24 predicted proteins | sample YL17G09_16_MG_FD_203696 | JGI IMG/M metagenome (GOLD analysis project Ga0315284, IMG submission 203696) | Sediment microbial communities from Yellowstone Lake, YNP, Wyoming, USA - YL17G09_16 | ecosystem: Environmental > Aquatic > Freshwater > Lake > Sediment | place: USA: Wyoming | collected...
GTGCGGGTCATGGGGGAAAGGGGGTGTTGCGCGCCCAGGCCGGAATCTCAGCCTCCGCAACCACCCTCTCCGCCCCCCATACCTCGTGCCGGGCCGCCGCCTAGCACTCATGAAATATGCGGGCTAAGGCATTGGCATTCAGGGCCTAAGAGCCTATCCGAATAACCGTGTCTACTGCGGCCGGCTGCGAAGGCCGATGCCGGCGTTTTGTCAGCCCCCAAACGTCCTCAACGTGGCATACAGCCACGCCTCCGGGCGTTTGGGGCCTGCCGCCTTGGCCTCGGCCTTCTCGCTCGGCCTCGTCACGACCCCGTTGTTCGGATAGGCTCTTAGGGTGCCGGCGGACCGCCTGCTCAGGCGGATTCGATCCGTTCAACGGTAATCGTCTCGCCCTCGCGGACCTGGCGGAAGACCTTGACGTCGCCTTCGACGCGGCCGATGGGGTTGACGGGGCTGGCGGCCCTGGGCTCGTCGCCCTTGGAGGCGGGCGTCCGGCCGAAGAAGATGCACAGCGCGCTACCGGTCGGCCAATAGGCGACCTCGCCGATCTCCATCCGGTCGCGGGCCTCCGGCCCCAGGTCGTCCTGGACCGGGATGCTGAAATAGATCTCCTGGCCCCAGGTGTTGACGGTGCTGCTGATCGGCAGGGCATCCCAGATACGTTCCGCCGTCGGCGAATCGTTCAGGGTGACCAGCATCTCGATCTTCTCGGTCGCAATCCGAATTTCGTGCATCGGCGCCTCCCGGACAACCCGGAACAAAGGGCCACAGGGACAAGCAGACAAAGGCTGCCGAAAGCCCTTTGCCCGCTCGTGCCTCGGCCCCTATGTCCCAACCTGATCGCAGCCTATTGCTGCGACTGTTTCTTTTTGATGACGATGTAGACGATGATCAGCGCAACCAGCAGCAAGCCCGTTATCGTATAATACCAGACCCCGAATCCCAACATGTGTGTGCCTCCTTACACTTCTCTTGCCGGTTAACTTGGCCCGCCTCGTGCGGAACCCGGGCAGACCTACCCAGCCCCCCGTCCCGCATCAGCATAAGGGCCGCGCCCCACGTGTCAAGGACTATTTCGCCTTGCCGAGGCGGGCTTCAATCAAACGGCGCGTCTCGGGATCGAGCCGCCGGGCCTCGTCGGCCATGGCCGCGTCCAGTTCGAGCGCCTTTCGGTACTCGGCCGTCGCTGCGGCGTCATCGCCCAACCGCTCGAGCACGTCGGCCAGGCGCAGCCGCGTCTCGGCGCGCGTCGGATACAGCCGGACCGCCTGGTTGAAGTAGCCGCGCGCCGCATCGAGGGCGCCGCCGGGCGCGCGGTCATCGAGGGCGCCTTCGATCGCCAGGCGGCAATCGGCCATGCGAAGCCAGGCGCGCAGGAGGCGCGGGTTGCGGCGAAGGGCGTCCTCATAGGCCCGGATCGCCCGCTCGTACACCACGGCTGCGCCGGACCCGCCCTCCGGTGAGTCGCCCGCGACGCTCTGCCACAACCGGCCGCGCGCCATCGCAGGCTCCCATGCCCAGGGGTTCACGCGGCCGGCCTCTCGCAGATACTCTTCCTGCTCGATGGGCAGCGCGCCGCCAGAGGCCATCCTGAGGAGCGCCGCTTCGCGCCCGACCGGAATGAGCAGGAAGTAGACATAGGCGAACACGGCCCCCATCGCCAGCACGGTCAGAACGAACTGGAGCCACGGCGCGACGCGGCGCGCGGCCGGCGGGTCCGAGCCGCGCACGCTTATGCCCACCAGCACCAGGAGCACCCAGGCGGTCGCCGGCGCAAGGAAAGCCGTCCCGATCAGGTCCTGGACGCCGAACGCGACGACCGCCGCAATGGCCGCGCCCCGAACCGACGCCTGTGGCCGCTCGGAAATCCGCAACCGCTTGGCGTCCTCGCCGGCCGCCACGCCGAGGACCACCGCCGCGAGGCCGATCGCCGGGGCCGCCAGCAGGTCCGGCACAAGCGAGTTGGGACCCACGGCCAGGTAGACAAGCGCCGGCCCGGCAACAACCAGCACCGCCACCAACCAGCCGAGCAGCGACGCCCCTTCAGTGCGGAGTGCAGAGTGCGGAGTGCGGAGCGCAACAACCCAACAACGAACGGCGACGGCAAACAGCATGACGGCGGCCAGGAAGCCCGCCAGGCCGACCTGGCTCCAGACGCTCAGCCACATGTTGTGCGGGTCGCGAATTTCCTCGGGGGCGCCTGCGAGTTTGTGCTGGACGTAATAGTCGCCGAAGTTCTCGAGGCCGACGCCCGCCGCCCAGTGCGACCGGATGATCGGCCACGTCGCCCGCCAGTAATCGAGCCGGTATTTCAGCGAAAGGATGGCGGCCTGGACGGCCGGATGGTCCGAGCGGGCGGCCGCCAGGAGCGCCGCCGCTGCGACGACAAATGGGAGGACCCAGAGGGCGATTCGGATCGCGCGTCGCCTGACGGTCCAGGCCACGGTCAGGAGGTACCCGCCGAGGAGGAGGGCGCCGATGCCGCCGCGGCTTTTCGTCATGACAAGTGCCACGACCAGGATCGCCGCGACGGCGACGAGGATGGCGGCCATCGCCCTGGCGCCTTTGCCGGCGGGCTCCGACCACTTTTCGCGGATCGCGCCGACCGCGAGGAGGATCGCCACGAGGAGCATGGCCGCCAGGACGTTCGGATGGCCCATGGCGGCCTGGACGCCGCCGGTGAACCGCTCGGTGAAGAGCCGCCGGTTCTCGTCGGTCGGGCTCCAGCCGAGGGCCGCGAGTTCGTCCTGCCAGTGGGCCTGGAATTGCGCCGCGGCCTGAGGCAGGCCGACCGTGCCCTGGTAGATCGCGGTGACCGCCGCGAGGAATGCCGCCGCCACGATCGCCGCGGCAAGCAGCCGCCGCTCGGCGTCGGTCCGGATCGCCAGGACCAGCGCCAGCAGCGCGACCCAGACGCCCGAGAGTTCAGCGGCGCGGACCATCGCCGAGGACTTGTCGGCCGCCCACACGGTCGAGATGACGGCCCCCGCTACGAAGAGGCCGACCGGAACCGCCAGCCAGGGGTGGGCGATGCGGGCCCGCCCGCCGGCCGCCCACGACGCCGCCAGGAGCACCGGCATCAGCCAGAGCGCAAGACCCGCCAGGAGCGCTCCAACCGGTCCTGCCGCGCCGGGCGGCCCCGCGAACGAACCGTCGGTCGTGAACTGCGGCAGGACGAGGACCAGGGCCGCGCCCAGGACCACCACGCCGCGCCGAAGCAGGTCGGCGAAGCCGTCGCCCGGCTCATCGGCCGCGGGAATCGCGCTCACGGTCTTGCCTCCGGTCGCAGGCCGAGCCTCCGTCCCGCCGCGACGCCGAGGACCGACGCGGCGACCAGCGAGATCGCCAGCCAGCACCACGGCGCCTGGACCCTGGCCATGACGATCGAGGCCGAGCCGGTCAGTGCAACCGTCACGGCGATGAAAAGGACCACGCGGCGCGGCGACCAGCCCGCCGCCAGCAGGCGGTGGCCGAGATGGCTCGTGGCGTCGCCGGCCATCGGGCTGGCGCCGCGCGACAGCCGGTCGAGGGTCACACTCAGGGCATCGAAGAGCGGCACGGCCAGGAGAATGAGCGGCACGAGCACGACGAACCGGCTCGTGCCTTGGCCGGGAAAATAATAGCGGGCCGAGATCGTGAGCGCGGCCAGCAAGTACCCGATGAAGTGGCTGCCGGCGTCGCCCATGAAGATTTTGGCTGGCGGGAAGTTCCAGATCAGGAAGCCCGCCAGCGCCCCCGCCGCCACGAGCGCTATCCCCGGGATGAAGACCTCGCCCATCATCAACTGGCCCGCCGCAAGGAAAGCCAGCACGATAGCGCCGGTCGCGGCGGCCAGGCCGTCGGCGTGGTCGAACAGGTTGTAGGCATTGACGACCGCGAGGATCCAGAGGATGCTGACGAGTTCCGGGAGGACGGGCGCGGCAATCCAGACGGTCGCCTTGATGCCGAACCCGACGACGACCAGGGCGGCGCTCGCCGCCTGGAGGCCGAGTTTGGGCCACGGCCCAAGGTCGAAACGGTCGTCCAGCAGGCCGACGATGAAAAACAGAAGGGCCCCGAGCCCGAGGCGCACCAGGAGCGGCGCCCGCTCAGCCAGGTGCGCGTGGACCTTCGCCGGGAGCCATCCGGGAAGCGCCCCGGCCGGAAGGGCGAGTCCAAGCGCCCAAGCGCCGCCGACCACCAGGGCGACGGTTGCCGCAATCGCCAGGCCCCCGCCCGTCGGTTTCGGTTCGGTGTGCAGCCGGTCCGGCCGCACCGCCGCCACCAGGTTTGCGGCAAGTGCCAGCCGCCGCGCCAGCGGCACAAGGACCGCCGCCAGCACAAACGCCGGCACAAAAGCCGCAATGACGAACCAGGCCATGGTGAGCCCCTGCGGCCGAGGGCGTGCCGCGCGGCCGCTAGCGCTGTTTCACCTGTTCCTTGAGGCGGTTGCGGACCCGCGAGAAGAACGCCCGGTACTCGGGTGTGCGGTAGTCCGGGTACGTCCACTCGAATTCGGCCCAGTCGCCGCCGCGGAACTGGAGCGTGACCTCGCCCCAGATGCCCCGGCCCAGGTAGATGCGGTGGGCGAAGTCCTTCGTGCTCGCCAGGATGAGTTTCGACGGCGCGATGTACCCCGGGTCCAGATTCACCGGCCGCGCCACCGGCCACTCGCCGCGCGCCGCAAGGTCCGCCTCGATCCCGTTGGAGGCCCGCTTGACGGTGGCGAGTTCCTGCGGGGCGATGAGTTCCTCGAACGAGACGAAGTACCGGATCAGGGGATGGCCCATCTCGTCGCGGTAATACTCGGTGAACTCGTGGGCGAAGAGGTCGCTCCGAAGGTCCACCGTGCCGAAGGTCGTGGCCAGGCGGGCCTCAGCCTCGGCCAGCGCCCCGGGATAGGCCGAGAGCATGCCGACGATGAGTTTGACGGGCTCGGCCTCGCGGATCTCGCCCATGGCGGGGATGATAGGGCCGCGGCCAGGGACATGCCACGCAAAAACGCCGGGAGGACCGTTTCGCCAACCCGCTTCCAGCCTTCGCAGCCGAAGCGGCTGCTTCGGCGGAGTAGGCTGCGGGTCGCGTCAAGAGCGCGGCCGCCGAGGCGGCCGGCGAAACGCCGTAATGACCGGGGGCTCGCCGCGCACCACCGGCACGACCTCGACCGAATCGACCTGGACGCAGACGGCCAGGTCTTCCTCCATTTCGAGCGAGACGAGGAACGACCCGCCCCAGGTCTGGTGGAAGAGTTCGGCGAGGTGCGGTCTTGCGCCGCGCCACGCGGCCAGGGCCAGGCGCGCCGAATCCTCCAGGTGAAACCGCTCGCCGCCGGGCTCTTCGCCGAGCGCCTCGATCACGGCCCCCGCTACAAGGATGTCCTCGCACGAGACTGTGCCGACGGTCCCCGCCGGGACGAAGACCACGCGCCGGCCGCGCTCGATCACCGCCCGCGCGACGGCCCGCCGGTTCGGCAAGGCCGCCACGAGGACCGTCTCGGCCCGCATGGCGCCGAGGATCGCCACCGTGCCGTTGGTCGTCGTCAGGAGGAGCGTTTTCGCGCCGATGGTTTCGGGCGTCATGGCGGCGGGGCTGTTGTTGAGGTCGAGCCCTTCGATGCGGACGCCTTTCCGCTCGCCGGCCGTGACGACGGCGTCCTCTGGCCGGCGCGCCTCTTCGGCCAGCACCTCCTCGGCCGTCAGATAGGGAATCACTTCGGCGACCCCGGCCGCCAAGGCCATGACGATCGTGGTCGATGCGCGGATCGCATCAATGACGACGGCCGTCGTGCCTTCGAGGCGTGCTGCGGCCAGGGCCGACGGCTCGTACAGGACGCCGACGCTCGGCTGCGGGATGATTGTGTATGGATCAAACATAGTTAGCCGCCCGGCTTGCCGGGCGAGTGTTTTTCGGGTTAACCCAGTTGCCGATACACCTCGCTGAATGTTTCGCAGGCGTGCGCGTCGTAAAGGACGAACCGGACCTCCTCGAGGCTCGTCTCGCCCTCGAGGTGGGTCCGGGCCTCCTCGATCATGATCTCGGCGCAGCGGCGCATCGGAAACCCGGCGATGCCGGCGCCGACGGCCGGGAAGGCGATCGACTTCAGGCCCTTTTCCGCGGCCAGCAGGAGGCAGGCCCGCGTCGAAGAGCGGAGGGCCTTCTCGGTGGTCGCGCCGCCGAGGCGCATGCTGGCCGCATGGATGACGTACCGGGCCTTGAGGTTTCCGCCTCCGGTGATGGCGGCCTCGCCGACGGTGATCGGGCCGATGCGGTTGCACTCGGCCTGGATGGAAGGCCCGCCCGCGCGGCGGATGGCGCCGGCGACGCCCCCGCCGAGTTGCAGGTCATTGTTGGCGGCGTTGACGATGGCATCGGCGTCCTGGAGCGTGAGGTCGCCCTGTTTGATGACGATGTTGCCGGTTGCGGGCATGGCACAGGCCTCCTTGGCTTGTGAAACGCGCTCGCCTGCGGCTCGCGGCTAAACGAACGGCCTGTGCATGGTATCGCGAGAGCGGTGCGAGTCAAGCGCCGGCCGGGGGCCCTTGCTTGTGCAGGCGCCCCGGCCCAGGTATGATACCCCCGGGTCGCCGCCCGGGGGCGTTTGTGCGTATCAACGCCCCGGCACGGCGCTGCCGGGGGCGCCCCCGCCCCGGCACATGCAATTCGCGGGAGGGTATTATGCGCCGAACCCTGGTCATCGACGTGGCCGGCCTGAGCGCCGACCTCGTGAGCGAGATGCCTTGCCTCAAGGCCCTGGCCGGCCGTGGGGCGTGCCTGCCCCTGGAGCCCGTCCTTCCGGCAACCACCCTTCCGATGCAGGCCACGCTGACCACCGGCGAGCCGCCCGCGCGGCACGGGGTGGTGTCGAACGGTTTCTATTTCCACGACACCGCCGAGGTCCGGTTCTGGGAACAGTCGTCGCACCTGATCGGGGCGCCGCGGGCCTGGCAACGGGTAGTGCGGAACGCGGAATGCGGAATGCGGAGTGGCAAGAAGAGGGGTGCCCCCGGCGATTCCGTGCCGTTCACTCCGCACTCCGAACTCCGCACTTCGCACTTGAAGGTCGGGATGCTCTTCTGGCAACTCGCCATGTACGACCCGACGGTGTCGGTGCTTCTGACGCCGAAGCCGGTCCACGCCCCGGGCCGCCTGCTCCAGGACTGCTACTCGCGGCCGGCGGACCTCTACCACCGCCTGGCCGAGAAACTCGGCCCGTTCGACCTCATGTACTACTGGAGCCCGATGGCCGGCATGGCGTCGAGCCGCTGGATCGCCCAGGCGACCCTGGCCGTCTGGCGCGACGAGAAACCGGACCTCCTGCTGACGTATCTTCCGCAACTGGATTACAGCGGCCACCGGGCCGGGCCCGACGCCGAGGCGCACCGCACCGGCGCTCGCGAACTCGACGCACTCATCGCGCCGCTCATCGAGGCGGCCGAAAGCACAGGCGGCCGCGCCGTGGTCCTCAGCGAATACTCGTTCGTCCCGGTCTTTCGGGCGGTGGCGCCGAACCGGGCGCTTCGCGAGGCGGGCTTTCTTGCGATCCGCGAGATCGCTCTCGGCGAGTACCTGGTGCCCGGCGACTCGCGGGCCTTCGCGATGGTCGATAACCAGGTCGCCCACGTGTACTTCCCGGCTTCGCCAAGGCTACGCCGGGCAGGCCCCGCCGCCGCCGACCTGGAGGCCGACGTGCGCGCCGCCCGGAAAGTCCTCGAATCGGTCCCCGGCGTGGCGGCGGTCCTGGACCACGAGGCCCAGGCCGAGGCGGGCCTCCGCCACGCCCGCAGCGGCGAACTCGTCCTCCTGGCCGAGCCCGACGCCCACTTCACGTATTACTGGTGGCTGGACGATGGGCGTGCCCCGGCGTTCGCCCCGACGGTGGATATCCACGCCAAGCCCGGGTTCGACCCCGCCGAACTCCTGTTCGATCTCAAGACCAAGGCGGTCCCGCTGTCGGCCGACGCGATCCAAGGCTCGCACGGCCTTGTTCAAGCGAGCGGCAAGGGTTGGGGCGCTTTTCTCGACACCGCCCCGCCCCGCGACCTCGCCGGCCGCCAAGCCGTGCAGGCCACCGAGGTCGCCCGGCTGCTCGTCCCGCCAGTTTAGCCCCCGGTGTGTTCACCGGGGAATGGTTTGGGTGGCACGGCCACGCTGCTGTTGGCGTGACCGTGCTTGCCGCTCTTGCACGCCCGCCCAACTTCGGGCGAGCGTGCCACCCCCCCCGCCGACGGGGTATCGCCCCCCATGTATTCACGGGGGCTAAATGGGCGCACGCAGGCATTCGCCGCCGCGCCCCCCTTCCTATTCCGGGCCGTACGCTGTATCATCCTAAATTGCGTCATGCAGGGAGACCCCAAACGGATGGCCGTTGGGACGAGGGCATCGCGGATTTTCGCGTGGGTGCGGCGGGCGCTGCTTGCGCTGGTCGTGCTGGTCCTGGTGTCGGCCGTGGCCGCGGTAATCCTCTTGCCGCGCCTCCTGCCCAAGGAACTCCTGCGGAAACAGGTCGAGGAGGCCCTGGCCAAGGAAACCGGCCGCCCCGTGACCATCGACGCGGTCGGCTGGAGTTGGACGGGCGGCCTGGCCTGCGAGGGCCTGAAGATCGGAGTGCGGAAGGATAGCGCCGTCGAGGCCGCCCCCACGATCGCCGCCGACGGCGCCGGCCCCGAGGCCCCCGGTTCCGATGCCGAGGGGGCGCCGCCATACCTTGCCAGGGCCGAACGGCTCATCGTCGTCCTCGGACCGTTCGACCTGGTGGATGCCGCCATGGGCCACGAGGTGGCTCTTGAATCGCTCCGAATCGAGGGGCTGCGTCTGTGGCTCGTCCAGCACCGCGACGGTTCCTGGAACGCCCAGGACCTTGCCGGCCGCAAGCCCGTCGCAATCCGCTCACTCCAGATCACCGACGCCGCCGTCCACATCCGCAACGAGGCCCTCGGCCGCGACCTCGACCTGACAGGCGTCCGCGCCACCCTCCGCCGCCTCGCCTCCACCGGCCAGGGCATCCTGACCATGAGCACCGAACTGCCGTCGGGAGAGGCGGAAGGGGCGGGCGGGCCGCGCGGCACGATGAGCATGACAGCCAGCCTCTCGTCGCTCGACCCCGCGGACCGCGACAACCTGAGTGGGAGCGTGAACGCCGAATGGCGCGACGTCTCGTGGCCCGAGGTCATGTCGGTCGCGATGGCCGTGCCGCCGGCCGCCGAGAAGTTCAGCCGCACCTCCGGCCGCGTCACGGCCACCTTCGAGCGCGGCGGCTGGCGGGCCGACGGGGCGATCGAGACCGACCGCTTGCCGCTGGCCGGCCCCGAGACCGAGGCCGGCGCCCAGCCCATGCGGGCCGTCCTGGGGTTCCAGGTCAGCCGCGCGTCGCCCCGCAAACCCCTTGCGGTGGACATGGTGCGGCTGACGGCGCCCGGCATCAGCCTCACGGCCACCGGCATGGTCCGGATCGAGGGCCCGAAGGACCTCGCGCCGGACATCCACCTGGTGGGCCGGATCTCGTGGACCCCGCTGTGTCAGAACATCGCACAGGTTCGCACGTTCGCCGACCGGTTCGATCGCTTCGGCGGCGAGACGGGCCTTGACCTCGTCCTCAAGACCGTCCACGACGGCTTCCACGTGACGGCCGTGGTGGACCTGAAGGACACCCTGGCCGCGATGGAGCCGGGCCTCCGGAAGGAGCCCGGCCAGCCGTGCCTCCTGGTGGCCGAAGCAACGTTGCCCGCGGACCTGGGAACCCCGCGGCTCGACCGGTTGGATGTCTCGACGGCGGCCGGTGTTCTGAAGGTCGTCGGGCCGGTGCCCCTCGGCCCGGTCGAGGCGTGGCCGGCCGGGACGTCGGTCGTCGTGAGCGCCGACCTCCAGAGCGCCGAAGCGCTGGCCGAGATGGTGCCGGCGCTCGGCGAGGCGCTCGGCCCGCCCGCTGCCGCTGACGGCAGCGGCCATGCGGGGGCCCGCATCTCGGGCCCCGCGAGAGCCGAAGTGACCGTCTCACCCGTACGGGGCGGCGCCACTCCCGCCTGGGACGCACGCCTTCGGGTCAGCCTGACGGACCTGGCGATCCGAGCGCCCAGCGGCCCGAACAAGGCCGCCGGCACCCACGCCGAAATCCTTGCTTCCGCCACCGTCTGTGCGGCGCCCGGCCAGGGCACGACGGCCGACGTCCACGACGTGACGGTGCGCCTGGGCGAGGGGATGATCGGGTGGTCGGGCACGGCCTCGCTGGTGGTGCCGGCCGAGAAGTCGGCGTCGCCGTCGGGCCGGACCGACGGGCGCGTCAGCATCCAGGGCCTGGAGGCGCTGGGTGCGATCCTTGCGACGAAGTGGTTCCCGGCCGACGGCCCGCCCCCCGTGGCGGGGCGGCTGAGCCTGGCGGTCGGCGGCGAACTGGCCGGCGGCAAGGTGACCGGCAAACTCCTCCTCGACCTGACGGAAACCGCCATCGCCGGCGACCCCTACTTCGTCAAGCCGCGGGGCCGGCCCGCGACCGCTGCCGTCGAGGGGTCGCTGGTCCCCGGCGAGCCGCACTTCCTCGACTCCACCACCACGCTCGACCTGGAAGGCGTCCATGCCGAGGTGACCAGCCGGCTGCAATTGCACGTGGCGATGGGGAAGCCCGGCGATGAAATGAAGGCCCGGTCGCTGCTGATCCAGTCGGGCCCGCTGGTCAACGTGAAACTCCAGGCGGCGGTCGAAGACTTGGGCGGCCTGTCGAAACTGTCGCCCGCGGCCGGGAAGTTGCTCCAGGGGAAGGCGCACGGCCCGGCCCGCGTGTGGATGCAGGTGCTGATGGTCACGGACAAGGCGAGTTTCAGCGGCGGGGCCGACCTGACGGACGCGGCTCTTGCCCTCGGCGGCGCGCTCGAGAAGACCGCCGGGGTGCCCCTCCACCTGTCGGCCTCGGCCGACGTCGCGCCGGCGCCTGCGTCCGAGCAGGAGCCCGGCTTTACGTGCGAGACGTCGCTCGATGCGGCCCTGGCCGACTCGACGACGAAGGTCGCCGGCCGCATCGCCGCCGCCGTGCCACGCTCAATCGAGGCCTTCGCCTCGCTCGACCAGACGATGGCGCTGCTTCGCAGCGCCGACATGAAACTTGATGCGACCTGGCAGCACGGGCCGGCGCTCGAAAAGGCGCTGCCGTGGCTCAGGCCCCTCTACGCCCAGTGCCGCATCGAAGGGCCGCTCGCCGTGACGGCCCGCATGGCAGGAACACCGCTGGAAGGCGCCGTGCGCCTGGACCTGGACGCGGCGGCGTGCTCCATCGGCCAGGGCGGTCGCATCCTGAAGAAGGCGGGCATGCCGGCGTCGCTGCACCTGGAGGCGCGGTACGGCCAGGTGCCCGGCGAACTGATCCTGGACGGCCTGAAGATGCGGGTGGCCGACGTGGAGGCGGAGGCGTCGGGCCGGTTTCTGTTCGACGATCCGCGGCTGGCCGCGGCTGCGCCGCCGGCCGCCTGGAGCGTCACGGCCAAGGGCCGCCTGCCGGACCTGGCGATGCTGGGCGTGGCACTGCCGCCCGAGGTCCGTCCGGCCGACCTTGCGGGGGGCCTGGAGTTCGACGTCCAGGCCGTCGGCGACCAACTCGGCACGGGCCTCGAAAAATGCAGCCTGGTGTTCCAGGGCGCGGGCCTGGAGTGGGTGGGCCGGCGGGTTCTCATCAATGGGCCGGTCACCTACGACGGTCACATCGTCTCGTTCGGAAAGTCCGGGGCCTCGGATCCGCTGCACCTGGTGATCGGGGGGACGGACCTGCGGCTCATTGGAGACATTGTGCGGCCGGAGGCGGCGCCCGCCGGGGCGATCTTCGTCCGCGGGCCGAAAGTCGACGTGGACGAACTCAAGAAGTTCGCCGAGGACAGCCAGAAGCGAATCGAGGCCCTCGCCAGGAAGGGCGAAAGCGGCCGGCGGCCGCGACCGGCGGCCCCGGCCGCCACCGACCCCATGGCCGGGCCGCTCGGCGACCTGGTGCGGCGGGCACGCGTCTCGGTCGACGCCGATATCGACCAGATCAACGTCACCGTCCCGGAGTGGGACAACTCGTATTTCGAACTGATGGGCTTCACGGCGAAGGCGCGGCTCGCCGGCGGCGTGTTTGCCGCGCCGGACATCCGGTACGGCGTCAACAACGGCACCGTCCAGAGTAGCGTCGAGATCGACCTGAGGGGCGACGTGCCGGTCCTCGCGATGACCGAGGACCGCCGCAACCTCGATTCGCGCGACAACATCAAGCCGCAGATCGACGCCCTGTTCCCCCGCCTGGTTTGCACCGGCAAGGTCTCGACGTTCGAGACGAAGCGCGTTCGGATGGAGACGGGCGCGATCCCCGTCGGGCACGGCGAGAACACCCTCATCGAGGGCACGCTCTCCGGGCCGTCCGCCCCGGAGTACATGCAGAAACTCTTCCCGGGCCTCAAACTGACGACCTACGCCTACAAGAAGATGAGCAACGTCTACGAACTCCAGGCCGACGGCACGATCCAGAACCGGATGATCTTCGACGGGCGTGATTACGATATTTATCTCTTCGGCTACACCAAGGCCGACGGCTCCTTCGAGTACACGCTGGGCATTGACCTCTCGGTCAGCCTCGGCTCCGAGACCTGGAGCCGCGAACTCGACCAGGGCAAGGTCCCCCTGCTCGTCTACACCGGCCGCATCGTCGGCAAACAGTTCGCCGAGCAGTACATCCGCTACGTCCGGCCGGACGAACTGGCCTACGACGTGTTCATCAAGCGGAGCCTGCTCATCAAACTGTTTCAGCGGCTCGGCAAGAAGCCGCCGGACCTCTCGCAGCCGCCGAAGTAGGCCGCGCCAGGCGCAACAACAATCATGAACAAGGAACACCCAACATCCAACGCCCAAGGCCGCGCGGCGCGGCCGGGGCGCCGATCGCCCGGCTACGCCCGGATACTGAGTGTTGGATGTTGATTATTGATTATTGTTTTTAAGAGGTGTGGTGCGTATGGCGCGACACGACCTTCGAACGTTCATCGCGCGCCTGGAGGCGGCGGGCCAACTCCGGCGCGTCACGGTCCCCGTTTCGGCGGACCTCGAGATCGCCGAGATCGCGAGCCGCCTCGTCGCCTCAGGCGGCCCGGCCGCCCTCTTCGAGAACGTCGAGGGCCACACGATGCCCGTCCTCGTCGGGGCGCTGGCCTCGATGGAGCGGATGGCCTGGGCCCTCGGCGCCGATAGCCTCGAGGCCGTGGCCGGCCGCGTCGCCGCCCTCATGCGTCCGCCGCTCGCCGGCGGCCTCCTTGAGAAACTCAAGGCCGCGCCGAAACTCCTGAAACTCGCCGGCCTCCGCCCGAAGACCGTCCGGAGCGGCCCCTGCCAGGAGGTCGTCCACACCGACGATGCCGACCTCGGGCGCCTGCCGATCCTAAAGTGCTGGCCCAAGGACGGCGGCCGCTACATCACCCTCGGCCAGGTCTATACGACGGACCCCGACGGGCGAAACCGGAACTCCGGCATGTACCGCCTCCAGGTCTTCGGCCCGCGGGCCCTCGGCCTCCACTGGCACCGCGACCACGACGGGGCCCGCAACTACCGCGCCTGGGCCGACAGGCGAAAAACGATGCCCGTGGCCGTCGCACTCGGCGGCGACCCGGTCCTCACGTACGCCGCCACCGCCCCCCTGCCCTATGGCATGGACGAACTCGTCTTCGCGGGTTTCCTGCGGGAGGCGCCGGTCAACGTGGTCCGGTGCCGGACGGTGCCCCTGGAGGTCCCGGCGGAGGCCGAGATCGTCATCGAAGGGACTGTCGACCCCGAAGAGCACGCCCTCGAAGGCCCCTTCGGCGACCACACCGGCTATTACACGCCGCGCGACCCGTACCCGGTGCTGCGCGTCACGGCCGTCACGCACCGCGCGGACGCCATCTACCCGACGACTGTCGTCGGGCGGTTCCCCAAGGAAGACCTGTACCTGGCGAAGGCGACGGAACGGATTTTTCTGCCGATCATCCGGGCGTTCGTGCCGGAGGTCGTGGACCTGAACCTGCCGCTCTTCGGCGTCTTCCACAACTGGGCGTTCGTCTCGATCCGCAAAACCCACCCGCACCAGGCCCAGAAGGTGATGCACGCCCTCTGGGGCCTCGGGCAGATGATGTACACGAAATTCCTCGTCGTTGTGGACGAGGACGTCAACGTCCAGGACTCAGGCGAGGTGCTCTGGCGCGTCGGGGCCGAGGCCGACCCGCGGCGCGACACTGTCCTAGCCACCGGCCCGGCCGACGTCCTCGACCACGCCGCGCCGAAGGCCGGCGCCCCGGGCAAACTCGGCATCGACGCGACGCGAAAACTCCCCGAGGAGGTGGGCGGCCAGCCGTGGCCCGAGCCCCTCGTGTCGGACCCCGAGACGGCCGACCGCGTCGAGCGACGCTGGCAGGAGTACGGCCTTGGCTGACCGGGAACGCCGATGCAAAGCCGCTTGCGGCTTAGCCATCGCCCAGCATCGCACACAGGTCCGCCGCATCTTCGATTCCATCGCCTGGATGTACGACGGGGCGAACCACCTGCTGTCGGCCGGGCTCGACCACCGGTGGCGGGCTCGCGCGGCATCGGCCTGCGGCCTCGGGCCCGGCGCGACGGCCCTCGACCTGTGCGCCGGGACGGGCGACCTGGCGATCGCCCTGGTGCGCCGGATGGGACCCCGGGGGCGCGTCGTGGCGCTCGACTTTTCGCGGCCGATGCTCGAAATAGCCCGGGCGAAACTCGCGCGGGCCGGCCTCGCGTGCCGCGTGATGCTGCTGGAGGGCGCGGCCGAGGCGGTGCCCCTGGCCGACGCGTCGGTTGACGCCGCGGCCTCGGCCTTCGGCCTGCGGAACCTCGAGGACCCCGACCGGGGCCTTGCCGAGATGGTCCGCGTGGTGCGGCCGGGCGGGCGGGTGGTCGTCCTTGAGTTCCATCAGCCAAGCCGGCGCGGCATGGCGGCGGCCGCCTTGGGGCTTTACTTTCGGCGCATTCTGCCTACGCTAGGAAGGTGGGCATCGTCGGGCGAAGCCTACGCCTACCTGGTCCGGTCGGTCGAGGCGTTCGGTCCGGTCGAGGCGATGGCCGACCGGATGAGGCGCGCAGGCCTTTGCGGGCCGCACGTCGAGCCGCTGCCTGGCGGCATCGCGGCGGTGTACGCCGGCACGAAACCCGCCCCCCGTGTATTCACGGGGGGCTAAATGGATTAGCCTTTATGCATTGCGCCAAGTGCTTCTTTTACGAAGGCGACGTCGGCGATGAGGTCTGCACCCGCTGCGGCCGCGCCTTCCTGCCCGAAGCCAACGTCTACCTGGGCCTCGCGCTCCTGGTGACGGGCGGGATCGCCTGGGCCCTGAAGAGCCTCCTGGCGGGCACGGCCGACCTGTTCGTGCGGCCCGGGATCGACTTGGGCGCCTGGGCGACCCACCCGGTCTCCGTGGTGGACCATCCGGCGTACGGGCTGGTGATCGGCGGGTGGCTGGCGATGCTGGCGGTGGCGCCGGTGATGACGGCGACCATGTACGGGAAGCGCAGCGGATGGCTGCTGTGCCTGGCGATTGCCGCGGTGGGTCCGAGCGTGCCGCTGGCGGCCGCGGCGGCGCTGGGCGTCTGGATCTCGGGCGGCCGGACCCTGCGCCTCTCGAGCAAACTGGCGAGCGGCCTGCTGGGCCTCGCGCCGAGCGCGCTGTACTGGTTTGCCGCCACCTGGCGGAGCGACGTGCCGAACCTGTCGCGGACGCTCGACTCGATGCGGTACGTCGCGCCGTTGGCGGCCGCGGTGCTGGCGGCGGCGGCCGTCGCCCTCACCGTCCTCGTGGGGTCGGCCGACCGCTGGCACATCCGCTGGCCGGGGGCCATGCTGAGCGTCCTTACGGTCGGGCCGCTGCTGGCGCTCTTGGCCGTCGTCGGCGTAGACGAAGTCAACTACGCGATGCTGCCGGACAGGCAGCGCGTGCCGACCAGCCAACTAGTGGACATCTATCACAAGTTCCTGGACCGGCACCGGTCGGGGCCGGTCGCGGCCCGCGTGCGAGGGGAACTCGCCAGCCTCCTCGAAAAGGTCCGCGCCAGGGAGGCCGACGCCCTGCCCGAGGCCCCCTCGGCCCGCTATGTGTGGAACGAACTCCTGGAGAAGGCGCCCGAGAGCCCGTGGGCCGTTGACGCCAGGCTCCACCTGGCCGACCTGAGCGCCGCCGCAGGACTCTTCGACGAGGCCCGGCGATACACCGCCGACGTCCTCGCCCGGACCGCCGGCGTCCAGGTGCCCGACGAAGACCCGCTGGCCGACTTCGGGCTGCTGCGCGGCATGTTCACGGTCGGACGGAAACTGCGGGCCAAGGAGACTGCCCTGCGCCTCCAGCGCGACCGCCAGGGCGCGCTGATGCGAGCGGGCTTGCTGCGCGAGAACCGGCCAGCCTCGGGCACCGGCGACCGGGCGCTCGCCATCTACTTCCAGGCGCTGGCGAAGCAGGGCACAAGCGAATACCGCGAAGCCCTCCTGAAGGCCCGCGACGCCGACCCTGAGGGGCCGCTCCTCGACAACATCGCCCTGGAACTGTCGAAACTCGAGCCCGACCCGTACAAGCGGGTCGCCAACCTGAAGGCCGTCGCCCAGGAATGGCCGGACTCCGACGGCGCGATGCTCTCGCTTCTGGCCGCCGCCGACTGCCTCATCGGCCAGGCCCAGACCGACCCCGCGGCCCTGGCTGCGGCCCGCGAACTCCTCGGGCACGTTCACGACGACCTCGCCAGACGTCGCGCGGCCGACCCCCAGGACCCCTACGCCAGCGCGCTCGGCGACCTTGTGGGAATGAAGATCTCCTATGTCCAGGCCCAGATCAAGACGCCCGAATCCGGCAAGTAAGCCCAAACCGGAAACCGGAAACCGGAAACCGGAACAGACCGGCACGGACGCGGGGCGGACTCTCGTCGTCGGCGTCAGCGGCGCCTCGGGCGCCGCCTACGCCGTGCGCCTCGTGGAACTGGCGGTCCGCGCCGGCCACGAGGTCATCCTCATCGTCACCCGCGCCGGCCGCCTGGTGTTGAATGCGGAGTTGTTGTTCGAGCCCGCCGCGGAAGCGGTGGGTAACGTCGTGCCGGCGCTTCAGGCGCTCTGGCCGACCGAGGTGTCGCGGCACGTGACGTACGTCCCGGCCGAGCAGATTGACGCGCCACCCGCGAGCGGCTCCTTTGGCGCCGCAGCGACCGTCATCATCCCGTGCTCGATGAACACGCTCTCGGCGCTCGCTCACGGCCGCGCCGAAAACCTGCTCCAGCGGGCCGGCCACGTCGCCCTCAAGGAAGGGCGGCCGCTCCTCGTCGTGCCGCGCGAAATGCCTGTCACGCGGATTGACCTTGAGAACATGCTCCGCCTCGCCCGGGCCGGGGCCATCGTCATGCCGGCGATGCCGGGGTTCTATCACCGGCCGAAGTCGGTGGCCGACCTGGTGGACTTTGTCGTCGCCAAGGTCCTTGCGCGCCTGGGCATCGAGCACGACCTCGACATCCGCTGGCCGCCGAAGCGTGGGGATTAACGCCCGGGGATGAGCGCAGCGAATCCCCGGGGCCAAAGGACAGCGCCGCGGAGGGGGCACGCATTAACGCCCGGGGATGAGCGCAGCGAATCCCCGGGGCACAACCATGGCGCCAAACCTCGGACGTGAACTCCTGGAGTTCGCCCGGACGATCCGGCTGGGGCATACGCTGTTCGCCCTGCCCTTCGCCCTGGGCACGGCGTTCCTCGCCGGGACACGGGACGGCGTTTTCCCGGCGGCGGGTGTGGCCGGGTTCGCGGCCGACGTCGCCCTGCTCCTCGCCTGCATGGTCACGGCCCGCACGGCCGCCATGGGGATGAACCGGGTGGCCGACGCGCACCTGGACGCGGCCAACCCGCGGACCGCCGACCGGGCGATCCCCGCAGGACGGCTCCGCAGGCGGACGGCGCTTGCCCTGACGCTCGCCAGCGGCGCCCTCTTCATCGCCTGCGCCTGGGGGTTCTACCCGATGCGCGGAAACCCGTGGCCGGGCATCTTGGCGCCGCCGGTCCTTGCGGTCCTATACGGGTACGCTTACACGAAACGGTTCACAGCATTGTCACACTGGGTGCTGGGCCTCGCCCTGGGCCTGGCGCCGGTGGGGGCGTGGATCGCGCTGCGCGGCGAGGTCGGTCTGTTTCCGGTCCTTGTGGGCGGGGCGGTCCTGTTCTGGACCGCCGGGTTCGACATCCTTTACGCGATGCAGGACGAGACGTTCGACCGCGCAGCAGGCCTCAAGAGCATCCCTGCGCTGGTCGGCCGCCCGCGAGCCGCACGGCTGGCCCTCGGGTCGCACATCCTGGCGCTGGCGCTCCTGGCGGGGGCGCTGGCGGCGGTCCCTGAGTGCGGAGTGCGGAGTGCGGAGCGCGGAGTGAACGGCGCGCCGGAGGCGCTATCGAAAAGTCCAAGGGTGCCCGTCGGCCAGTCCGGAATCCGAAATCCGGAATCGGGAGTCCGGAACCCGGAAGGGGGCAAGGCCGGCCCGCCCTGGCGATCGACCCCCGGCGGCCTGGCCGCGCTGGCGGTCGTGGCGGTGCTCGTAGCCGTCCAGCACCTCCGGGCAAGGAAAGGAAGCGCCGAGAAGATCGGCGCGGCCTTCTTCCCGCTGAACGCGGCGGTCAGTATCGTATGGATGGCCGGCGCGATTTTCGACGCCCTTCGCCACGTGCCACGATGACACCGACAGCACAAAGCCTGGACGCGCTCGAGGACAAACTAGCCGCCGGCCGGCGTCTCACGCGCCAGGACGGTCTGGCGATCTTCGCCTCGGCCGACCTCGCGGCCCTCGGCCGGATTGCCGATGCCGCTCGCAGGCGCCGACACGGCCTCCGCACCTGGTACGTCGTCAACACCCACGTCAACTACACCAACGTGTGCGTCAACCGGTGCGACCTGTGCGCGTTCTATCGGGACGAGGGGGATGCAGAGGCGTATCTGCTTTCGCCGGACGAAGTCGTGGCCCGGGCGGCGCCGGACCTGGAGGCCGGGGCGACCGAGGTGCACGTGGTGGGCGGCCTGCATCCGGAGGTCGGCCTGGACTACTACCTGGCGGTGATCGGCGGCCTGCACGAGGCGTTTCCCCGCGTCTCGATCCAGGCGCTGACGGCCGTCGAGGTGGCCCGCGCCGCCGAGACGTCGGGCCTGGCCGTCAGGGAGGTCCTAGCGCGGCTGAAGGAGGCGGGCCTGACGGGCCTGCCGGGCGGCGGGGCCGAGATCTTCGACTCCGGGGTCCGACGGCGCATCTGCCCCAACAAGATCTCGGGCGAGGAGTGGCTGGCGGTCCACCGCCAGGCCCACGCCCTCGGACTGCCGACCAACGCCACCATGCTCTATGGCCACCTGGAGGAACCCGAGCATCGCGTGGATCACCTGCTTGCGCTTCGCGCGGCCCAGGACGAGACGGGCGGGTTCCAGGCGTTCATCCCGCTGGCGTTTCATCCGCAGGGGACGCGACTGGGTTCCCAAGTGGGTGGCACGGCCACGGCCGAAGGCCGTGACCGTGCTCGCGCGCCCGATACCAGCACGCCCACGCCAACAGGCGTGAGCGTGCCACCCCCCGGGGGTCCGACGGCCTATGACGACCTGAAGACAATGGCGGCGGCGAGGCTTTTGCTGGATAATGTCCCGCACGTCAAGGCGTTCTGGATCATGCTGGGCGAGGACACGGCCCAGGTCGCGCTGCGGTTCGGCGCGGACGACATCGACGGGACGGTGGTCCGCGAGGAGATCACGCATGCCGCCGGGGCGAGAACGCCCCAGGGCCTGACGCCCGATCGGATCGAGCACCTGGTTCGGGCCGCCGGATGCGAGCCGGTGGAGCGCGACACGCTCTACCGCCGCATCAAGCGGGGGCAACACTTCAGCCAGTGGGAAAGGAGCGACTCATGACTCGATGGTTTCTGGTCGCCGCGCTTGCCGCACTCTCGCTCGTCGTCGGGTGCAAACAACCGACTGAACAGCCGGCCGTGAAGCCCCCGGCACGGGAGGAACCCCAGATCGCGGCCATCAGGCCCGCCGACGGCACCCAAGGCGTGTCGCTCGCGCCCGATTTCCGGTGGCGCGTCCCGGGGGAACTCCAGCCGCTGGCATTCGAGAGTTTCCACCTTGCCGAAGTCGGTGGGCCCACAGAGACGGGCGAGGACCAGGGCACCGAGATCGCCTACGCAAGCGGTCTGCACGACACGTCGCCGACCGAACTCAATCCGTTCCAGCCGCCCCCGGAGGTCATCCTGACGGGCGCCCTGCGTGACATGAAGCAATTGAAACCCGAGACGTGGTACCGCTGGACGGTGGTTGCCCTCGGCCCGAGTTCGAAGGCCAAGGGCGTGTTCTTCTTCCGGACCGGCAAAGGGCGTTAATCTTTGCCCCCGGTGTGTTCACCCGGGGCCACAATCACTCGCCGAAACTGGTCCCGACGGCCTCGGCGGCGGCCAGGAGCGGTTCGTCCGGCGGGACCGACCTCGAGCCGCCGGCAGCCTCGCTTATCGGGACGTCGGCCAGGCGGCCGGCCTGCCAGGAGGCCATGCGGCCCCATCGCCCCTCGCCCGTCAGTTCCGCCGCCTTGTACCCCAGGCTCGTCGCGAAGACCCGGTCGAACGGGCACGGCGTCCCGCCGCGCTGAACGTACCCGAGGACCGTCGCCCGCGACTCGATGCCGGGCTGCTGCTCGATGGTGCCGGCGACGAGGCGGCCGACTCCGCCCAGGCGGACCGGGTCGGGGCTGCCCTCGACGCGGCGCTCGACGATCATCTCGCCACCCTCCGGCCTGGCCCCCTCCGCCACGCACACGATGCTGAAGCGGCGGCCGCGGCCGGCCCGCTCACGGCAGACGTTGAGAAGAGCGTCCCACCGGAACGGGATCTCGGGAATCAGGATGACGTCGGCCCCGCTGGCGACCCCGGCGTGCAAGGCGATCCACCCGGCGTACCGGCCCATGACCTCGGCCACCATCACGCGGTGATGCGCGCTGGCGGTGGTGTGGAGGCGATCGAGGGCGTCGGACGCCACCCCGACTGCCGTCTGAAACCCGAACGTCATCTCCGTGCCGCGCACGTCGTTGTCGATCGTCTTCGGGACGCCGATGATCGGCATGCCCATCTCGACCAGGCCCCCCGCGATGGCCATGGAGCCGTCGCCGCCGATGACCACCAGGCCGTCAAGGCGGCGGTCGCGGAAGACGCGCATGGCATCGGCGCTCCGGTCGCTGATGACGATTTGTTGATTGCCCCCGGTGTGTTCACCGGGGGCTAACCGTTTAGCCCCGGGTGAATGCACCTGGGGCACCTTGTCGGCCCACTTGAAGGGGTTCGCGATGTTCGACGTGCCCAGGATCGTGCCGCCCTGCACGAGGATGTTCGACACCGACTCCCAGTCCAGGTCCATCGCGCGGTCCTCGACGAGGCCGGCGTACCCGTCGAGGAAGCCGACGACCTTGGTCCCGTGCTCGTGCATGAGAGTCTTGACGACCGCGCGGATGACGGCGTTGAGGCCCGGGCAGTCGCCGCCGCCCGTCAGGACTCCGATCCGGCCGACGGCCATGGCGGGCTCCTTTCGCGATGGTGATGAGGGTTGCGCGGCAATTGTAGCCGCGCCGCCGGCCGAAATGCAACGCCTGGCGAAACCCGGGCTCGAACCGCCGGCATGGCGTCGTAGAGCGGCATCGTCTCGATGCGCGGTTCGCGGATCGGCCCGCTGCCGCGCGCCTTCGGCGGCGGCCTGGTTCCCGGCATGCTCGTAGAGGGCGGCCTTGTGCTTTTCGGGCGACGGGTTCAAGAGGACCATCGCCCCCGCCGCCCCGCAGAAAGACCGCGGGCCGGGCTGATTCAAGCCCGGCCCGCGCAAGTTCACTCGTACGTGCGGCGCATCACCGCGCCCGCGGCGCGGCGATCTTGCCGCTCATCCCTTACGACCGCATTGCGGCGGCCGGCACGGCGGTCAAGGCTGGGTGGGCGCGGGTGCGGTGGTGTCCGCCGGCGCTTGTCCGCCCTGGCTCGCCTGTCGCCTGGTCACGGTGACCGTGTTGCCTTGGCCCGCCTTGATCTGCTGCTGGACATAGGCCCCCAAAGCGGCCTGCTGGTCGGGCGTCAGGATCTGGATGACGGCGGCCTCGGTGGCGGCCCGCATCTCGTTGCGCTTGGCCGAGAGGCCCTGAGCGATCTCACGCATCTTGGCGCGGCGTTCCGCGGCCGGCAGGTTGGCGGTGTCGGCCGTGGCATCGCGCATCATCTGGCGCTGCTCGTCGGACGACTTCTGGAGGATGTCGGCGATCTGGGTCCGCTGCTCGTCGGAGAGGCCGATTTGGCTGGCTACCGTCGTGTCGGTGAGCGAACGCACGGCGCGGCTGCGGGCCTGCTCTTCGACCTGGACTTCGGCGGCCGCCTGGAGTTTCGCCCGCTGCTCGTCGGTCAGCACCGCGAGCATTTGCTTTGAGAGTTCAGCGGTCTGTTCACGGGCCGTGGTCATGGCTTGCTGCATGGCGGGGTTGCGCTGGCCCCCCCCTCGGCGACCGCCGCCTTGCGGGGCGGCCGGGGTGCTGCCGTCGGCCGGCGGCGTTGCGGGCTGAGGCTGGGCCTGCTGCCTGGCCTGGTCCATCACCTGCCTGGCCTGATCCTGGATCGCCTTGATGCTTGCCTGCTGCTCGGCCGTCAACGCCAGGTCCTGGATGATCTCGGGGTCGGACAGCAACTGGACCATGCGCTCTTCCATCGTCTGGGGCGTCCGGTTGCGCATACCGCCTTGCCCGCCTTGCCCGCCCTGCCTGCCTTGGCGAGCCTGGCGTCCGCCGCCACCACCGCCACCGCCGCCACCGCCCGCGTTCTGGCCAAGCGCATCGAGCGCTAGAACGCTCACGGCGAACATCGTCACCAACACCCAACCTGTAACCTTTCGCAACATGGCCTTTCTCCTTGAGATGACAGCGGGACCAAGTTCACACAGAGATTCTCTCTCTCCTTTTACTGGAACGCTCACCCCGTCGGTTTATTGCACGCGATCCTCGGGACCCGGCGTGGGTGCGCCAGGATTTTCTGGCACCGGCCCCGTGCGTGGAGACAGTCCCCTTTTGCATACAGCCGCAAAAGGAACCAGTCCTCTCCGCGCGGGGGCAGGCGGAACTCGCGCAGTTCGCCGGACGCTGCCGGCGAGCCGAGCGCAGCCGCGACTGGAGGGGAAACCGGCGTGAAGCCTCTCGGCGAGAGGACCTTCGTGTGTCAGCGTTGATTCCAGGAAGCGGTCAGGGCGAGATTCCTTTACACCGCCCCGTTCGCGCCTCGGCCGGAATGACTTTGCGGGCGTGGAGGCAGTGGAAGAGATAGCGGCCGGGCATGTCCAAGAGAGAACGGCCCCCGGGGGCGCGGCGGCTACTTCATCTCCAGCCGCACCAGGTGCGTCGAGCAGGAGATGCACGGGTCGTAGGCCCGGACGAGCATTTCGAGGGCGTGGCGGACCTGGTTCTGCGATTTCCCTTCCTTCATGAGTTGCGGGATGTACGCCCGGAAGTCGGCCTCGATGTTCGCCAGGTTCTGATTGGTCGGGATGACGAGGTTCGCGTTCCGCACGATGCCGTATTTATCGTACTCATAGTTGTGGACCAGCGTGCCGCGCGGCACTTCGACGATGCCGACGCCCCACCCTTCGCGACCGTTCCATTCCATCGGGGGCGTCTCGTCCTCGATGCCGCTTTCAATGAGTTCGTCGAGGAGCCTGAGGACCTCGTAGTAGCAGTGGACGCTCTCGACGACCTGGGCGGTGTTGTTGTGGAAGGTGTTGTGGTTGGGTGCCTTGAGGCCGAGTTGCTCGGCGGCGGCCTTGCCCTGGCAGTTCAATTGCTTGTGGTTGTTGTTGAAGCGGGCGAGGGCCCCGACCATGAGGCTCTCGCGGCGGTTCTTGACGTGCTTGGCGCTCGAGTGCTTGACCACGGATTCATGGATGATCTTCTTATAGTCCTTCGGGGCGGCGCGGTCGCCGTCGCTCGTCACCAAGTCGCCGTCGTAGAAGGCGTACTCGTCCTTCGACCGGAGGGACTCGTACTCGGTCTGGCGCTCGAACTCCGGCGCCTTGAGCGTCGCAAAGAGGTCAACGGTCGCCTGGACGTCCTTCTCAAAGGAAGCGATGTGGTCCCGCAGTTCCTTGAGCACGCGGACCGTCGGCAGTTTCATGTACCCGCCGGGGACCATCGAGACGGGATGGACGTGGCGGCCGACGAGGACGCGACAAATGTGATTGGCAAGCCCCTTGAGGCGCATCGCCCGAAGGACCACATCCGTGTGGGTCTTGGCCAGGGGGATGACGCTCGGCGCGCCGAAAAAGTCCGGCGCCACCAGGAAGTAGACGTGCAGCCAGTGGCTCTGGAGTTGCTCGGCGTGGAGGACGATCCGCCGGAGGCGCTTCACCTGGTCCGACAGGTGGATGCCCATCGCGTCTTCGGTCGCGCGGAGCGAGGCTGTCCCGTGCCCGCAGGCGCAGATGCCGCAGATGCGGGTCGTCAGGAACATCGCGTCCTTCCACGACCGGCCGCGGAGCATCGCCTCGAAGAAGCGGGGCGACTCGGTGATCTCCATGCGGCAATCGACGAGTTGGCCGTCCTCGACCTTGGCGACGATGTTGCCGTGTCCCTCGACCCTCGTGACGTAGTCCACGCGGACGTCCAGTGTTTTTGCGGCTTGAGCCATGCCCTGTGCGCTCCTCTTGTGCACGCTTGGTCGCCTCGGCGACCTCGCGGCTAAATGTACGGCTTACCGACCCGCAAGCAAACGTATGGCCTGAAGGCTTGCGGCTAAACGGTCACGCCTTTGCGACCTGGTCGAACATCCCCTGAAACAGGCGGAACTCCCTGAGCACGTCCTCGACCGACAGGCCGAATTCGGCCATGACGTCCTTGGCGGCGTCGGCGTTGGGCTCATCGACCAGGCCGCGGCAGCCGATGCACTTGTGGCCCGCGGTCGGGCACAGGTACGGCGCGCAGCCGGCCCGCGTTACGATGCCCAGGCACGGCACACCCTTGTGCCACAGGCACACGTTGTCGGCCAGTTTGCAGTCGACGCACACGGGATAGTTCTTCTGCCGCCAGGGCTTCCCGAGGAGCAGGCACTTGGCCGCATCGAGGAACTCCTCGCTCGTGATCGGGCAGCCGTGGATCTCGGCGTCGACCTGGACCTCGGCCTTCAGGGGCCGGCCCTTGATGTGCGGGAACCAGTCTTTCTTGTCGGCGTAGACGTACCGGGCGACGTCGTCGGGGTCCTGGAAGTTCTTGATGAGGTTGACGCCGCCGATCGTCGCGCAGGCGCCCAGGGCCACCAGAAGGTCGGTCTTGGCGCGGATCGCCTTGGCGCGCTCCAGGTCGTGGTCCGTCAGGATCGAGCCCTCGACGAACGTGATGTTGTAGTGGTCGGCGTCGCCGTCGGACGCCTCGCGGAAGCGGACGATGTCAACCCGCTCGAGGATCGGCAGCAGCCGCTCCTCAGCGTTCAGAACCTGGAGTTGGCACCCCTCACAGCAGGCGAGCGAGAAGAACGCCAGTTTCGGCTTATCGGCCATGTCGATGCCCCTCGAAACGCGCCCTCGAAGCAGGGCGGCGAAACGCTAAATGCCCTCACGCAGGCGCTTCACCTGGTCGTACGTGAAGACCGGCCCGTCGCGGCAGACGTAGGTGCCGCGTATCTGGCAGTGGCCGCACTTCCCGATGCCGCACTTCATGTGCCGCTCCAGCGAGCAGATGATCCGGTTCTCGGGCACCCGCTCGGCCAGGACCTCCAGGACCGTGAACTTGAACATCACGGGCGGGCCGACGATCACGGCGAACGTGTTGGCCGCGTCCACCTTGATCTGCTTGAAGAGCCGCGTGATGACGCCGACGTTGCCCTTCCAGGAGTCGTCGGGCCGGTCCACGGTGACGAGGGTCTTGGCTTGGCCGCCCTTGGCCCAAGCCGCGAGTTCGTCGCGGAAGAGGAGGAGCCGCGGCTCGCGCGCCCCCACCAGGATCGTCACGTTGCGGTAATCCTTGCGGTGGTCGAGGACGTAGCGGATGAGGCTCCGCATCGGCGCCAGGCCCAGGCCCCCCGCGACAAAGAGGACATCTTTGCCGCGCATGGCGGCGTAGTCGAAGTGGTTGCCGAACGGGCCGCGGATGCCGAGGCGGTCGCCCTTCTTGCAGGTCTTCAGGGCGTTGGTGACGGCGCCGACGCTACGGACCGTCAGGTCGAAGACGTCGCCCTGGGTGGGGCTGGAGGAGATCGAGATCGGCGCCTCGCCGATGCCGAAGACGGTCACGCTGACGAACTGGCCGGGCTCGTACCGGAGCGGCTCGTCCTCCATCTCGAGGCGGAAGAAACGCTCGGTGTCGGTCATCTCGGCGGCCTCGACGACCCGGGCCATCTTCGGCACGTACGGGCTCTCGGCCTTTGCGCCCTCTTGGAGGTTGATGTCGGCTAGGCTCACGATTCGCGGCTCCCACTGATCTGAGTGAACGTGTCGCGGATGCTGATCGAGGCCACGCACGCCCGATCGCACCGGCCGCAACCCACGCACCCCGACTGGCCCGTCCGCTCGAGGATGTACTTGCCCTTGCGGAACATGCGGTGCCTGAGGCGGCTCCACCGTTCCTTGCGGAAACTCTCGCCGCCCGCCACCTCGGCGAACGGGTCCAACTGGCACGAATCGTACCGGCGGACCCGGGCGCCCCCCTTCAGGTCGGCCGCAATCTCATCCACCACGTCGAAGCAGTAGCACGTCGGGCAGACCGTGTTGCACGAGCCGCACGAGAAGCATCGCCGGGCGATCGCCTGCCACACCAGGCTGTCGTAGGAGGCGTCGAGGGCCTCCGGCAGGTACTTGACCTCGAGCGGGAGTTTCAGGTGGAACGCCGCACGCTTCCGCTCGGTTGCCGCCTGCCTGGCCTTCAGGTCCTCGGGCCCGGCCGGGCGGAGGTGCGCGGCCGAGGCCAGCGCCTCGCCCAGTGCTGTCGCCACCTCGACGTAGTAGGCGTGCCCGATGTCGGTCAGCATCAGGTCGTATCCCTTCGCCGGATACAGCGACTCCATGTCGAGGCAGAAGGACGACTCGTGGCAGGGCTTTTCGCAGTCGAGGCCGATGATCGCCGTGTCCGCCCGCCGCGCCAGGTAGTGCGGGTCGGCCACCTGCTGGCCGAAGGCTGCGTCAAGCGTCCCGATGGCCGTGACGTCGCACGGATGGACGCCGAAGAGGACCATCGGCTCGTGCTCCAGGACGGCCTCGGGCTTCGGGTCGGCCGGGTCGAGGTCGTAATGGACCAGCGACTGCATCGGCGGCCAGAGGAACTTCTTCGGGCCGAGGACTGTCAGGTCGTAGTCGAGCCGGAGGTCCTCCGGGTCCGCCAGGAACTCCCACCCGAACCGCTCGCTCCCGTCGGCCGGCGAGATCTCCTTGCGGACCGGGCCCGCCACTCGCCGCGCCTCGGCGAGCGCCGCCACCCACCCCGCCAGGTCCTTCTTTTCGAGTGCCTTTGGCAACATGCGCGATCAGTCCTTCCAAAAGGCTTTCCGCTCGCCCCTTGGTCAGTTTGCCCTGGGGATTCGGTCGCCGCGGCGACCTCATCCCCAGGCGTTATGACCACCACCCCTTCGCCTCTCCGTCCCTCCGTCCCTCCGTCCCTCCGTCCCTTCGTCCCTTCGTCCCTTCGTCCCTGTCGTGTCCGTTTCCGGTCACTTCCCGAGGACCTTTCGGATCGTCTGGACCAGTTTTTTCGGATCGACCGGTTTTTCGAGAAACGCCTCGACCGGCAGGTACTCGCCGTCCGTCTCGGGCGAGAACTCGAAGCCCGTCCGCTGCGCGATCGCCGTCATCAGGATCACCGGGATCTTGGCCGTCGCCGCATCCTCCTTCAGGTCCTGCGCGATGCCGAAGCCCTCGGTCTCGCGGGCCATCATCACGTCCAGGATGATGGCGTCGATGCCGCCCTGGCGGATCCGCTGGACGCCTTCGGGGCCGGAGCCGGCGGCCTCGACCTCGTACCCCGCGCGCTCCAGGACCGCCCGCGTCGCCTCGACGACATCCGGATCATCGTCGATGATGATAATCGTTTTACTTTTAGCCATGCGTCGCTCCTCACTCCTTGAGGGGGGACTACAGACGCGGACTGCCGAGGGGATGCCGCCGCTCGGAGGCCCGCTGCAGCCGATGCGCCAGAAGCAGCACCCCAGGCCGGGCAGCCGAACCGCGCGCTTTCGCCCCTCGGCCTCGGCCGGAGGCGGGGCGAGCGACGCGGCGTTTTGTGAAACTATTCACGAGCCTGCCCAAAAAAATTTTGGCCCCCGTCAAGGTTCGGACCATTCTAGTCCGAAACTCCTCGCTGTCAAATCCCTTTTGCGGAACTTCCGGACAGAGGCGCGCCCCCGCACCAACGCCTCTCGGCGCGCCGTCGGCGCCCGCGCCAAACAACTCTAACAAATGCGCGGCAAGTCCTCGCCATAGGGCATTTCGAGCACCCGCTCGCCGCCGATGGCCGTCCGAAGCGTGACGCGGGGGCCCTTCCCTTTCACGGGGAGCACTTCGCCAATGACGGCCGCCTGTCGGCCGAGCGGATGGCCGCGCATCGCCCCGAGCGCCGCCTCGGCCTCGCCGCGCGCCACCACCACGACGAACTTCCCCTCGTTCGCGACCGAGAGGACGTCCAGCCCCAGGACGTCGCACGCGCCCGCCACCGCCGGCCGCACCGGGACCGCCGACTCTTCGATCCTCATGCGGGCGCCGGCGCCTTCCGCCAGTTCGTTGAGCGCCGCCGCCAGGCCGCCTCGCGTCGGGTCCTTGAGGGCCCTGAGGTTCGGGCACGCCGAAAGCAGCGCCTCGGCCAGCGGCCAGAGCGGCGCCACGTCGCTTCGGACCGCGGCCTCGAACTCGAGGCCCTCTCTCCGGCTCATCACGGCGATGCCGTGATCGCCGAGCGTCCCTGAGACGAGGACCGCGTCGCCCGGCCGTATGGCCTCGGCCCCGAGCGCACGGCCCGCCTCGATCCGCCCGATCCCCGCCGTGTTGATATACAGCCCGTCGGCGCTGCCGCGACCGACGACTTTCGTGTCGCCACACACCACGGGGACGTCGGCCTCGCGGGCGGCCAGCGCGGCCGAGTCCAGCACCCGCCTGAGCATGTCGAGGCCGAGCCCCTCCTCCAGGATCAGCGCCAGGCTCAGCGCCATTGGCCGCGCGCCCGCGCACGCCAGGTCGTTCACGGTCCCCGAGACGGCCAGCCGCCCGATGTCGCCGCCGGGGAACTCCAGCGGCTGCACGACGTACGAATCGGTCGTGAAGGCAATCGCGCCAGCGCCTGCCTCGAGGCGTGCCGCGTCGGAAAGCCTCGCCAGTTCACTCCCGGCGGCGCCCGCTCCTGCGAACCGCGAAAGGATCTCGCGGCGGATCAAGTCCATCATCCGCTCGCCCCCGCCGCCGTCGGCCAATAAAATCACGTCGTCGGTCATCGCCACCCCTATTGCTCAAAGCGCGCAGCGGGCCAAACGCCCCGGCGCGGCGCTGCCGGGGGCGAGGCGCGCCCGGCGCACCCTTAAAGCCGTTCGTACCGCGCCACCGCCCGGAACACGTCGCCGATGTCCGAAGGCTTCACAACGACCGGCGGGTGCCGCTCGTTCAGCGGCTGAAGACGGACCTGGTCCTCGGCGTCGAAGAACACCCGCTTGAAGGTCGCCTGGGCCCCGTCGCCCGCGGCGCCCCCGGAGAACCGAACGAAGCAGTCGTCGCCCGACTTGACTGCCGCCGCCGGGCTCAAGATCACCACGTCGCCCTCCCGGTACTTCGGTTCCATCGAGTCGCCCACGACGCGGACCGCGAACGCATTCGGATCGTCCAGGTCCGCCGGACACGCCACGTACTCGTCGGCCACGCCCACCGGGTACCCGAGGTCGGTAAACTCCGCCGGGTATCCCGCGGCCACCTTGTTGATGACCGGGATCGGCCGGACCT
>Ga0315284_10001885_pt1 | contig 29923 bp, 22 predicted proteins | sample YL17G09_16_MG_FD_203696 | JGI IMG/M metagenome (GOLD analysis project Ga0315284, IMG submission 203696) | Sediment microbial communities from Yellowstone Lake, YNP, Wyoming, USA - YL17G09_16 | ecosystem: Environmental > Aquatic > Freshwater > Lake > Sediment | place: USA: Wyoming | collected...
GACGTCATCCTAGGTTCATCGGCTGCACTTGAGTCACTTACTCCGTTCCTTCCAAGCAGGATGTCGCGGGTTCGAATCCCGTCCCCCGCTCCAACGTTCTCCCACGGCACGTTAGATAGGAAGCCGGGCGTTGAGCCCGGCCTTTATCACGCTCTGAGTCGTAGACCATCTGGTTTCTAGGCAGAGGGTCTGCGCTCCTCTGCCGGCATTAGGCCGGTCCCAGTTTGCCACTCGCTGCTATCCCTAGTTAGAGTGCCGCTGTGTAGAAGGGAAGTGGATCAGCTTACCTTTGACATCTGCCCTTAGCCGGACTGCTGGCGGCTTCGGACTCAGATAGCCACGCGGCAGCACAGAGAGTTCCTCAATGTCGCTTGGCGGATATGGGATGTATGCCAGAACGTCGTCGGCGCTCTGAATATGCTGATTGAGGAGTAGCTCGAAAGCCTGTGATTTTAGGCGCGGCTTCTCAATCTCCAGATCGTCATCCAAAGGCTCCCGGCGTTTCCAGCCGCGTCGCACGTACAGTATCCAGAGGTGCCTCGCTTCGCTGTCTGAGATGAAGCCTAAGTCTCCTGCCCTCTTGAGCATCGCCCCAATAGATACAAGCCATTTCGGCTTGAGTGCTCTCAATCGGTCGAGCGCTGGGTAGTCTATGTCTCGGCCAAAGGACTGCTCAGGTAACAGGAAAGCCGACGCAAATCTGTTGGCCTGATCCTCGGCAAAACGGTGATCGGCGGGATTCCGAAGACGACCCGGTGTAAAGCCTTTATGCAGAATCAAATGGCCGATTTCATGCGCCGCGTCGAATCGTGAACGGACTGCTGAATGCTTGTCAGCATTGAGAAACACATAGGGCCTGCCGTCCTCTTTCCATGAGGAGAACGAATCTAGTTTCTCGGCCCCAAACTCCTCGCGAGTGACAATGGCACCGTTATTCTCTAGCAACCAGACGATGTTACTGATAGGGCCGTCCTTAAGTCCCCAGAAGCGCCTAGCCTCAGCCGCAGCGGTCTCTATCTCGTCATGGGTCAATGTGCTTGGGTCGTCAACTGCGACAATGGGGAAATTGACCTCCGGCAAATCCACGAGGCCACAAAGGTAAGGGACGATCTCCTCACATAACCACTCCATGCGCCACTCGGCCCTCGTGCGGGCTGTCTTAGTAGCAGCGCTCATCGAGCGGTAGAATACTGGAGTCGGTTCCCGCTGTCTGATTGGTCTTGAGAAGAACTGAGGCGGCAGGTTCAGCACCCGCGTGATCTTGAGCATCACCTCTGGGCGCGGGGTGACCTGACCATTTTCGTATTGAGAAACGGCGGCACGCGATATCCCAAGTAGGTCAGCCAGTGCCACCGCTGTCAGGCCACGAGCTTCACGGGCCTCAACCAGACGTTGGCCAACGAATCCAGGCGTACCACTTGGCATCTACGTGTCCTGACTCGCGTCGCTTGGCACCGCCCCGTCGCGAAGGTAGATAGTCGGCGGCACTATGATTTCCGGCCCACCGAATTCGCCGAGAATATCAGGGTACTCCGATAGAAGGTCGATTCGGCCGGCGAGATAAGTCGAGCAATCGGGGACTGGAAAAGCGATGTGTATGAAGCCAGGCAGTTTTCGATCATGTGGATTAGGACCGTGGATTGCTATGGCATAGACCGACCGCTCGGACATCGGTTGGACATCGTCTTGTTCCATGAATGGCATCGCCGACTGCCATTCACCTGCATACCCCAACCGAAATCGAGCTTCGCGGACGATTGTCTCAGGATTGTCGACGGCCGAGACCGTCAGCACAACGCGCCCCGCTCGGATTTCCGTGTGATAGGAATTGTTCGTAACGTTTGGCGGAACGGAGGCTGCCATTTCGGTGAACCGTCTCGCGGCATTCCTCACGTCCTGTTCGATGTAGGCTCTCCGAACGTGTGGGCGGGCATCGTGCGCTTCCTGCGCGGCAAACTGCTCGTCGCATAACGTGTCGGCCCTTTGGTAATCCCGGATTATGATTCGTGTGAGTTCGCGGCAGAACTCGTCGGGGACGTACTCTCTGAAGATGTCTTTGGGGCTGGGGACGAGTCGTGGCGGGGACACCTGCATCAGTCGCTCCTTAACTAGTGTGATTAGTTAAGGATTATGCACAAACTGCCACCCTTTGTCAAGTACCGCCTTGGAAAGGGCTTTTCGGGTAAAGTCTGAATATGTCCTGTGGGGTGCCAAAACCTCATCCGTATCTAGCGAGTCTCACCCCAACGCTGTGCGTGATAGGCAGGTGCTTCGCAGCCTGCGCCGGGCGGTCACTACAACCAAGAGCCGTTTCTCGGCATTAGGGCAGGCGATAAGTTCGAGTCCTGGCGGGGGTACCACACCATTCGTTTTATGACTTTTTCTAGGGGCATCTAGAGGCGCTCTCGGTCAATCTCGGACGCTACGGGCCGCTCTGCTAACTCGCATCCATTTAGCATGCTTCCCCATTCTCGCTTCAGGAGCGTATCGCTTCACTTTTCCCCCAAATGAACCCTCAACAGCAGTAGTCTCGGCCGATCCGATGAAGGCTCAGGTTGTCGCCCATCGGCGAGAAGTGGGCAGGGAAACGCCGAAAGGGAAGCTCCCAGATCGCTTAGCTGCCGGCCGTGAAGCCCTTCAGACGCGGGCATCGCAATGGAACGGTCAGTGGACCGGAGGATGGACGAATGGCGCCGCGCGCCGCGTGGCAATCGAACTCCATCTACCCCTGTGGTTGCGGCGGCAAGGCCGAGCGAAGTTAGCGGCGCTAACACCGAACAAATCGCACTTACTGGTGGACGACGAGGCGTCGCCAGCCGGGCTGATTTAGGGAGAGCGCACACTCCCAAGAACGCTGGCGTGTCGCCTGGCAATCTCAACTGCTATAATCTCACCAGTTGAAGCCAACTACCTCAGGATTCCCGAGAAGCAGCGAATCATACCCTAACCGACCCGAAGTGATCGGGCACGTGTGACGAGACCTGACTGGCAGGTACGGGGAGGTGATTTGGTGATCGTCCCAGGAGGCGAGTTGCCAAAGCCCACCGACGTGCTGCTCATTCATCCACCTTACCATGCGAGGGCGGGAAGTGGGGTGATCCCCCCGATAGGCCTTGCGTACGTGGCATCAGCCCTCGAATCCAAAGGCATCTCAGTGTCATTGTTGGATTGCGCGTTGGACTGCCGCTCACAGAGCCCAATCGGGCTGGACCGATTCCGACGATACGTGGCCGACAGGCTGGAGCGCATGCCGCCTTCTCTATGTATCGGGGTGGGCCCAACCACTACTCCGGCCCTAAAATCACTCTATGCGCTGGCTCAGATTGTGAAGCAACGTTGTTTGTCGGTGCCGATCGTGTATGGCGGACCGTTCGCCTCTATTCAGGGGCAGGAGTCGATCTTCTTTGACATCCTTGAAGCTACGGCCTTGGTGAGGGGAGAGGGAGAGATTGTATTCCCTCGACTCGTAGATGCTTTGCGCAGAGGAGACCAGGGGAAGCCCATCGCGGGCGTCGTGTGGGATGCCAGCCAGGATACCGAGATAGCGCTCGTAGAGGATTTGGACAGCCTCCAGTTTCCGGCCAGACATCTTCTTGAAAATCAGCGTTATCGACCTTCCGTGAGGAGGGACGCGCTCGATGGGCCGTGTACCGCCATACATTTGTCCCGAGGTTGTCCATATCGATGTAATTTCTGCTTGGCGCCCATTCTCAGGCGCGGTCAGGTTAGCCGGCGAACCGAGGACAGCGTGTTTGCTGAAATGCGGGATTGCATGGCCCGTTTCGGAATCGATGGCTTCATTTTCTATGATGACTGTCCATTCATGAAGTCGCGCGATCTGAACCGGCAGGTGCAGCAGTTTTGTGCTGGGTTGAGGGACAATGTGGGCGCGGCGAGGTGGCAGATTGAACTTCGATGCGATGTGGTGGCCAACCTAAATCCCGAGACACTAAGGGCGTTGCTGTCGGCCGGGTGTGTGCAGATCAACATGGGAATTGAAAAAGCGACCACTTCAGGACTGAAGGGCCTGAACAAGCACATCACAAGAAACGAGATCGTGACAGCTTGCAGGCACATGAGAGCGACGGTGCCAGAAATCAGAGTGGCAGGAACGTTCATCCTTGGCGGGTGGGGCGAATCAGAGAACGATGTCGAGGTTGTGATCGAGTTCGCCAAGTCCCTAGAACTGGATTTCGCCCACTTCTGTCCTTTGGAAGTCTACCCGGGCACCTCGCTTTTTTCGGAGACCCGTAACGGCGGCGGCGCGACAGGTTGGGCATACAACGTCTTGGAGGATAGTAACAACTATTGGGGTGAGATGCTCTACGAAACGGAACGTCTGTCAGGGCGACGCCTTCTCGAGCTGACGCGGAGGGCATACCAAGAGTTCTACGACCGGCCCGAATGGCTGACCAGATTCACTGCGATGACTGTCCCCGAAGTGCGATCGGAGGCAATGCAAATCGTAAACGAATGGTGCCACGATCGTTTCCGCACCAATCCCGAGGTGTGAGATGCCCGAGACTTGGCCCAGAGCCCCGTTTCAGTTTGTTGACAAGCTCTATGGAGAAATCCGATTCCCCGCTTTCATTAGTGCGCTTGTGCGCTGTCCGGCTGTAATGAGGCTTCGTGAAGTTAGAATGGCCAACATCAACTTCATTCGATACCCAGGCTTTGCGAACGCAACCAGATTCGAACATTCCTTGGGCACATGCTACTTGGCAAGCTTGGCAGCGAGAAGCCTAGGATTAGCAGAGAGAGAGAGCCTGACTCTTATGGCTGCGGCTCTCTACCACGACGCAGCAACTCCGGCCTTTGCCCATGCCACCGAAGAGGTGCTGGCAGATAGCTTCTCCTTCGACCATGAACGAAAGCTTTTCGAGATTCTCACGGGTGATCCGGCTGCCGGCAGAGTGGCGAGTGGCCGATATCTGCCTATCTTCCTTGGGCGCCGTGCAATCTTGGATCGCGTATGCCGATCCCCGGCCTTTCGGCACCTTCGGGTGGATCCGCTGGAGGTCGCGAAGACGGCGAGCGGCCAAGGCCACCTGGGCACCATCATCAAAGCTGACATTGATTTGGACAACATCGATAATGTCATCCGGGCTGCCCTTCACATGGGACTTCGTCCAGATCCCGCACTTCCGATACGGCTAGCGACTAACTTCACGGTGTCGGAAGGCATTTGCCACCTCTCGCCGCATGCCATCGATGATATCGTGTCGTGGCAAGAGACACGGTGGCGACTATATGACGCTATATTCGCTGATACTGAAGATTTCGCCCTGCAATCCATGCTCAAGTTCGCGATGCAACTGGCGATAAGGGACGGCGTTTTGGATTCGGACGACTGGTGTGCGACGGATGACGAACTCTTGTACTGTCTCCTGCCCCGTTCTGCAGACGCACTTGCCGTGGTTGAACGTATGCGACTTGGCGACCTGTATCCGTGTTTGCTGGTTACGACGATTGATGATCAGGCGGGGGCGGCGAGGGTTCTAGACTACAAGTTGCGTCTGGAATTCGAGCAATCCTTGTCGGGGCAGGTTGGCCAGCAGTTGATCATTGGCTTCTTTGCGGATCGTCGAATCAGAGAATTGAAGGGGCCGCTGGCCGGCCTAAAAATACATAGCCGAGTGATTCGGCCTCGCGCCAGCTCGGGCCTGGTTGTAGGCATATTCACACCGGAGGAGAATGGCGTTGCGCGAGAGCAGTGGAAGGAAGTGCGGAAAAAAGGCATCGCACGAGAGCGGAGGAACGAACTGCGAGTCGCCTTGAAGAGGTGGTTTAGGGATGGTGACATGCCTGGCGACGAGCTGCGAACGACTAGAGGACGTCAGGAACGCTTAGACGAGAACGCGTTGAACCCGAGGCAATCGAGGCCGTGAGATCTGACTTGAACCGTGTGATTGAGCAACTGAGATCGCTCGACTGGCGATTCTCGGACTATAGTCCCTCTCTTGAGACAACGACCATCAGCAACCTCCACTGGTATCCAGCGCCATTCGTGCCGCACATTCCCTCCATTCTCATCAAGTCCCTGAGCGAGCGCGGAGACATCATACTCGATCCTTTCTGTGGGACGGGTGTGACCGGCACCGAAGCCGCAAGGCTCGACAGGAGATTTGTTCAGTATGACATCAACCCGCTGGCAGTGGAGATAGCATGCGCCAAGCACGTCGCGGTTCAAGTGCTATCCCAGGAGTTCCCGACAAGCGTAGCCCGGGAGGTGTGGAGAGCCCAGGTTCAAGAAGAGTGCCCGAAAGAATTGGAGGCGTGTCTTGAAGAACTGCGGCGGTGGTTTCACCCGAGAACGTTGGCCCAGCTTCTGACTCTTCGCGAATTGATTGCTGATTGGAGCAACGAGTCCGCCCGCCTAGTGCTCAAGGTCATCTTCTCAAGTATCTTGCACCGTACCAGTTCACAGACTAATCACTATTCTTACGTCGTCGACAACTGCTATCCCTCTGTGAAACTTGAGCGGGACGCCTTCACCGCGTTCTTGGAGCAACTGAACCGTGCCGCAACCGCCGTAAGTGACTTCAGGCGCTCACTAGAACTCAATGGGCTCATACCCGACCTGTTGGCGCTGGGCTTGACCAAGGTCGCTGACGCTCGAAAGCTGACTGGGCTCCCGGACAACTCAATCGACATGGTAGTGACATCTCCGCCTTACGTCAGCGTAAATGACTATGTGAAATCGCAGCGCCTCACTTATTTGTTCTATCCACCCTTCCCCTTGGACGCCGATGAACGTGACATTGGCGCGAGGCGAAAGAGACACCGGAGGGCAGCTGTTCAGGAATACCTGTCCGATATGCGCGGCGCCATGGACGAGATGGTTCGTGTTACGAAGCCGGATGGGTTCATCTGTCTGGCCCTCGGGCAAAGCTCCTCGACGGCGGCTACTGACGTAGTTGGTGAGCTTGTCGCGTATGTCGAAGAGAGCCTGGGTAGCCTCACCCTGCTCGATGTGCGCAGGCCCATCTCCTTCCGCAAGATTCAAAACGCGGGTATTGGCTTCGAACGCATTGTTGTTCTTCACAAAGAATAAGGTTGAGGGAAGGCATCGCATCAAGAGCTTCACAGTCTCCGTCATAGGTACGAAAGACGATATGGTCGACCTAAGGGACCTAGTACTGCGCGGGTTGACTGAGTGGGGATACGCGGCGCGTGCGTTTGATGAAGCTGACTACCCCTACAAACCAAACACGGACCCGGCGGAGTGGACCGTGGCCATCGCGCATGAGCCCGACATCATCGTCCTCATCGTAGATCGGCTATACGGCTCGCGCCTCGCTAATGGGTTGTCGGTCACCGAAAACGAATGGCGTGCCGCACACACAAGAGGCATGACAATAATACCATGCCTGAGAAAAGCGGCCGTGAGCGACCTCGTCAATCGTGAGAGCCAGATAGACAGAACCTCCTGGACGCCCAGCTATGTCACGGAAGAGGCCGTCCTCGATTTCATAGCCCTCGTGAGAGCCTCCGCATTCGCGCTTGAGTTCGACACCGCCGCCGAACTATTGTCAAAACTCGATGACAAGCTTCGGTCGCTCACCCCGCACATGCTCAGTAGGCTCAGTTTGGCCTCGTGGGATCAGGTGCGACGCAAGCGTACGGTGACTGTTGTCGACGTCAGCTTGTCCTTGGGAGACGTTTTTGACCGCGGCCTGTATGTTTCTCCACCTCATGAAGTGGTCTCGGGCAACCTTCCTGAAGGCAACTTGGAACAGCGAATGATCAGCAGTCTGGAGCTTGGACACAACTTGATGATGACAGGTGGCCCTGGGGGAGGGAAATCGAGCAGTCTATGCAGAGCATTCGGTGCCCGCGTGCAAAGCCAGGATGACCATCCTCTGACGATACCTCTATATGTAGAGTGTCGGCAATTATCCGTAACAGAGCTCGGCAGTCCCTTGGAGTTGATCACCCACTTGTTCAACCTTCATCTTCGCAGGGAATTGTGGCCACATTTCTCCGCGGATGACCCCGCGTTTAGGTTGGAGATCTTCTTCGACGGTCTCGATGAGGTTCAGGGCGACTCATCGGACGCTAAGGATGTGGTGTTGCACTCTCCTCTTTGGGATTGGGCCTGCCACGTCATAACGTGTCGGAGGGACTTCTTTGGTCGCGTGTTTTCGTCCGAAGAAGCAGCTAGTCGGTACGACTATATTGTTGACCTCCAACCTTGGTCTCTCGACCATGCGAAGGAATACATCACTAGGAAGTTTCGGGACGACCCTAGCAGAATTGCCCAACTCGTTGCCCTGTTAAGGGACTCATCGGCGCTGATGAGAATGGCTGGCAATCCGATTGGGTTAGTGATGTTGTGCTCGATAGATGATACTGATCAGGTCAAGGATATTGGCGGCCTGTACGAGTCCTTTTTGCAGAGGTGGGCCATAAGGGAGGCAGAACGAGCAGGGGAGACTGCTGATGTATCCCCGCCCGTGGCTCTTTCAATCTGGCGCGCGTTGGCCTGGGCATCGCTAACCAGTGATTTGGCCAGCGGGTCGTCAATTAGTTCGCTGCCTCTGCTGTTCGAAAAACACGACAACCGGCGTACTGCGGCGAACCTGATGACAATCAGGAGTCTTTTGGAAATCGGCGTCAGTGGGACCGACGAGATCCTGATTGGATTTGTGCATCCTTCTATCCGTGAGTACCTCATCGCCGCAGAGTTAGCGGAAAAGCTTAAGCGCTCGCCGCGCGAGATCGCTGAGGCTCTCGAGCAGGATACCTGGTATGAAGTAAACGAGTTCGCGCAGCGCCTGATCGCCCGGTGGACGGAGCTCGACTGCGTTGGTGTGTCGGCAAATCTGATACAGCTTTACGAAGAGCGGACAGATGGGCGGCCGCAGTCGCTCTTAGTGCGCAACAAAGCTTGTTACTATATCGGGCGGCTCGGTCGGCAGGCGCCTGGCGCGCGGCAATTCGCGTTCGGCTTCCTCGATCGAGCTTGGCGGGACGAGGTGTCGCCGTTCGTTCGGCAGTCGATCGGTTTCGCACGCAGCATCGGCGGCGAACCTGGTGCTGCGGCTGAGTTCATAATGGAGATGAGGCGGAGTGATGACCTAGACGGGTCGAACCGAGGATATCATCTGGCCTACTACGGCGATCTGAGAAGAGAGACCCCACCACCCTACATGGATCCCGGGAACACACCTTGGCCGCAGACTCGCAGGGCTCTGGCAGCACGCTTGAGTGACGATGGCCAGACCAGACGACATAGCAGGGCTGTCGACCTCTACACGTTCTCGCGCTTTACTGAGGTTCGCGGAGAGAGGTTGACTGCCCCAGAATCCTCGATCATCGCGGGGATTCAAGATGAGTTGGCCACCTACCCCGATGATATACAGGGAATAATAAGCAATATTTGTGATAGCCTGATTAGAGCTCACGATTAGTCCACACCATTTGTTTTATGACTTTGCTCAGAGCCGTTTGGGGCCGTTCTCAGCGGTTTTCGGGCCCCGCCGGTCGGGCCCGTCGCTTGGTCGCGTTTGACGACTGCGGCAGCGCGTGGTGAGCCCGGTAAACGACTGGAGGTTGCGTCATGAGAACTAGAGGCCTCTTCGCCCTCGCCAGCCTGCTCACCACGGCCAGCATCGTCGCCTCAGGGCGCCCGCGGCGCGTCGGTGCCCACCTGGTCCGCCGGCAACTCTACAAGCAAACCAGCCGCATCATTCGCAAGATCAAATAGCGAAGGGCGGTTGCCGCCCTTCTGAGACATGTTCTGCTTGTCCGCCTGGGGCCCTCTTCGTGATAGATAGATGCCCGCCGCCACTTGCCGGGATGCCCCTTGGCTGGGATTATGCGCCCCCCCTGGTAGATACGGATCAGCGAAGCCGATTTCGCATAGGAGACAAAGAATAGTCTGTGTTAACCGTCGCGGTGGTGGGAACGCCGCCTCCTACCGGTAGTGGCAAAACGTTCGCGTTACGCGTATAATCCGTTCATCCGTGCGAATCAACGAATCGGGTACCATCATCGGCCGTTACACGACCAGGCTCCAAAAAGGCGGGGCCCTTCTGGATGCGCTGCGGCAACTGACCCTCGTGTGGGATGGAACGGACTCTGGGGAAGGCTACTCGGTGCGGGAAGTTGCGGGAGTTCCGAGCCGAGAGCGGGCCCGAGACATTGTGCAGCGGGCGTTCATTCCGCGACTGGTCGCAAGCAGCCCGCCTAACCTCTGGCGTGTCGCGGCAGCGGTCGAACGCTCCGGCGCCGATCGTTCTGTAGTACTGCCCATTCACTACTATGCTACGGCCAGCTCTGAACCGTTGCTGTGGGATTTTGTTGTAAAACAGCTCTTTCCCCTCGCTGGAACCGAACGAGAGGTCAGTACTCAGACTGTTCTCAGATTCTTCGACAGCCAGCCGAACGAAACCTTCGGCGGTCACCGTTGGACCCCGACAGTCGCTGTGAAAGTGGCCCGAGGAGTGCTCGCAGCTTTGCGCGACTACGGGGTACTAAGGGGTGCGAGCAAGAAGCGCGTCGCTGGCATGTTCCTGCCGGTGCCGGCCTTCGCACTCTTGGCCCGGATTCGGTACGAGCTAGGATACCGAGGTGAGGCCGCCATCAACGATGATGTCTGGAAGCTCTTCTTCCTGGGGACGGCAGGCGTTGAACGCTTTCTGACCGAGGCGGCCGCGAACCATCTGCTCCGATTCGAGACCGCCGGCCCGGTGGTCCGGATCGAGTTTCCTCAAGCGACACTAGAAGGTTATACAGAATATGCCACTCAGCAATCGACTGGCCGCTCTCGAGGCTGATCTGGCGGTGAATCCGCCTCGCATCAGCGCCTACTCGGAACTGCCCTGCGCCCTATTTCAGTATGACCCCGATGATGAGTGGGCGTTTCGTCGGGAGCTAGGCAAGCTGAAGACCAGACTCGAGAACGCCGGTAGGGGGGTTCACTTGCTGTCTCTCTCTCGCTTCTTGTGGCAGGCCGTAGAACAGGTGGAAGGTCTGGGGCCCGTAGTTGAGCTTGAGCTAGCAGAGGGGTGGGAAGCGGCTCAACGGCAAGTCGGCACTTACCTATCTGACGCGGACTTCCTGGACCTGTCGACGGCGATTGCCGAGGCGGCCGCCGGCCTTGAGTCGCAGCGAGACATTCTCTTCCTCTGGCGCGCGGCGGCACTTTCGCCAGGCATCTACAGGCCTTCGAGACTCCTTGATCAGCTGAAGGGTAAGCTGCTCATACCAACCGTGCTGTTCTACCCCGGTGTCTTTGACGAGCACGGGCTTCGATTCATGGGTCTGCCGGACCGAGAGAGCTCCACAAGCTACCGGGTGAAGATCTACCACTAGCGAGGTGTGCGATGCTGATTCGGGAAACGCTCAAACGGGACCTCTCGCGCAAGATCGAGGAGATCATCAAAGTCGACCAAGCCGAAGAGGCGGTCGTCTTCGAGGAGTTGAGCGAATACGTAGTCACGCCGAGCATACGCGACCACTATCAGAGAATCCTCAGCGCGATTGCGGAGGCCCCGACTAGCCTAACTGAGAGCATAGGCATCTGGATCTCGGGTTTCTTCGGGTCGGGCAAATCCTCCTTTGCCAAGAACCTTGGATATGTGCTTGAGAACCGCAGCGTATTGGGAGAGAAGGCGGCGGACATTTTCAAGCGTCGAGTCGGTGACCAGCGGGTTGCGAACCTAATCGACGCTATCCACGCGAAGTTCCCGACAAAGGCCATCATGTTCGATGTTCAGTCTGACAGGGCGCTGGGACCAGAGAGTAGGTCGATCGCCCACTACATGTACCGCGTTCTCTTGCGCGAGCTAGGTTACGCGGAAGACTTTGACCTGGCAGAGCTAGAGATGACTCTTGAGGACGACCGGAAGCTGGATGAGTTCTGCGAGCGGGTCGAACGTCGCTACGGAGAGCCTTGGGCGATGCGCCGGAAGAAGGCGCTCAAGATGAGCGAGGCCAGCGCAATACTGCACGACATGGACTCCTCGACTTACCCATCTCCCGATTCCTGGGCCAAAGGGCGTGCCGGCAAGTCAGTGGAGGCCACACCCAATTTGATAGTGGAACGCTCCTACGATCTCATGCGGCGCCGACTTCCCGGCCAAGCACTCGTATACATCATCGATGAGGTGGGACAGTACATCGCCCGAAGCTCGGATCGCATCGAGGACGTGCGGCGCGTCGTTGAACTGCTTGGAAAAGAGGGACGAGGCAGCGTACAAGCACGCAAAGCGGTGGCCCCCGTGTGGTTTGTCGCCACATCCCAAGAGCGCCTGGATGAAGTCACTTCGGCGATTGGCGACACCAAGGTTCTCATGGCGAAGGTGCAGGATCGCTTTCCGATAAGGGTGGACCTTTCCCCCACCGACATACGTCAGATAGTCGTGAAGAGGGTTCTCGAGAAGAAGCCGGAACACGTCCCGGCCATCCGCGAGATGTTCGAAAAGGCCGAGGGGGCCCTCAAGACGCATGCAGCGCTCGAGCGCACCTATCGTCGTCAGGAATTCGATGTGGATTCGTTCGTCGAGTTTCACCCGTACCTTCCACACCAGATCGACACCCTGTCCATTGACATCGTGTCCGGCATACGACTCCAACCCGGCGCCGATAGAACCATCGGCGGCGCCACGCGGACCATCATCAAGCAGGCCTACGAGATGCTGGTGAATCAGCGCACGGGGCTCGCGGACAACCCCGTAGGCACGCTGGTGACGCTCGACAAGCTCTATGAGTTGCTGGAGCCTAGTCTTGGCACGGAAGTGCGCAAAGAAGTCGACGAAGTCGACAAGCGATTCCCAGACGACCCTTGGTGCGGCAAGGTAATTCGAACCGTGGTGCTATTAGGGTTCGTGAAAGATCTGCCCCGCACCACGAAGAACATCGCTGCTCTGCTTTACCCGGCCTTGAACGCTCCGTCACCGCTCCCCGACGTTGAACGGGCGGTCGGCAAGCTTGTGGATGCACAACACATCCGTGAGGCGGAGGACGGCTACAGCGTCCTCACCACTCATGAGAAGACCTGGCAGCAGGAGAAGCAAGGCATCGAGGTAAAGCCGCGACACCGCAACGAGCTAGTCGAGCAGTTGCTCGAGAATGTATTTGGTGAGCCGTCATTCCAGGCCTATCGCTATGGAAGCCGCCATTTCAGCGTGAACGCGGTCATTCGAGGTGTTGGGGCCGGTAAAGGAGGAATTGCCCTAGAAGTGAGGCGGGCAGAGTCCCCAGACAAGCTTGACGAAGCAGTCGACGCAGCCCGAATCGACAGCCGCAAGACGGAGTTCGTCTATCTCGTCTACTGGGTCTTTCCCCTTAACGAGACGCTCGACTCGATGGTCGGAGAGCTGGTCCGCTCCAATGAGATGGTGAGGAGGTACGAGCAGCTACGCGCACAGAACAAGATCAACGCCGAGGAATCTTCGACCCTCGACGAGGAGAAGCGTCAGGCCGGCACTCTGGAAGCTCGTCTTCGAGCAAGGCTCACAGAAGCACTACTCGCTGGCCAGCTCCTATTCCAAGGCACCTCCCGCGACGTATCGTCTCTCGCCTCCAGCGCCCCCGAGGCGCTTCGGAAGTTTCTCGACGACGTCGTACCGAAACTCTATCCGAACCTGCCTCACGGGGCCGTCGCACCCAAGCCGAATGATGTGGACGATATCCTAAAGGCGGCCAACCTGGACGCGCTGCCGGAGGTCTACGGTGCCGGCAAGTTGGAGCTCTTCCTGCGCTCGGACGGCAAGGTGCAGTTCAACTTCGACGCGCCGGTGGCACGGGATATTCTGGGGTATCTGAAGGAGCGGGTGGACTACGGGGAGAAGCCGACCGGACGGCAGCTTGAGGACTATTTCTCCTCACCTCCTTACGGTTGGGAGCCTGACGTCCTTCGTGTCGCTCTCGCCGGACTGTATCGGGGTGGCCAGCTCCGCATCACTACCAAGGGGCGCACTCACGATGACTACACGGAACGAGAATCCTGGTCCGCGCTGAGCAAGATTCCCGATTGCCGGGCCGCCACGTTTGCGCCGCAAGTTTCCGTCGACATAGCTGACGTCGTGAAGGCTCGTGAGGCTTACGTTCGCCTCACGGGGAAAGAGGTTGACGTTGACCAGCAGAAGATCAGCAGGGCCCTCGGCGAGCTCGTCTCTGAAGAGCTAGCGCAGATGCCCGAGCTGATTGCCGAGGCGAGGGCACGCCAACTGCCTGTCGTGGACAAGCTCGACACGTACCATCAGGAACTCGTGGCAATTCAGCGCGAGGATGTACAGAAACGTATCGCGCTGCTGGCACAGGAAGGGGCTGCTCTCAAGAGCAGCCGCGACGAGGTCCACCGTCTGCGAGACGCCATGTCTGAGGAGAATCTCAAGGCCGTCTCAGAGGCTCGGGCTGTCCTAGGTAGTGTGTGGCCCACACTCAAGAGTGCTGGAGCGTCTCAGTGTGCCGGCAATGCTGATGGCCTCCAGGCGCTGCTTGCCACACCTGAGGTCTTCGAGAAGCTGAAGGATGTGAAGCACCTCGCAGGGTCGATACAGCAGGCATTTGACGACTTGTTCACGGGGGCTCACGAGAGGCGGAACAAGGAGTACAGCGCTGCCCTTGAGAATCTCGAGGGCGAGGAGTTGTTCCCACAGCTTTCGTCGGAGGACAGTGGTGCAGTTCTGCGACCGATAACGGCGCGCATTTGCCCGAACATGAAATTGGAGAGGGGCGAGAATCTCTGCGTTGCGTGTCGAGCCTCGATTGAGCAGATCGAATCGGACATCGCGGCCGTTGGCCAGTACGAAGCCAACGCGCGCCGGCGCCTCCTCGAACTGACGGCGCCGGGAGACACCATGACCGTCGTCAAAGCGGCGAGATACTTTGGCCGCGTGGAGACGCCCGAGGACGTTGAACGCGGCGTGGAAGCGCTCAAGGAGGACCTGCTGAAGGCTGTGTCCGAGGGCAGCACGGTGGTCGTGGAGTAGGCGATGGACAAAGAGACTCGCAACAAGCTTCGCAACACCGTCGTCCAGTGCCGCAAGCTCCTCGAGGAGGACATCCTGGGGCAGCTCGAGGGCACCTTCGGCATACACCGCAACGGGCGCATCGAACCGGAGGATGCGCTGCCGAACCTCGATGCCGCTGGTCTGGAGGCACGCAATCGCGCTGTCGCCGCCATCGAGCATATACAGGGGTACGGCATGAAGCCGGCGGACGTGGTCGACCAGTTCCAGCGGGAAGTCGCTTTCACCCACCTCAACCGGCTCTGCGCCTTCAAAATGCTCGAGAGACGGGGCCTCCTGGAAGAGACGGTGAGCCGGGGCACCAACTCCAACGGATTCAAGGTCTACCTGGCGGCTCACCCGGAGGACGAACGCCTCTGGCAGACGGGACGCGAGTACGAGGCCTACAAGCGCTTCCTGTTCGACGTCTGCGCCCGCCTGTCCATCGAGATCAGAGTCCTCTTCGATACGGAGCATGTATCCAGCCACCTTTTCCCCGGCCAGCGCGCCCTGAACGGCGTCCTCGATCTCATCAACGCAAAGGAGCTTGCCGACATCTGGGATTCCGACGAGACGATCGGCTGGATATACCAGTACTTCACGCCAAAGGAGCTGCGCGAGAAGGCCCGCAAAGAGAGCGCGGCTCCTCGCAACTCCTACGAGCTTGCCTTCCGCAACCAGTTCTACACGCCCCGCTACGTCGTACAGTTCCTCACCGACAACACCCTCGGCCGCATCTGGTATGAGATGCGCAAGGGCGAGACGCGACTCGTCGACGAGTGCCAGTACATGGTGCGCCGCAAACGGCCAGTGTTCATGGCGCCCGGTGAGAAGGAACCTGAACCGTTCGGGCCCTCAGACGACCGGGGAGACGCCGATCTACCAGGGGAAATGTGGGTGCGGCCGAACCCCGACGCCGAAGACGTTGGCGACATCTTCCGCTATGCCCTCACGATCGATGGCTACGCCTACGCCAAGGAGCACCTTGGCGTTGAATGCGGTGACCTGGCCAACGAGCGCCTTAGCCGTTACCAGGCGACCAAGAAGTGGGAGGGTACATTTGAGGAGCTACGTTGCTGCCTCTTTTTCGAGCAGCGACGCTACCACCATTTTGGCCAGGAGCCCGACGGCGAAGCGTTAGCTGCCATCAAGGCGCTCCACCGCGCCATCTGCGACCGATGGAACCTGGAGGCCGAATACATCCCCCACCGCGACAAGAAACTGCCCTGGGAAATCCGAGTTCTAGACCCAGCCTCCGGTAGCGGCCATTTCCTGCTGTACGCCTTCGACCTGCTGGAGACGATCTACGACGAGGCCTATAACGACCCCCAAATCGGGCCTGACGTGCAGAAGCGGTACCCCGATAGAGAGGCCTACCGGGTGGCCGTGCCCGCCCTAATTCTCCGCCACAACCTGCACGGCATCGACATCGACCTGCGTAGCGTGCAGATCGCCTCCCTCGCCCTATGGATGCGCGCCCAACGCAGCTACCAGCGGCTAGGGGTCAATGGCGACGGGCGCCCCCGCATCGAGAAGGCGAACATTGTCTGCGCCGAGCCCATGCCCGGCGACGAAGCCCTTTTGGAGGAGTTCTGCGACTCCCTGTCTCCGTCAGTGCTGGGCGACCTGGTACGAGCGGTCTGGCAGAAAATGCAGCTTGCCGGCGAGGCCGGCTCCCTCCTGAAGATTGAGGAGGAGATACGCGACGTTGTGCGGCGGGCGCAGGAAGGGTGGCGAAAGGCGCCCAAGGGCTACAAGATTAGCCTGTTTGACGGCAGCGTACAGCGGCCGGCCGAGCAGGTAGAGTTCGACTTCTCTGACGTAACGGGCGCCGAGTTCTGGGAGAAAGCGGAGGAGCGACTGTTAAGCGCGCTGGAGGCGTTTGCCGAGCATGCGACGAATGGCAAGGCATACGGGCGCCGCCTGTTCGCGGAGGACGCCAAGCAGGGGTTCGACTTCATCGATCTGTGTCGCTGGCGATACGATGTAGTCTTGATGAATCCGCCATTCGGTGAATCCTCCGTTTCGCTCAAGAAGCATCTCGAGAAGGTGGCGACACGGTCAAAGCACGATCTGGCATGCGCATTTGTGGAGACGTGGCTCGAACGATGCACACCACAAGGGCGGTTAGGCGCAATAACGACTCGCACCCCCCTGTTCCTGGCAACCAGTAAACGGTGGCGGGAGGAGATTATCCTGCCCTCTCTGAGGACGCTAGCTGACCTTGGGCAGGGCGTCCTCGAAGCGATGGTGGAGACGGCCGCATTTGTCTTGGGCGCCAGCGACGCAGCTGGCGCTTGCGTAGTCTTCCGCGTGGTTGAGACCGAAGACAAAGGCGGGGCCCTCGGACAGCTCTTGTGTCGGATGGAAGCGCAAGACGTTTTCCTCGTCGAAACGAGACTCTTTTGCTCCATACCGAACTCCCCGTTGTGCTATTGGCTTCCGGAACCGGTATTCCTGATTTTTCGGAACTACCCCCAAGTCGGTGATTCTTTCCGAGCGCGTAGCGGTAGTGTGACGTTCGACGACTTCCGTTTCCTGCGGGCCTTGTGGGAGATGCCTCCCTCCTCACGGTGGCTGTTTGGGAAACCCAGATGGCACGTCATTTCGAAAGGTGGGGAGTTTTCACCTTATTACGCCGATATCCATCTCCTAATAGACTGGAAGGATGACGGGGACCACGTGGCAGCGTGTGTTTACGAGCACCGGCCGCGCGAGGGATACGGATGGGGTCCACGCGGAAGAAATATCGAGTTCTTTGGGAAGCCGTCCGTCACGTGGTCGAGGAGAAGTCAAAAGGGATTTAGCGCAAGAGTCCTACCGGCAGGCTGCGTTTTCTCGGACAAGAGTCCGGTGGCGCAGCACGACATCGTAGACTGCCTCTGGTTTTTCCTCGCCATTTCAAATTCATCATTATTCCGGGCGCTGGTCCGCGCCCAAATCGCGTTTGGGTCTTACGAAGTCGGTGCGATAGAGCGGACCCCCTTCCCGAGGGCACGCGACCAAACGTTGACTGCCTTGGCCAAGGAGAGCTACCTCAGGAGACGCGATCTTGACAGAACCTCCGAGACGAGCCACGCGTTCGTTCTTCCGCATATTGCCCGCGAACGGCAGGCTCCCACACTCGTGGCGAGCGCAGATGCCGGCAGACGGCTAGTCGCGGGAGAGACCACTAGGCTTGCTTCTATTCAGGCCCAGATAGATGATCTCGCCTACAGCGCCTTTGACATGCCAAGAGAGGGCGACGTCGTTGTTGACATCGTCGAGGGTGACTCGCAGGATAGCGACACTAGCCCGGACCAATGCGATGGCGAAGCCGAGAATGACGAAGGCCCGAGCCGGCTAGCTCCTCCAGCGTTGGTCGGCGATCTCCTTTCTTACGCCGTTGGCTGTGCATTTGGGCTTTGGGACACGCGCATTTGCGCGGACGCATCGCTCGCGCCGGCGCTGGCAGAGCCGTTCGACCCGGTGCCCGTCTGCCCCCCCGGAACGCTCGTAGGGCCAGATGGGCTGCCCGCACGCTCGGGTGGAATCGTCAGCGAGGAGTGGCTGCGGGCGCGGCCAGACGCCATCACCCTGCCTCCTGAAGGCACCGTGAGCCGGCCCACAATTGCCGGCAGCGAATACCCTTTGCGCGTGGACTGGGACGGCATACTGGCAGACGACCCGGACCACCCCGATGACATCGTGCGGCGGGTGCGGGAAGTGCTGGAGCTGCTGTGGAAGGAGCGGGCCACCGCCATCGAGCAGGAGGCCTGTGAGATTCTCGGCGTCAAGTCGCTACGCGAGTACTTTCGCAACCCCAAGCACTTCTGGGAAGACCACGTCAAGCGCTACTCGAAGAGCCGGCGCAAGGCCCCCATCTACTGGCTCTTGCAGTCTCGCAATCGCCATTACGCCCTATGCCTGTACTACCATCGTCTGGACGAGGACATCCTCTTCAAGGCGCTGCGCAACTACGTCGACCCCAAGTGCCGGCTAGAGGAGTCGCGGCTGAAGGGGCTAAGGAGCCCGCTGGCGAGCACGGCGGAGGGCCGCGAGCGTAAGGCGCTGGAGAAAGAGATCGACGACCAGGAGGGCGTTCTGAACGATGTGCTGGACTTCAAGGAGCGGCTGGAGAAGGTCGCGAACCTGGGGTTGGAGCCGGACCTGGACGACGGGGTTATCCTGAACATCGCGCCGCTTTGGGAGCTGGTGCCCTGGAAGGAACCCAAGCAGTACTGGGACGAGCTCGTCGCCGGCAAGTACGAATGGTCGAGCATCGGCAAGCAGTTGCGGCAGAAGGGGCTGGTCCGTGGGCAAGGTAAGTGACTACGTCCTTGGCCTGGTGCGGCAGCAGCTCGGAGAGCGCGGGCCCGTCGTCTGGTTCGACCCCGGCGGAGTTTATGCATCGCTACCGGAGCGGCTCTTCGCTGAAGACGTGCCCATGCTCCAGTATGACGGCAGCTTCCTAAAGCTCCGCTGTGAGGTCGAGCCGTACATGGACGGCTTCGAGCCGCCGAAGATCGTCGTCTACGTTGCCCTGGATGAGTCGGAAACCCATCATGCCCTCGTCGAGCTGACCGCCGCGGGCACAACGCTTCGCCCCGGCCATCCCAGCTATCCCTGTAACACGCGCCTATCCGTAGTTGCCCGCGCTGCCCTAAAGGACGTCATGCCGGCGGGCGCGCTTGAGGGCATCATGAGCAAGGTGGAGGCCGGCCAGCTCACCCTCGCCGACCTGGACCGGATCGCTGAACAGGGCGCGCCTGACCTGTCTCTCCTGGCGCTCATCTACGGCACCACGCAGCCGGTGGAGCTCACGCTACTCTTTCTCACGGACGAGGCGAAGGACACCGACCTAGTGGCGCGGGGCGCCGTGGAGGACCTGAAGCGTCTCCTGGCGGAGCAGTACGGTGCAGAGGCGGGTTCGCAGAATGAGCCCGCAGTGCTTCGAACCTGGCTCGCCCGGCATCTTCTCATCTCTGAGTGCTTGCTGTCGGCCGAGGATGTTCAGTTGACGCTCGCAGATGTCACGTTGCCTTCCACGGCGCCGCAGCAGGACGCCGTGCGGGAGGTGACGCGCACCTGGCGCAATCGGGTGGACTTCGCGGACTCGTATCAGGAGTGCGCCGACGGAATTGAAGACAAGCTTGATCTCTCGTCGCTCCTTGAGAAGCTTGAGGCCATTCAACAGATAGAGACATTCAGGGGAAGTGATGAGGCCGTACAGCGGCTCGTGGCCCAGGAGCTACTGGAGACTCTGCAATTGGAGGTCCTCGACCTGGCGCGGCACCGGCAGCGCACATTCTGGGGGCGGCAACCGGAGAGCAACGCACGATGGCAGCTAATCGTTGCTGCCGGAGACCTGATGTTTGAATGTGAGCGAGTCGCCGGAGAAGTGAAAGGCCTCTCCGATGCTGACGAGATGATTCGGCGCTACACAGGCGGGGAGCGGCCTTGGTGCGAACTCGACACGGCGCAGCGACGGCTCGAGCGCCTCTACCTGGAATCTGAGGACCTGGCCGTTCGTCCGGAGCTCGAGAAGCTGGTCGCTAAAGCGCGACAGCAGTATCAGCAAGAGGCCAACACGCTATCGGAGCGCTTCATCGGTGCGATGGAGCAGGCGGGCTTCGCGGTAGCCGGTACCCATCAGCGGATGACCTTCGCCAGGCTTGTCGGGCCGCGGCTGGAACAGGGCAGGGTCGCCTACTTCCTGGTTGACGCCATGCGGTACGAGATGGGCCGGGAGCTGGCGCGCCTGCTGGGTGAGGAGGTCGAGGAGGTGTCCGGCTTCATCGCTTCCGTCCCCACAATCACAGAGATAGGGATGGCGTCCCTCATGCCTAGTGCCGAGGGAGAAGTCGAAGTCGTGGACGCGGGAGGCGGGAAGTTGGGGCTCAAGGTCGGGGACTCCCTGCTGCGCAATCGCCAGGAGCGCCTCGGTTACCTTCAGCAGCAGGTCAGCATCCCTACTGCTGTCCTGAAGCTTGACGACTTCCAGCCGTTGAGGAAGTCCACGCGGGACTCGATAGCGACCGCACGGCTCGTCGTGGTGACTTCGCAGGAAATCGACGCGGTGGGAGAATCCGACAATGCGTCGTTCGCTCGCCAGACGATGGGCAAGGTGCTGGAAATGATCACGCGGGCAGTCCGCGCATTGGCCAGGGAGGGGATCGAACACTTCGTCATCACGGCGGACCACGGTCACCTGTTTGCGGAAGAGGTGCTGTCGGATATGACGCTGGAGCGGCCCGGCGGCCAGGAGGTGGACATCCACCGGCGGGTATGGGTGGGCCGCGGCGGCTCCGCAGTCCCCAATACCGTACGGTTCAAACCCGCGGTGTTCGGTCTGGACGGCGACCTGGATATCGTGACGCCGAGAACCCTCGCCTGTTTCGCCGCCCCCGGCGGCAACCAGTTCTTCCACGGGGGGATCTCGCTTCAGGAGCTCATCGTGCCTGCCATCGTTGTCAGGGCTCGAGCGGCCGCCGCGCCACTCTCCGAAATCGAGTGGAAACTGGCAGGACCCAGGCGAATAACAACGCGAGTGTACAGTGTTTCCGTATCGGCTGAGGCAGCCGGCCTATTCAGCATCGAGCCACCGCGCGTAAGGGTTGAGCTATGGGCCGCGGGAAAGAAAGTCGGAAGATTGCAGGACGCCGACTATGGCCTAGAGCGTGAAACAGGAGAGATCACACTTCGAGTGATGGACGACGGCCGCTCAGTGGAGGAGAATCATCTCACGTTCCTTCTGGAGGACATAGGCGATGCGCGTGAGGCTGAGGTCCGTCTTATCGACGCCCGAACCGAGGGTTACCTCGCGAAGCTTGAGCACTTGGAGGTGAGCATCTCGCTATGAATGATGACGCAGACCTTCGTGCGGCCGACGCCAAAGTGACCTCCGTTCTTGCGGGCAAGGTAGTGAGGAAGGACCTCGTACGCAAGGTGAAGGTGGGCGCGCAGGTGCCGGTGTTCGTGCTGGAGTACCTCCTGGGCAAGTACTGTGCCACTAATGATGAGAGGGCCATTGAGGCCGGCCTGCGGGTGGTGAACGATATGTTGGCGGAGAACATCGTTAAACCTAACGAGGCAAACAAGGCTCAGTCGCAGCTCGCCTCCGATGGCCGCCACCGATTCATCGACAAAGTGAAAGTGCGCTACGTCGCGGAAGACGAGACCCATTGGGCAGAGGTGGTCAACTTCGGCAGCCGATATGTCCACATTCGCGAGTCCGACATCCGGGAGCATGACAGGCTACTAACCGGGGGGCTTTGGGCGGACCTCGAGCTCCGCCACGTCCCAGACGAGGATGGCAGGTCAAAGCGCCGTCCCTTCTGGATTGATGAACTGAAGCCGATTCAGATAGCGGCTTTCGACTTGGACGAGTATGTTCGGCTGCGCGCGGAGTTCACAGCTGACGAGTGGAGTGACCTCTTGATGCGGAGCATTGGGCTCGAGCCGGTGCACTTCGACAAGCGCACCAACTGGCTGTTCCTGGCTCGCCTGCTCCCGCTGTGTGAGGCCAACTACAACCTCATTGAACTCGGGCCGCGCGGCACCGGCAAGTCATACGCTTTCCAGGAGTTATCACCCTACGTCATCCTGCTAACCGGTCCTACCACCGTCGCGAATCTCTTCTACAACATCGCTCAGAACCAGGTGGGGTTGGTGGGGCGGTGGGACTCCGTTGCATTCGATGAGGTCGCCGACCTCCAGAAGATGCCGAAGGAAGTCATCACAACCCTGAAGACCTACTGCGAGTCGGGCATGTTTGCGCGCGGGCGCGAGACTCAAAGCGGCCAGGCGTCGATCGCCTTGTTCGGGAACACTAATCAGCCGGTGGAGGTGATGAGCCGAACGTCCCATCTCTTTACCCCTCTGCCCGATATCATCCGCGAGGACATGGCCTTCATCGACCGCATCCATTTCTATCTCCCCGGGTGGGAGATCCCGAAAATGCGGAACGAGTACTTCACGGACCACTACGGCTTTGTCGTGGATTATCTCGCCGAGGCGCTCCACGACCTGCGGCGGCAGAACTTCACGGAACGCCTAAGCCAGCATTTCTCGCTCGGCCACCACCTCAACGCGCGGGATGCTAAGGCTGTCCGGAAGACGGTCTCGGGGATGCTTAAGATCTTGCACCCCGGCGGTGACTGCAGCAGGAGTGATCTCGCCGAAATCGTGGATTTCGCGCTGGAAGGTCGGCGCCGCGTAAAGGAGCAGCTTAAGAAGATGGGCTCCTTCGAGTATCATCAGACGTCGTTCTCATACATAGACAACGACACGAGGGAAGAACGCTACGTTGGAGTCCCGGAGGAAGGTGGGCGTCATCTCATATCCCCCGACCCGCTCGCTCCGGGCAACGTCTACACCGCCTGCGTCAACGATGAGTCAAAGGTGGGCCTGTACAGAATCGAGGTGAGTCTGCTCGGCGGTTCGGGGCGATTGAAGCTTCCCGCAGGGATGGATGCCGCTTTGCGGCAATCTGCGGAACGGGCCTTCACATTCATCAAGGCTCGGGCCGTTGACCTCGGTGTGAGTCAAGCGATCGGAAATCAAGATGTTCACTTGCAGGCAGTGGACCTATTGGGCAACCACGTCGCCGCAGATTCGGGAGTGTCCTTCTTCGCGGCCATCTACTCTGCCCTGAAGTCTCATGAGGTGTTGCCAGCCACGATCGTCTTGGGAGACATGACCATCCAGGGCAACGTCAAGGCCGCCCCGTCGCTGATGGAGGCTCTGCAGCTCGCCATGGAAAACGGCGCCAGGCGGGCTGTCATTCCTTTGGAGAACAAGCGGTCGTTCCTCGACATGCCTGGTGACGTTGTGGAGCGAGTGGACCCCGTCTTCTACTCTGATGCATTCACAGCCGGGCAGAAGGCGCTCGGGGTAGGATGACGGCGCAGTTGGTGGCCGCATCGGTCAACCCATCGTAGACGGGGCCACACAGACGCAGAGGACAGGAAAGGAACTAACTCATGGCGTCAACCGAGATGATTGTCCCAGGCATTTATCGACACTACAAGAACCGACTCTACGAAGTTCTCGACTGCGCTCGGCACACCGAATCAGAGGAAGCGCTAGTGATATACAGGGCTCTCTACGGAAGATTTGAGCTATGGGCAAGACCTCTTTCCTTGTTCTCTGGATGCATCGAAGTGGAGGGCAAGACGAGGTCACGCTTCGAACTTGTTAGGCCCTATGGGAGTCTTAACAATGAGATACGCTCCAGCTGATCCCCAACTTGTGTCGCACATCGGCGAAACGATCGCCTCGTGCAAGCACGAGCGTCTTCTGCAGACAATTGCCTTCTTCGATCTCGCAGGCTCGACCGCCGCGAAGGTGCAACTTGGCCACGAACGAGGCCTGGAGAGTTCATTGAAGGCTGTGCTGCTGTTCCGGGAGGTAGTCGGTCATCACGGTGGGTATACCGTGAAGGAACTGGGCGATGGCATCCTCGCACGTTTTGACGATCCGCTTAATGCTGCCCTGGCTGGTCTCGACATCCTCTCTCTGGGAGCCGATCTCGCGATCCCCGTAAAAGGAGCGCTGACTCTCGGTTTGGTCGACCTGCTAGAGATCGAGGGAGGCCCGCTGGATGTGCTTGGGAGCACAGTCGACAGATGTTGCCGCATCGAATGCTTCTGTCTCCCCGGTCAGCTGTTGGTGGACAGACCCTATCTGGACGCCACCCGGTCGTTTCTTCGGGATTTTGACAACGTCGCGATTGGCGAGAGCAAAGCCCGCCATCTGAAGGGACTCGGCGACACTGAACTGTTTGAGATAGCAGATTCAAATGTCGGTCTCAAGAAATACATCTACACTGATTTTCGAGTCCATGAAGAGGGACGGATGCCACTTCACGACAAAGTGAATTTCGTCAAGGACGCTAGCGCTGAGGTTGTCGAGATTGGGACAGGACTCCGCACTTTTTCGCGGTACTTCTCAGGGCAGAGACCGGCGGAGTTTCGGAAGTACGTCGAGAACCTGGTCGTGAAAGGCGTGAACGTGACAATCTTGGCTCTCGATCCGGATTGGGAGGGGACACCTCTCTACCTGGCCGACCGCTCGGAACCAGACTACAAAGATGATATTTCTCGGTCTCTCAGGGATCTAAGAGCGGAAAGGCGACGCCTGCTCGGGCTCGGCGCTCAAGGGCGATTCGAAATTCGACTTTACCGCAGCTACCCTTTCGGACACATACTCTGCGCTGATCCCGATGACGATCTGTTCGGGCGAATGTTCGTCTCTTATTACCTTCCTGGCCTGAGTCGCGCCGAGTGTCCGGTTTTCGAGTTTTCGTGGCTGTCTAATCGGGAGTTGTTCTTGAAACACCGCGCCGCACTCAAGGATGTTCTGAACAATAGATCGCACCCTATCGATTGAAAGCCGTCCGTCGAGCGGCTCCGCTCGAAGAAATCGATGCAGCAACGACTGAGTGTCTTGTCGCTCGCCCGTCTCCGTGGTCGTGTAGCGGTGCGGGATTCTTTGACCCGTCTCCTCAGTCTATGACTCCAGACCGGCAGCGAGGGCCACGAGAGCGCGCATTTCGGTCTGGACCTCTTCCGCGGCTCGGCTTCCGTTCACGATGCGGATGCTGTGGGGCCCAAAAACCCCATCCGTATCTGTAGGACTCACATCTTGGGTCCGCGCCGCGCGCGGTGAGCGACGCAGACGGCGGATCCGCGACCCCTGGCCGTCCCACCATTTGCGTGATGGGCAGATGCTCCAGAGATTCGCGGTGATCCCCGACTTGCACTGAATACGTCCCCGTTCGAGGATGTACTCTTCCAACACCCAGCCATCGCCGACGCCGCCGTGATCGGCGTGCCTGACGAGCAGTGGGGCGAGACGGTAAAGGCGATCGTGGTCCTACGCCAGGGCGCTACGGCGACGGAGGACGTGATCATCGACTTCTGCCGGGGAAAGCTCGGCGGATTCGATCGCACCAGGGTGTGCCGCTGCGTGATAGTTATGCGATGGAATGCACTGTGCTCCGAATCCGGCCCATTGATGCACTGTGCTGCTAGTTATATGCTGCCAAAAAGCGGGGGGGGGGGGGTAGCTCAGTGCTACTCTTAGGGCGACCGACTTGACGGACACGGATGTCAACGCTCTACGAACCCATTAAAGACCAGGCTCTATCGTGGGAACGATGCTTCCTCTGCGGCATTAATCTCGACGACGGGAACCGCACCGACGAGCACATATTCCCCCGCTGGCTTCTCCATCGCTTCAACCTTTGGGATCGGCAGGTCACTCTCTTGAACCGAACCGATATTGCTTACCGAGAAATGACCGTCCCCAGTTGCCGAACGTGCAACCAACTCCATCTCGGAAAGGTAGAGGATCGCATCAAGGATGCACTTGACGCTGGTTATGACTCGTTTGTTGCCTTAGAACCAGTAGTCAAGTTTCAGTGGCTGTTGAAGATATTCTACACTGTGCTGTTCCGCGAACTCTCTCTGGCATTTGACCGCAAGCAGGGCATCGAAGCCGGAACCATCTTTTCATCCGAACTGCTGGAGGAGTTCAACTCGAGCCACTTGTTTCTGCAGTCGACACGCTTCGAGACTGAATTCATCGGTGATCCACCCTGGTCTCTCTTCTGTTTCAGGACGCTTACATACAACGACCACAGTCTCGACTTCGACTTCCTGGACAACCTTCCAGCTTTGTCAATTGGCCTGCGTCTTGGTGACGTCGGGATCATAGGCTCCCTGGAGGATCAGAACACTCAGGAGCAACTAAGGGGTCAGCAGTTCGCTCGATTGCTCGCCCACCCGCTGCACTGGATTCAATTCACGGAACTTTGCGTACGAGTCTTCTACCAGCGGTTGCTGCTAAACCGCCTGCCAAAGTACATGACCAAGCTCCCCAACGGCGGCCCGATGCAAGTAGTATCTCTTCCTCTCGGCGGATTCTCGACAAAGCCAATATATGACGAGTGGAACCACAAGGACTATGCACGAATGCTGTGCGGCTACACGGGGGTCTCTTTTGAGGACATTTTCCGCCCTCCTGACCAAGTCATGACCTGGCTATACAACGAGGATGGAAGCATCAAGAAGATGGAGGCGGACGCGGTCTAGTTTCCCTCGGCTCAGTTCGTCCCCCGCTCCAAATCGACACAGAGAAGAGGGCCGGTGGTTAGCCGGACTTTTGTCGCGGCTTCGAATCCGTCCTCCGCTGCGCCGCGTGCGGGCGGTAGACCTGATATTCCTCTTCCGTCAGTGGATGCATTTCGACGAGGTACTGCGCGTACTCGTCGTAGCCTTCGAGCATCGAGTCTAACTGGGGCTGTGTGAGTATGTACGTTTCCTTCTTCGGGTTGCCCACAATGGGGGTTATTGTGGTGACATGATAAAGGCCGGAGGAATAGGCCTTTTGCTCCTCCTCAGAGATTACCTCTAGAGTGCGGGGCTCCTGGAGTAAGAGGCTCTCCAGAGATGAGAGGAGGGAGATGCCGGTCGCAGTTAGGTTCTCCGCGTCCTCGGGCGCGATGGACGCACCGTGAATCGCGCGGTTGGTGACGCCTCGAAAGCGGATCAAGCCATGGCGAAGATCAGCGGGGATAAGGTCAAGTTCCTCGAGCCGTCGAACCATGGAAATGAAGGTGGAGCGCTCCGGGGAATCAGGGGAATAAAGGCGAACAAGGCGCCGCACGGCTGCCTCAATCCTCGCTCGAATAGTAGCAAACGCCACAATAGGGTCTGTCTCGGACATCTGCGCGAGTTCGGAGTAGGCGACGGCAAGCTTGAAGGCGCTGCGGGATTCAGCATGTTGCGCTGCGCTGCGCGCCTGCTCGCCAACGGCGGCCACTTCTTCGGAGCCGATGGCTGCTTCGAAGTCTCCTAGACGGATTCGGCGCACGAAGCGGAGGTAGGGAACCACCAGGATCAGCGCGATGAGAGCCACGGACGTCGCGTCGACCCCGAATCGTTTGGGGGCTATGACGTGAATCAGAATCAGCGCGATAGCACCCAAGACGGCTATCAGGACGGTATAGCTCGAGATTAGGCGCTGCAGTTCGTCAAGCCATTCCCTGAGTTTCACCATCGGGCCCTTCTTTCTGGGCAATGCTACCACACGGGGCCATTGGTGTACGAGCGAAACGCTGCTTGCCGGCACGATAACCCGCTCCAAACTCCACAGAGAAGAGGTCCGGTGGTTAGCCGGACCTCTGGCGGGGTAGCGGCGAGGCGATTAGCTCTTCTTGGACTTCTTCGCCTTCTTGGCCTTGCCCTTCGGCTGGGCGGCGTCCTTCTGAAGTTGGGCGTAAGCGGCCTTGGCGATGGGCTCCGTCAGCGACTTGAAGGGTCCATCGCTCGCGGCTGAGGTGGTCCTCGGCGACCTTCCGCAGAGCCCTCCTAACGACTGCCCCTGTGGTGTTCCAGGCGACCGCTAGGTCCGCTGGGCTGAGGCCATCGGGAGCGGGCTTCTTCGACTTCTGCGCTGCCTCGGCCTTCTTCGCCTCTGGCTCCTCTGGCTCGTCCTCGGGATCGTCGAGTAGGCCAGCCTCGGCCAAAGCCGCCAGTTCCTCCTCTGCCTCTGTCTTCTGTGATTTCTTCGCCATTGTGAACTCCTCCTCGTTTTGGTAATAGCGTATACGAGGAGGAGTGAGGCGACGAGGGGGCATTGTCAATGGCCGACTCACGAGTTTAACGCCTATTTCTCAAAGGCACTGGTGACGTCAGCACGGCATGTCGCGTAGCTGCTGTCACCCAGATAAGGTGCTTCCCATTTCCCGGTCTCTCCGGGTCGCAGGCCGCTCACGCTGTCAATCCCGTCATCGATGACTGTCCCTTTGTCATCGAGAAACTGGACCTCTACAAAGACTTCGACGGTTACGTTCGAATTGTTGGTGACAGAGCCGACCGCTTTGTCGGAGTAGCAGGTATCCAGCTTGACTCTCATTTTTGAAGGCAAGGCCTCTCGCTCTTGTTGGTCTTCCGAAATGCTGTTGACAGCCGCCATCATATCCGGGCACTTCGCCCTCATCACATCTCCTAGGTCAGGTGCAGAGAATCCGGCATCTTCCGCTCTGCCAATTGCCCGACTGAGGATTCCACCCACTTGAAGAACGATCGCTCCATCGAGTTCGTCACATGTCTCTTTCGCAACTTGAAGCAAATCCAGCATGGGCACGACTTGAGGACATTTGACCTCCAGTTGCTCTCTCAGTTGGTTTGCCGTGACTTCTTGCTCTTCTGCCAGACTGATGGCTTGGTCCATAGCAGCCTGCGCGTCTGCAACTTTGGCCCCATCTAATTCTGCGCAAGTTTCTTCCGCCAACCGCGTGATTGGAGTTGTGGTGTCGTGGCATGATCCTCCGAGCGGCATTAGGAGCAGCGCCATGAGAATAAGAATCGCCGTCTTGGGTCGAAATGCTGGGCTGGACTGGGACTTGTGCATCCTGCACCATGCCCTTCATCGCGGGGATGACCGCACGGTAACTCGCGGACGAGAGCTTGTCAAGCGCAGATTGGGACCTTTAGAGGATGGTTCAACACGCTCGAGACCTATCTAAGAGCTGCGTTCCGACTCCTGTGCGAGAATCACCCGGGCCACGCCTTCCCGGCAACACTTGATGACTGGGAGCGTCAAGTCAGGATGTCGATTCTGACGTACGGGGCCTACTTCGAAGCCTACAGAGGTGTGGGCGAGCAATATGTCGGTGGAGGAGCGGACGTCGTCTCGATACCCTGGCCCTGATTGTCGATCGGCTGATGGCGGTAGGCCCCGACGTCGATGCGCTGTGGCACGCGAGCCTAGGCTGTTGCGAGCTCCCAATCTTCGTACTAGACACTCCTTGTCGCAGACCCGGTGCCTCGGAGTAAGGAGCTCTAGCCAGTGACTCGGTGCCTCGGAGTCAGGAGCTCTAGTGGCTCCGTGCCTCGAGGGCAAAGGGCCTTCTTAGCGGGGAACGGGCCGTCCTCATTAGTTCCACGGCGTTCGCCTCCCTTTCGAATTCCTTT
>Ga0315284_10001886_pt1 | contig 29918 bp, 30 predicted proteins | sample YL17G09_16_MG_FD_203696 | JGI IMG/M metagenome (GOLD analysis project Ga0315284, IMG submission 203696) | Sediment microbial communities from Yellowstone Lake, YNP, Wyoming, USA - YL17G09_16 | ecosystem: Environmental > Aquatic > Freshwater > Lake > Sediment | place: USA: Wyoming | collected...
CCAGCATAGCTCCGCTGCTGGCCAGTTCCGTGGCAGCTTTGTCTACAGCCTCCTTGGACTGCGCGAGCACGCGCTGGCGTTCCTTGAGGGTGGTCTGGGCTTCCTTGAGCGCCGCGTCGCTGACGGCGGTCTTGGCGCTGTTCAGGGCCAGTTGCTTCTGGTGAATCTCGTTCTGCGCGGTGGAGATGGATTCCTCCAGTTCCTCATCTTCACTGCGAAGGTTTTCCATTTCTTCCTCGACGCCCAGCGCGGCGGTGCGCTGGCGGTTCTGCTCCAGCAGGTCGCGCTGAGCTTGGATTTTGCCTTGGTGAAGCTCGTAGGCTTTCTTCTTTTCGTCTACAACGGTCTTAGCCGATTCCAAAGCTTCCGCCAGCCCGGCCAGATGGGTCTCGTCGATTGGCCCGGTCATGGGGCGGCGGCAGGTGGGGCAGACCTTGGCGCTGTTTTTGTAGTTGCTGTGCGCGGTCTCGGCCTGCGTGTGGGCCTTGATGGCGCTGTCCCGTTCGGAAATCAGAGGCCGCAGTTTGACCTGAAGTGATTGTATACGGTCGTTGATGGCGTTGGCCTCAATCTCCAGCTTGTGATAGGCACCGGCCTTGGCCTGAACGCTTTCCTCGACCAGCTTGGCGATGACCGTCCGGCGTTCCTGCATCTTCACGACCTCGGCATCCTTGGCGGCGATGGCAGTGGTGTGTTCCTTGATTATCTTGTCGTTCTTGGCCTTTCGCTGCTTGTAGGCTTCGGCTTGCGTGTCTACTTCGCTCTGGGCATCCTCCACGTCCTGTTCAGCTTCCCGGACACGCCGGGCGGCCTCGGCGTGCGTGGCTTCATCCTTGGCAATGGCCTGTTTGAACTTGCCCAGCACCTTTTTGCTGGCTTCATGGTAATCGTTCCACGGCGGCTGGCGCAGGGCGCTCATCACCAGTTCCACGCATTGGGCTTGGCTGAGCTTGTTGAACTTCAGGTTGTCGCCGTCTACAAACACCGTCCATCGGGCCAGCAGTTGGGGCACGCCCAGCAGCTTCAGTAAGTCCTCGCGGGTTTGTTCAACACGGCCTCGTGACTTGGGCTGGCCTTCGCCGTACGTGTACTGTAGTGCTTCACCGCTGGATTTCAGTTCTTTGCACTTGTAGCCCATCTCGACCTTGAGGGGTTTACCGAGGAAGTCGGCTTCGAGGCAGATGTAGGTGTCGCCGTTGGTGTCGAGGCTGTAGTCGCCCACGTGGTCAAAGTGGCTGGAGACGCCCAGCAGGGTGTGGCAGATGGCCTCACCAAAGCCGGTCTTGCCGGAGCCGACGGATTGGAGCGCCCCGTTGGAGGCGAGGTTGTGGCCGGTGACCACGACCAGTCCGCGTTCCGGGAATTTAAGGTGTACATTTCGGAATTTCATCCAATTCCGTATCTGGATGCTTTTGAGCTTCAGGTCTGCCATACAGGCAAAGAACCTGATTAGTGAGTAGTTAAGGCGTGCGGAAAGCTGAATACATCGTTGCTTGTCTCTTGGAAGCCACTTCGACGGGGACCACCCTTCGATTTGGGCCGGGTGATGACCCGTATGGAGAGGAATTTTTCTCGTTCGTAGCCGCCTTGGAAGGCAACCGCGAAGATGAGATGTTGGCCAAAGGCCATTCCTTTGCGACTCAGAAGAATCCCGGTGACATAGGCGTATACAGTCTCAAGCCTCAGATTCCAACAATGGAGAAAGGCACAGAGCTTATTGCTCAGACCTTTGGCATTGACCCAGAGACGAAGGTGAATTTTTCCAACAAATCTGGAGCACCCGGAAAGCCGATTCCGCTCAAAGACGTTTTTCGTGAGCGCCCCATGCACAAAAAGAGCGGCGAACCGGAGCCAGAAGTTCCGCGAGCAAATCCAGTCAAGGCGGCGGGTGTAGCGCATCAGCCCTCTGACGTGCCTGATAAGGACATGATGCAGCCGGATGCGGAACGCGAGAAATACGTTCAGTCCCTTCAGGGCAAGCCGGTGGTCCAGAACATCCCGTTGGACTTCGGCATGGAAGTGGACAGCACGTGGCGTCAGGGCGGTGTGCTGGTTTCGCACGTTATCCCCGGAGGTCCGGCAGCCCAAGCCGGTTTGCAGACTGGAGACCGCATCACCAGAGTTGAATTTGAAACCAGCCAAGGCTACTGGGGTCCGTACAAGGTGAGGACGCTGGATGAGTTCAAGCGGTTGCGCTCGTTCATGGAGCCGGGTTACCACGCGGGCGTGAAGTACGTTCGCGGAGGTCACGAATATCCTGCGGGCATTACACCGACGCCAGCTAAAGCGGGTCAAGAGCAACGCCCGGCGCAAGAGCGGCCTGACAACCCATTCCAGCGGGCAACTGTAGCAATGGAACAGGACAAAGCGGACCTGCCCGGTTTGACGGTGGGCGAGTTGGCGCAGTACCATCAGCTTACTCCCAAGCAGGTTGTTGCTATTTTGAACAAGATGGGAGCGCGGGCCAAAGATTACATTCCTAGCGAGCAGCAGCCCAATGAGCAGGAGCCTGCCAGCGTCACTGGAAATCAGCCTGCGAACCCCAGCGCCTTAACATGACCCGCATCAGCCTTTGCGAGCGCCTGACGTTCGACAAGCTCTTTCGGATGAGCGAGCCGAAGCGCGTTCAGCGTTCGCTCACGGTCAAAGGTCCGCCGCTGGAAATCGACTCCTATCAGGATGTCGTCTACTACTGCTTCAACTTTAAGGCCAATCCGTCTACAACGGGACTGCGCCACAAGGGCTACGTCAAATTTTACAAACCGGCCAATCCCAGAGCCAAGCCGCTTCAGCATTTGGAGTGCTTGGTGGACTGCACCTGCCCGGACTATCGCTACCGCTGGGCGTGGACCAACAAGCAGCGCGGTTCCGGTGTGGTGGGCGGCAATTCACTCAATCAAGCGTGGAACAGAGCGCCCCGTATCACCAATCCGTCGGGCCGTTCTGGTCTTTGTAAACACATCCTTGCAGCGCGAAGCTACATCTACGGCTTGCTCTCATCTTTCCCCGGCGATGAACCCGATACGGCTGAGAAGCTGAACAAGCTCACGAAGTACGCGAAGAAACGCTGGACTGATTTTCCGGGCGCAATGGCCGCAGCCAAGGAGCGCGATAAAGAGATGGCCCGTATCCGGGCACTTCGCAATATCGCGGGGCGTCTGCCAGAACCGCCGCCGGAAAAGGAACCGGAAGAACCGTTGAGTGTAGACGCACGCACGGACGAACCGGAAGAACAGAAGCCAACCGATACTGCGGCTTTCAAAAAAGCCCAGCCACCAGCATTGCCGAAGAAGCCTGCCAAAGCCGCTCAAGCGCCGTTGGCAACGCCTCCCGGAAAGCGCGGACGTGGCTTTCCCGCAAAAGAACCAACGCCGAAGCCACATGGCGGCTACGGCAGCAAAGCCGAGTACGACTTCTATCGTCGTCAAGGTCTCGGCGACTCGCTGATGCGAGAATTGGAAAATCCCGTAATGGAGCGTGTAGTTAATTCAAACAACGGCAAAAGTATGAGCGACCTGAACCTGAAAGAAGCAATCAAACTCGTCCAAGAGATGGAGGACGACATTCTCGGCGGTGCCGGAGCCTCGCCGGAGATGCCGGGCGACATGGGGGCACCGGAAGCAGAACCTATCGAGCCGATGGAACCGCCCATCAGTGACACCGCCATTGGCGCGGACACCGAGGGCGAGACCGCACTTGGTTTGCTTGGGCAGATGAAAGAACTGCTCCAGCAGATTGCGATGGCCGTTGCTCCGCCCGAAGAAGGTATGCCGGGCGAGGAAGGCGAAATGCCGCCGGGTGCCGAAGGTGCCGAAGGCATGGGCGACATGCCGCCGGAGCCACCCACGGACGAGGAAATTCCTTCCGAGGAAGCCCCAGAGGGCCACGAGGAAGAAGATGAAAAGGAGCCGTTCGAGGAAGCCGCTCCCAATCGCCGTCCCAGCAAGTAACTTTTAACCAGCACAGGAAGCCACTATGTACCCCGGCGAATACACACAACCGCTCGTGCGGAAAACCTTCGTTCAGGTTCCCGTTGTTTCTGGGTATGTGGCCGCCCGTCTGCAAGCACAGGATTGGGTCCAACCGGCCATCTCCGGCCTCAACACGAGGTTCGGGGTCACTTACGAGAACGTAGGCAATACGTGGTTCAGCGTTGTCTTGCAGTCAACGGACGACCGCAGCATCTCAGGTGTTCGCACTCAGGTTCCCAATACTGCCGCCTCCATCTGTCCCGGCGGCATGTATGGTGTCTTGGGCGCGACAAAGCAGCGTTACTTGGAAGTGCTCTGCACAGGCACCACGACCGGCAACCTGCGGATGCAGTTGGAATCGCAGCGTCAGTGGACGAAGCTTGGCTTCGACAAGGTTGACGATGCCACTTTCTATCCGACGAGCCTCTGGCAAGCGAAGGAATACCCCGGCCCGGTCTCGGCCCCGTAATCAAGCCCCCGGAAGTTTTTGTGCATCCTCTACTGTCGCATAGACGGTAGAGGATTCTTGTTTTCCAGCACCCACGGTCAGGATGGAGTTCTGGGTCACTGACGGATTGATGTCCTGTCCCGGAGCCGTGGTTTCCGGTATGAGTTGAGAAGCGGTGTTGGGCTGGGTGATGGTGGTCCGGTCTTGGACGATTTCTCCGCGCCTGAGTGTATACAACGTTTCCAGCGTCTCCTTTTTAACGGTGCGACAGACACCAGCTACGATGTAGTACCCAGACCACGGCGAAGTCTTTTCCTTCTGGGGTGAGAGCACGAAGCGCAGAATGTCGCCCACGCGGATATTCATGCTGCGCGTCAGGTCCGCTGAAATCTCGAAAGTTTTGGCTCGACCAAAACTGTATACATTCTGCGCCAGCGCCGACACTTCCTGCGGCTCGTTCTGGCTCAGGTGGTAGGTCATGGTCTGGACGCCATTGGGCACCTTGTCCATCCGGTAGATGCCGTCGGCCAAGCGCAGGTACTTTTCCGGGTCGCTGACCACTTCGTTGGTCTGGCCGGTGTAGGGGTCGTAGGCGATGCAGCGGGTGCCCGCGATGCCCACGTCAAAAAGCTGCTGGCTGCGGTCGTTCTGGACCATGCCCTTGAAGGGCGTGTCGAAGTAGGCGATTTCTTTGATTTCGGTCTGGTAGTCCGGGGTGTGGAAGTGGAGCACGTTGTCCCGCATGTAAAGCAGGTATTGACCGCGCCCCTTGTCGTTGAGGCAGCGGTGGACCAGTCGGCGGTTGATGAACTCAACATCGGACTCGTTGACCTGAATGTAGGCAAAGGTGCCGACGGTTGGCTCGACGACGGCTTCGACTCCAGCATCAGAGGCCATCTGCTTTACCATGTCGCTGATTTTGCCCTTGCGCGAAAGTATCTTGGTGCTCCGGTTGACGGTGAACAGCCGGTCGGCGGTGCTTATCTCGAAATTGTGCCCGGCATTGTTGCCCAGCCCCTTAATCATCGCGGAGCAGTGGACAATCTGGTGCTCCTGCCACGGGAGCCACATGCTCTTGCCTTCGGTCACAAAGCCGATGCGCCAGCGCACGAGCGGGGTGCCGTCGGCCATGAGCGATTTGATGGATTTGTCTACAATGTCCACCTGCTGGGTGACGAAGCGGTGGTAGCTAATCGGGATTTCCTCCATGTTCTCATTCAGGGTGCTTTCCATGTGCTGGATGAGACCGGTGTTCAGGGACAGGGGCTTGTCGGTCGTGCCTTTAAGCTCGATGTCGAAAAGAACCTTTCCGGTGGGTAGGAAATCAATCATGTCAGCCCTCGTCTATCGCGGTGAAGCGGCGCTCAAGGATGTCCAGAATGTAGCCCGGCACGGTGACATCGAACAGGGCGATGGTCGCGTCGGCAGGGTCGTTCAACGCTTCCAGCAGCCGCTCGATGGTGTTGGCGTTGGCAAAAACAAGACGGCATTCTTCTCCGGTCAACGTGATGCCGTCATCGTTGTTGGCCGAGTCCTCGGTGGGGTACAGCACGGCTTTGGATTCGCGGATGGTTTCCACCTGCGAGTCGATGCTTTCGCCGCGCAGTTCCTCAATCAATTGGACCAAGGCTTCTGGCTTCTTCATCTAGGATAGTTACGTTGTGAGATTTACCGACAGACGCGAATTTTTGTACGACCCGGAGTTGTTCGGGTTGGCCGACACCCAGACGGCGCTCAAAATCCACAGCGAGTACATCCGGCGCAGTTCCCCGCGCCCGCTGCCTCGCTTTCTTGAGGTAGACCGCCGCTCGTCCAAAATTGACCATCTTTGGCATGTGCCGTTGGACGATAGAACGGTTTTCTCGCGGGTAATCGACATGCCCTCCATCATTCAGTTCGAGAAGCCCGATTGGCGGCTGACGCGGGTGGGCCTCGTGCCCCAGCAGAAATGCAAGGTCTGGATGGGCAACCTGCTCCTTCAGGAAGCGGATTGGTTCCCGATGCGGGGCGATATGGTCTACTGGAACGGCTATCGTCACATGGTCATCAACGTGATTTTGGACCCCTCGGCCTTCTGGCAGCAGACCAATGTGTGGCTGGGTCTGGTTTGTGAAACCGTCATCCCGGCGGAAGGCGACGCTCGCCCCATCAACAATCCGGGGGTGCCTGTGCCCCGCGAACTGATTCAGACCCGGCCCGTGCCAGAGGTCTAATTGTATACAGTGAGCACGGCGACCACTGACATTTTTCCGACGATTCTGGAGGGCGTACACAACGTATTCCAGCAGCGGCTTGATGACCGCGAGCAGCGGAAGAAGGTCGCGGAAGCTTTGATGTCTTGGCTCGCTGATACGGCCCGCAAGAAAGACGTGCCGGACCTTGATGTGAAGCTGGCAGGTATGCAGCAGCGGGTGAATAAGCTGGTCGAGAACATGACCATCGAAATCGAAAAGGATAAGCCTGTAGTTAAGGCAGCCGGTAGTGATGAGGATACGTGGAAAATGTTCCGCCTCGGCACAAGCTGGTTTGAACCGAACCCGGATTTGATTGAAACGGTCCTGTCCGGGCTGTTTAACGAGTAGTTAAAGCGCATGAACATTCAAAAAGTCATCAGTGAATCCGTGAACAACGGCGGCAAGAACTACGTCACCGAAGCCGTGAACCAGATTCTCGGTGAGGACATCAAAACCGGCCAGACGGTCGCCGTTATCGACGACCCCATCTCCGGCTATTCCGGGGCCAAGGGCAAGGTGAAAGCCGAGTCCGAAGCGAACCCCGGATTCGTGGATGTCGAACTGGAGAACGGCACCACGGTTAAGATGCAGTCCTCGCTGCTTGTCCCGGTCTAAGTCCGCGTCGCTGGCCAGTTGTGTATCGTTCTGCCTGCCAGCGGCAGACGACATTCGACTTTTGCAAGCCAGCCGTGTGGAGTCATCGCGCTCTCCACGGCTGGCTTGTTTAGTTAAGGCATGGCCGACGAAACTCTGAACGCCAATGACGGAACCCTGAATGTTCGGGCAGGCTCGCTGGGCGGCACGTCGATGCGCTATCACGAGCTTGCGCTTCAGCGTTGGCTGAACCAACTATTCTACGTCCGTGAGGGTTACCCAGTCCCGGTGGTGTTTACGTCGCCGATGGACGCCTTCTCCTATTTCGCCCAGCTTTGGTCTGACTCCAACAACCCTTTCGACTACCTGCTCAACCTCAAGGATGCCAACGGCACTCCGCTTTATGAGCCGCATCCTTCGCCGATTCGCTACCCGATAATTTCCGTTTATCGCAAGGGCTGGAAGTACCGGCAGTACCAGAACTTTTCGATTCATCGCTGGCGTCACATCAACTGGCCAACGGTCGCCAACGCTGGTACTGAGCGTTATGGCCCGGAGGCGCAGGGCTGGGATGTGACCAAGTGCCGCCTCGGCAACGTCACCACGTCGCGGATGCCGATGGCGTGGGACTACCGCTTTCAAGTAGACCATTTTTGCAACCGCCCGGACACGCAGGCATTCTTCATCGAGCAGTTGATGCAGGAGTTCTGGCGCACAGGCGGCACCGTTCCGCAGACGTGGGTCACGGTGCCCTACCCCGGCTGGGGCAATCGACGGGTGCGCCTTTACCTCGACGGCGACATTGAAAACTTGACCCCGGAGGAACCTGAGACGGGCAAGAACGTGGAGTTCCGCACGAGCTTCACCATCGTCGTCGAGGGCTTTGACGTTGACCTGAAGTACGAAATTTACCCGGCGCTTTGGAATCTGGTCATGCGCTTTGGCCCGGTGGCTCCCATCGAACTGGAGGACTGCTTCAACTTAACCAAGACCACGGACCTGCGGGTGACCGGCAGCAACACGACGCTGGACAGCAGGCCGAACGTGCCTTCGTGGGGCACTTGTCAGGAGGTTATCGAAGCGGCAGAGAGCGTGGCTTCCACACAGACGAACATTTACCTGACTTCGGCCAATGCTTCCTACACGGTCGAAAACGGCCTGCCCATCGTCATCCCTCCGGTCAACACTTTTGGAGTGTTTACAATCGGTACGACGGTTCCGGTTTATCTCATCACCGGCCACGTCACAGAGAATGGCACGGGCATGGATAATGTGCCGCTGACGATGACCGGAATCGGCACGACCTACACGGATGTCAACGGCAGCTACGGCATCAACGTGCTTGGACCTTTCAGCGGCGTGGCCCAGCCCGTCTGGTTTGGTGGCGCGTTCACTCCACCGTTCCGCACTTACACCGCGCTGGGCACCAATCAATCCGGGCAGGACTACGCCTTCACCGGCACAACGCCGCCGACCTATCTCATCTCCGGCGTGATGAGCAACAACTTGGTGCCATTCAGCACGGACATTGCCTTTGACAGCCTTGGAACGTTTACATCTGCTGCCGACGGCAGCTATGGCGTATTGGTGCCTTACCTGTACAGCGGCGTATCCACGCCACTCTCAACCGGGGGCGTTTGGACGCCTGATTCGCGCACCTACGTTCAGGTGGTCGCGGACACGCCCAATCAGAATTTCGACTTCGCGGGAGCCGCCGTCATGGCCTACGGCACCGATTACGCCAGTGCGAACGGTTCGTTCGTCTACGGGTCTGCCGACCTCTACGTTTACACGATGGCGGGCGCTTCCCACGTGGCTTTCCTAAGCGGCAGCGTGTTGGACGCGGCAGTGCCGGGCGGCACCTTCTACAGCTACGGGACCAATACCGTGTCGCTCTACAGTGGCACGCTGGCCGACACGATTGTTTACAGCTTCGGGACGGATTACGGCACGAACACCATCTCGCTTTACACGGGCACCCTGTTCGATACTTCGGTTAGCACCGGGACGACGATTGACGGCGGCACGAACTCGGTTTCCCTCGTGAATGGCACGCTGGCCCTCCTGATGATTGAGTCGGGAACGCACTTTGCCCAGACAACCATCCAAGTCTCCTTCTTGAATGGAACACTAGCGTAGTTATAGCGATGAGCACGTATCAACTGCATCAAACGGCACGCGGGCTTTACAAGGTCGCGGTCGTTGACGCCGCCACCAAAGAAGTTGTTTGGGAACAGAAAGAATGGGGTAAAAACCTCATCCTGAACAACGGCATGGACGCTGTGGCTGTTCGCTACTGGGCCACCTGCATGAGCTACGCTGTTGCGGGCACCGGCATCATTCCCACCGCCATTTCGTCAGCAGAAGTCACGGCATCGCAAGCGGGCAGCACCGTGAGCGCCACGGTTGGCAGCTACACGTTCTCCAGTGGCGACATCGGGAACATGATAAAATGGGACGTGGGCGGCGAGGAAGCTCGCATCACCGGCTACACGAATCCGCAGTCGGTCACGGTCACGCCTGCTCAGTCGGTGGGCAGTGGAACGTTCGTGGTCTACCAGACCAATCAGACCGGCATGGCCACCGAGGTCAAACGCACGACCACTTATCTCCCCAATGCACCGTATTGCCAGACCTCAGTGGATACTTCCACGGGCGTTGTGGCCATGCGCCGTACCTACGATTTTTCAGCAGAAGTAATTCAGCGCAATTACACCGAAGTTGGTGCGTGCTGGAATCAAACCGCTTTTACCGGCAATACGACTTTTTCGCGCATTCTGCTTCCGCTGGCGGTGACCGTGAATCCCGGTCAGCAGTTGCGCTTTGTATACGAACTCCAAATTATGGTCGGGCCTATCACCCCGGTCAGCTTTAGCGCGGCGGTGTCTGGCTGGCCGGTGCTGCCGTCTGTAAACACCAACGCCACTCAGCAGCTTGAGCATCACGGTTTGCAGATGGTAAGCGCAACAGGGTCACCTACCAACGGTACGGGTGGTTTTACCAACGAACCTTCGGAAATCAGCATTTACGGCGGGTACATGTTCGTCTCGCCCAATTCCACAGCTTTTCAGGCATTCGACACATCGACTGACCGGCGAACGACGGGTTACGATGTCAATGCGATGAGCCTGCTGCCTTACACGCCGCTGAGTTTCACGTTGGACAAGACAGCAACCTTTACCGTTGCCCAGTTGAACCGCACGGATTTGAGGACGGTTGGAATCACGGCCAACTATTCCGGTTTGAATTTGAATGCAGCAGTCGCCAATGGGCTGGTGGTCCTGTTTGCCCAGTCTCAATCCAAGAACAATACCCAGACGCTCACTTTCATCTTCCGGTTCACTTGGGGCCGGACGCTGGCTTGAGTTGTAGACAAATGTGTTCCAAGTGACCGAATCACGAACCGAGTAGTTAAAGGCAAAGAAAGATATGGCAACGATTACTGCGAAAACTTTTCCGGGCGTATACGCGCAGATTATCGACCGGAGCTTCCTCCCGGCTCAAACGAGCCGATTTAAGCCCGGCCTGATTGGCGTAGCGAGCAAAGGACCGTTCAACACGCCGGTCGCCATCGCGTCGCTTCAGGAGTTCGTGCGGAACTTCGGCAATCCCATCACCACCACGTACTCGACCACGGGCGACACATCTGCGGTCAAGCCCGGCGAAGTCACGCCGGTTGGCTTTGGCTACTTTTTGGCCGACGCCGTGGGCATTCTGGCTGACCTCACCGACAGCATCACTGTCGTCCGCGTGGGCAACCAGTACAATGCCATGCCGACACCGACTGCGGATGGCACTGCGGGGAGCACCAAGGTTATCACGTCCGGGACCAACAGCGATTTCGTTAAGTGGATGAAGCAGCAGGGTGCTCAGGTTTATGTCACGGTAAGCGACCCACCCAAGCACAGCAGCGTCAACCTCCCGGTGACCAGTGCGCTTCTGGGCATGGATGGCATTGGAACGCTCACCGTCAGCACGCCCCTATCGGACACCTACAACGGTGCGACCATCAGCTACAGCAACTATCCGAATGCTGCGTGGAACTCTGAGAGCGTCATTTACGGTTACGGCTACGACGACATCACGGCCAGCATCGGCAAAGTTTACGGTGACGGCAACACCATCGGGGTGAAGGGCGGGTTTGCTTTCAACATCCAGTACGGGTCGGAGACGCTGGACACCCAGAGCCTCTACGCCATCACGGACTCAGGTTCTCAGGCCAATCCGACCTACGAGTTCCGTATCAGTCAGGTGGCTGGCAACACGATTTACATGGTGCCGACGGACAACACCCAAGTCGGCTATCAATCGGTGCCTCTAGGCGACAACTACGACGACGGCAAGCTCTGGAAAGTTACGTCTCGTCCGGCGTTCTTGGTCGTTTCAGCGGTCACGGCAGGTATCTGGGCCAATGGCGCGGTGGCCAGCCAAGGTCTCTACGTCGTGGTCAAGCCCGGTTCGACTTCCGGCACCAAGAAGCTCGAAGTTTATTGGAACTCCGGCATCGTCGAGACCTTCGACAGTCTTTCGGCCAATCCGACCAGCCCGAACTTCTATACCACGCGCATCAATGGTCTGAGCGGTTACATCAAGATTGACCACGTGTTCGCGGACTACAGCACCAGCGCCTCTCTCACGCTGGCGCAGGCCGGAACACACGCAGCCAACACGGTCAGTCCGTGGGATTCTGCTTACTACGGCAGCACCGCAACAACGCCTTACTACGCGCTGCCGTTCGGAGCCGTGAACGCAGGCTGGCTTTACCAGAGCGTTTCGACGGTCATCGACACCGGCTGTCAGTTCGTCAGCGGGTTGAACGGTGAGAACGCGCAGGCAAGCGACTTCGTGGGCGCAGTGCTGGGCGATGACTCGGTGACCGGCCTGAAGTGCTTCGACGACCCGGACAACGTGGACGTGAACATGCTGGCCGCGCCGATGGACGACATTCCCATCAGCGTCATGCAGGAACTTCGCCGGGTGGCCAAGAAGATTAACGCCATGTCGCTGGCCGATGTGCCCGCCGGGCTGAACATCTGGGATGCCATCGACTGGCACAACGGCGCGGGCAAGTTTCGTGGCCGTGGCCGCATTGACGACCCGAACATTGCGGTGTTCTGGAACTGGTTCACCCTTACCAGCCCTTACGATGGTCTGGCCAAGATGGTGCCGCCGACGCTGGGTGCCCTGCGCTGCATGGCCGCCACGTGGGAGCGCGAAAAGCCGTGGTTTGCGGCTGCCGGTATGATTCGCGGTCAGATTCCAGAAGCTCTCGCTGTTGAGTGGGACCGCATCTCCGAGGACGCCAAGCAGGCGATGTACGGCAACGGGAACTCCATCAACCCGATTTGGAAAACCAACGGGCAGTTCCTCCTGTGGGGCGACCGCACGTTGCAGCGGTCGGAAAGCAAGCTCACCGCCATCCACTCGGTCAACCTCGTCAACTGGATTGTCAACGGTCTGTCGGACCTTGGCCGCCAGTTCGTGTTCGACCCGAACGACAACGAACTCCTGCTGCACATCCAACTCTCGTTCTCCGAGTTTCTGGACAAAATCCAGAACGAGCGCGGTCTGGAGCAGTACGAACTCGTCGTAGACGAGCGGAACAACACAGCGGAGACCCGGAACAACCGGTCGGTCGTTGTTGATTTGGCCGTCGTCCCGGTGGACGTGATGGAACGCCTCTATTTGAACGTCACAGTGCGCGAGAGCGGTGCAATCCTGAACAGCGTAACATAACGACTTATGCCAACGAGAATGAACTTCAAGAATACCTTCGGTGCGTCAACCGACGCCGAGGGTATTGACCTGCAACGTGTCGATTTGTGGAAGGTGACCCTCACCTTTCCAGCCGGAGTCGGCATCAAGTGGACGGACGAGGTTGAGTTCGCGCTGGAGAAGTTTCCGTTCCCGGAACGCAGCCGCGAAATGATTGAGGTCAAGTACATGCAGCAGACGAACTATCTCATCGGCAAGGATATGCCTACTCCTGCCATTGAGATTCCCGTCCGCTACGCTTTCCAAGCCCTCACTGCCGAGGCGCTGGAGAAGTGGTACTACCTCGTCTCCAACCCGCAGACCGGCGGCGTGGGCCTCACCAGTTCCCTCAAGGCCAAGGGCACGATGCGCTGGATGGTGCCGGACATGAATCGTCAGCGCCAAGACCTCGTGAAGAATCCGCCCGTCACCAACAGTCTGGCTACGGGCCTGCAATACGCGCTGGAAGGCTGCATCATCAAGGGTCTCCGGTTCACCGACGCTGACATGACTCAGAGCGGCTACGTCAACCTGTTGTTCGGCCTCCAGATTGACCGTTATTACCCGGTGGATGTCTCGAACATGAAGGTCTCGGTCTCGCCGTAATGGACCCACTGTTTCAAATCGACGATGAAGTTGGCCTCGAAGCTCCGCCCGTGGGCGAGCTTGGGCCGGGGGAGGCTTTGGGCGCTCCAATGCCCGCTCCTGCGGCTCAGCCAACCACCGTCCTTCTTGTGTGCCCGAACTGTGGCTGCAAAGAATGCAGCGGTGATGGCGGTCAAGACCCAGCAGTGCAGATGGCAGATGAGGCCAGTGTGGTCACCTGCCCGGTCTGTCAGTCCCAATTTGAACCTCCGTGCGAACAGCCCGGCGCTGGTGCAGAAATTGCACTTCCGATGGAGTCCAGCGTTCATCGCATCCTTGGCCGGGTGTTCGAGCGCCATGTCCGTCGTCACGCTCATGCAGTGAAGCGTACGGCTCATCGCACAGAGCTACCAGAATTACCCGGCAATGCGTCCTAAAGGCTTAGTCACCATCTCGAAAATCACGCTCGCGGACGGCAAGCAGTTGTCCACCCAGCAGGCGATTGATTACGGTTGGATTTGTCAGCCGGTGGGCCGCCAGCCCGGTGGTTGGGGTCTGGAGCGCCATGAAGTGCCGCTGGGCCAAAACCTGTTTGTAGACAATGGCCGCCAGTTGGTCGCCTACGCCTTCGGCTTCCGCGCTCCCATCCAGAATTTCGTCTGCCAGAACTTCGGTGTCGGCACCGGGGTCACGACCGCTCGTGTGACTGATGTCGCGTTGGAAGCCCCTATCACACTTACCACGGGCCTCACCAAGCCAATCGACACGGTGGACTTCCTCTCGGCCTTCGTGGTGCGCGTGGCCTTCACCTTGGGCTTGTCTGACGCCAATGGCTACGTCATCTCGGAGATGGGCTTGTTCTCCGGCAACAACTCGCTGATGGCCCGTAAAATCCGGGCGGTCAGCATCAACAAGAACTCGGAATTTGCGCCCACGCTCACGTGGCGGTTGCGCTTCTAATTTATGTACATTCAAGTCACTGATTCGCAGGTGGTCTCCGAGGTCGTCAGCACGCTCTGGAGCACCATCCAGCAGGGACCGGTCAACGCGATGGTCATCATCAAGAACTCCGGCGTGAATACGATGAACTACCGCTTTCAGGAGTTCAACGGCACGGCTTGGGTGGACCTCGGCACCAGCGGCAGCGACTTTTACAATACGCTTTCGGTGAACGAAGTGAAGCTCATTAAATTGGTCAGCAGCTACCCGCAGGTCCAGATGGTGGGCAATGCCAGCGGCGGCGCGTTCCTTGAATTTGCCGTGACCCGTTACTCGAACCGTGCGTCCGGCGGCCCGATTCCTATCTTGACCCTGTAGCCCCTTGGTGCGCCCCCTCCCGGAAGGCCGGTCGTATAGCGGCGACCGGCCTTTTTATTGGAAATCGTTCCCGCTGGCGGCGTCGTAGAGGTAGCGCAACTCGCGCAGGCGGTTCAACACTTCCGGCATTTCCAGAGCCGCCACGTCCGCATCGCTGCCAAAGACCAGTGGCGCGGGCTTGGGCAGCTTGATGCTGGTGGTCAGCAGCGTACGTTCCAGCGAGCCGTAGAACTGTTCGCGCTGTTCCTCGTTCATGTTGTTCTCCAGTGCGCCAAGGCAGTCATCAAAGGTCATGTCCTTGGTGATACACTTGAACAACTTCTTCACCTTCTCTTTGCCCCAGCCGCGCACGCCCGGTATGCAGTCCACGCTGTCCCCTTGGATGGCCAGCGCCATCGCAATTTGACAGGGCTTTTTTACGTGGAACTTGTTGCAGACGAAGGTCTCGCTCAGCACGCATTTTTCGTTCAGGCTGTAGTAGGCCACGTTTTTGTCTACAAGTTGCATCAGGTCTTTGTCCCCGGATGCGACCACGAGGTTGGTCTTGGGACCGGCATTGTAAACAGCCGAGGCAACCAAGTCGTCGCCTTCAAACTTTTCAAGCTCGACGTTGGCGGTGCCTATCAGGAGGGCAAACAGTTCCTTGGCGATGTCCCGAAAGTCGTAGTATTCCTGCGGCTTGGGTTCGCGGTGCTTGGACTCGTGAGGGCCACCATCCCAGCAAAACATGGTGCGGTCAAAGGTCGTGCCTATCTGGCTCGTGACCGGGTTGAGCAGGCTCAGAATGGTGACGGCGGCCAAGCGAAGCGTTTGCTCAGGCTCCGGGCCTATCTTCTGCGCGGCGTACCATGACCGGGCATACAGGGAGTTAGCGTCTACAATTAAGTCGGTCATCGGGGGTGTTGAGCGCGTTCATTATCTTCCTGTACACGCTCGTTCCGCCATTCGACAATCTTTTTCAGCATGTCGTCCGGCACATTTTCCAAATTGAACACCATGCCCTTATCGTCCCACGCCAGAGTGAACATGGTGAAGTATCGCGCCTCTCGGTTGGCTAAAGAGGCTTCAACGAAAAAAGTCTTGGTCGAAGGTCAGGTTGTGCCGGAACTCCCGGTTGCAGTCCTGTTTGGCGCAGGTGTGGACCAAGACCGTGTTCAGATGCGGGCTGAGTTCGCGGGACTGTTCTTCCAGATACCGGGCGTCTTTGGGCGGCAGCGCCTCGAACCACTCCTGAAGCTCTGCCAGCTTGTCGGCGGTGGAGTCGTTGATGGTGACCACCCGCATCAGGTTGCGGAGGGTGTTGTCGGAAATCTTGGTGCGCTCCAAGGCCGGGCGTTCCATGATGATGCGCTCGTCTTTGATGAGCAGCGGGCGCACCTTCACCACGTCTTTGCATTCCGGCAGGGTGATGAGGTCGAAGCCGGGGTAGCCCGGTTTCTTTTCTGAGACCTTCTCCAGTTCGTCGGGCACCTTGACGCGCTCCTGCTCCTTGGCGTTGCAGTAGGGGCAGACCGACGTGTAGGTGATGGTGTTGTCCTGCGCCAGCGCCCGCGAGACCAGCAGGATGATGTTGGTCTCGTCGGCCACAAAATCGTCCAGTTGGCCGCCGTTCAGGTCGCACAGCTTGCCGACCAACTCGAACAGCACGTTCTGCCGGGCTGAACTCTTGCGGTTGGCTTCCAGAAGGAAGTCGTCCACGCTGCTGTCCCAAGGATAGACCGTGATTTGGCCGTCCGGCCAAGCGGTGGGGTTGCTGAACCCGTGGGACGGCAGCATGATGGCTTTCTTAAACGCCTGTCGCCGGGGCGTCAGGGACTTGAGGTTGGTTTTGATTGGCATAGATAGATGATGGCACGAGTTAGCGTTTCGACAGAATCTTTTGCGTGGCCCTTTTTAGCCACTGGTCAAGAGAACAGAAAATAAACGCTAAAATACGTTTTTTCTGGTTGACGAGCGACTGAAGTATGTCTACAGTGCTCGCATGAACGACATCAAAGCCATCGTCCGGGAAATCGCCGACAAGTTCCACGCGCAGCTTGTGGAGCAGTTCACCCAGAACGCGAACGCCACGATTGCCAACTGGCAGAAGGAGAGCGCCGAGAAGAATTTGACCGACCCGCGCCACCTGTGGCCCACGAGCAGCACTCGCCAGAACCGTTACGAGTACTTCGCCAATCAGCAGAAGCAGCAGGCCATCACTCCCTACGTCGAGCAGGCCGCCGGGCAGTCGCATTCAATCTGGCATACGCCCAAGAATTACGTGCTCAAGAGCGGCAATGACGAGCGCATCGCCAAGCAGGCCAAGGACTACGCTGATTACGCCGTGGCCGGTTTTATCGCCAAGATGGTGGATAAGTTCGAGGGCATCTGCGAAGCCAAGGGCAACTGCACCGTGGTCAAGGCCAACGGCAGCCTCGGCTGGAATGCCATCCGCTTCGAGTTCGCCGATGGCGCAAGCTTTGACGCCCAGAACAGCATCGTCTCCAAGTGGTCCTCCAAGGGCCGTCCCTTCAACCAGTATCCGACCACCTTCCACAACGTCATCCTGCCCGGCGGCGAGCGCATGAAGCTGCCTTCCGAGGCCAAGGTCAAGAAGGCGTTCGTGGCCCCGATTCAGCAACGGGAAGGCACGATTCCGAACATCGTGGCTGTTGGACAGGACACCGGATTGTCGCCTTACGAGGCTTTGAAACGGGCCGGGCTTATCGGCAAGCCTATCTGACTGAGCGCCAAGCAGGCTGAACTGCTGCTGACCGGGTTGTATTTGCTTCGGCAGCAGCGGTTTCGTTGGCGTCCTACGCTGAACCCTCATTATCCAGACATCCTTGAAGTGGAGGCCATAGTTAAGGCATGGACCGCGCTAGAAAAATAGTGGCTGCTCTATTGGAAACCGACCAGTTCGATTCACGCGAATGGCTGCTGGCCAACGACGTGGAGACCGCTCAGGACGTGCAACGGGTGCTGGTGGGCCGGTTCGGCTTCAAGGAAGGCCCGGAGCACTCCTACATGCGCCACGACACCCAGTTCGCCGCGCATAAGGTCTATCAGACCCCGGTCGGCCCTCTGACCGTGCTCATGCACAACTACTACGACAACGACGATGAGTGGATTCATCTGGATGTGCGTGAGGCAGGCGGCAGGCAGGCCACAGGGGCGGGCTACTGGAACATGAAGCTCCCGGCGGACGGAACGGACATCTTCAGAATCGTGGACATGCTGGACAAAAAGCTGGCCACGATGAAGGACTGGAACGACATCGACAATCTCCGGGTGGAGTTCCGTGGCAAGCTCATTGGGCACGCCTGAAATTATTTTCAATTATCCGTTTTTTCTGGTTGACGACAGCGGAGGAATTGTCTACAGTAACTCCCATGAACGAACAAGAAATCATCGCCAAGCACGCCGCCCTTATTTCCGCCCGTGACGCCTTCGCCACGAAGCTCGCCGCCGCCCTCACCGTCGCCGGGTTGACTGTCAAATCGACGATGCCGACCGAACAGTGGTCAACTGGCACGCTCGCCATCACGTCCGACAAGACCAAAGAACTGGAGCATTACGCCCGGCTTGAAATTTTGCGTGGCAGCCGGTGGAGCAGCACGCCTGATAAAGTTCGTCTCACTTACGCGCAGGATGGCCGGTTCACTCGTGGCCAGAAAACCCACTACACCAAGCTCGACGACGCGCTCATCGTCAAAATCGTCGAACTCGCCGTCCAAGGTGTCGCCGACCAGATTAGATTCGCCGCTCAGCGCAACACGCAGGCCAACCTCGAAGCGCACTACGCCGCCGTGAAAAAAGAACAACTGGCCGGGGTCGTGCTTCCTCCGGGCACCGAAGTCAAAATCGTGGCCAGCCAGAACGACACCTACGCGGGCAAATACTACGTCTCCTTCCAGCAGCACCACGGGGCCATTACCGGTCTGCCGTTGACCGCTGAACAGGTCAAGAAGCTCATGGCCGTCTTGAATGAGATTCAGGGCACGGCTAGTGGCTACGTTATTGTGGGCACGCATCCGCTGGATGGCCGACCGGTGGTTCGCGGTGTTTTCAGCATGGGCACTGACTCCCCGAAGATGTATGCGGACAAGCAGGCGGCGTTGGCCGACATTCCGCACGTCAGCCGGGATTTCGCCAACAAAGACAGCTTGCGCGTGATGCCCTACGCGGACTGGATGCGGATTTAACGGCCAACGATGGTCGTGCTGAGCAAGGCGGGGGTAGGGGCGGGAGGTTGCATCGGAGTCGGTGTAGCCACGCCAGTACCCCCGCCGCTTTGTACCCCGGTTACGATGTGGGTGTGGGCCGCGTACATCGTGAAGAAGTCCAGCAGGAAGGTGAAAAGCTGGGTGCCCAGCACGAACGGCTCGTTGCTGCCGGTGCCGAGGGCCAAGAGGGAGAAGTCCAGCGTCATTGGCCCGGTGGACGTGAAGTGGGTCAGCCCGGTAGAGGTCGTGGTCAGGTCCGTTGCAGTGACGAGCTTGAGCGCCGTGGCAGCGTCCAGCGTGATACTGGCCAAGGCGTCGATGGTGAAGTTTCCCACGCAGGAGAAGTCGATGTTGTTGGCCGCCGTGGCTGACATGTCCCTGCCGACATTGGTGGAGTGGTCGCTGGTCGTGTTCCACGTGTAGTCGAAGGACGTAGACAGGAAGCTGGTGCCAATCAAAAAGTTTACATCTTCGAGGATGTTCAAAGTACACGTACTCAGGAGGTCGTCGATTTCCAGCATGTTGCCCAGCGCGGTGCTGAGCTTGATGGACCCGTCGAAGCTGACGGGTGTTGAGGAATCGTTCAGGAGCAGGCGGTAGCCGCCGCTGGTGGTCTCGATGACGCCGCCCGCGTTCATCTCGATGGCGTGGTTGTAGCGCGTCCACACCGTCCTGTCCGGGGCACCTACGCTGCCGTCCACCCCGGTCTTGTAGGAGTGGAGCTTGAGGCCGCCGACGCCCATGACGCCTTCCCGGTCGCTGAATGACTGCATTCCCCACTCCCAGATGGGCTTTTCTGGCTCTCCATCGAGAAACCGGACCCAAACCTTGTCGCCGACATCCGGGAGTTGGCTGAAGCCCCCGGAGCGGGCGCTGCCACCTGCGGGCATCCCGGCTGGGAGCGCCCACGGCAGGTCGTTGGTGGCCACGAACCCTGACCCGCCGCCGGTTGAGCCGTAAACGTGGGGAACCCGCACTTTGACGCGGCCAAGCTTTAGCGGGTCTTTGTTGTTCTCGACCAGCCCGCCGTATGTGTACACGAGGTTCATCTGTTGTCCAAGGTAGTTACGCTAAGATGCCGCGATTGATTAACTTGGCAGACCACAAGAATCTTTGGGGTGCCACTACCACTGCTGGGCTGGAGCCGCAAAGAAGCGATTTGTGGCTCGTGGACCTGACGGAACTGGTCAAGGGCTTGAACACCCAAGGCGTGTTCGAGGCGCTTGGATTTGCCAAGGTGCCAAAGTTTTATCCGCAATTTGTTCAATCAATCTCCCTTCCAGAACTGAAGATGAAGCCGGAAGTTTACCGGCGTGATTCGGTGCCTTTCAACATGCCCTCGTGGGATGAGCCGCTGGACCCGGTGAAAATCAGCTTCCTGCTGGACACCTACGACAACCCCAACCAGAGCATGGTGCTTTCGGTGTTGCAAGCGTGGCAGGCTATCGTTCGTGCCGGACGCGGGGACCGCAGCAGCCTCTACAGCGGGTCGATTAAACTCGGTGATGTTGGCTTCGTTCCGCTGAACGCGAATTTTAGGTGGGATTACACCTTCCCGATTCGGGTTGTGCAGCTTCGAGGCGGTGCTGCAATGGAGGCAACCCTGTCGAGGGAGCAGGTTTCAGAGATGAACCAGCAAATGGTTTACCGGTCGCAACAGGACAGTGACTTTCAAGACAAGCTTCAAGCGGCCTTGGCGGCAGGCGACCAAGAATCCGCGATAACCTATTCCAATCTGGCAAATCCCGAAGGAAACTTCAATTTTCAGTCAGCGGAACAGCGTCCAATGGACCGCCAGCCGTGGCTGCAAATCGCCGGTAATTGGCTGCTGAAAGAGTGCTGGCTGGGAGGTTGGAAAATGTCAGACCACAGCTACGGCGAAAGCAAGCTGTCCACTGTAGACGCTACCATTTACGCCGAAGATTTGTACCAGACTCCCACATGAACATATCGCCTACCAGAGAAGCGTTGGGTGTCATGGCCACGCTTCGCCCGCCGTCGTCCCGGCCTTTGAAGCTGCTCTACAGTTTCAGTTCGGAAGTGTACACAAACAACGGTTACACGTTCCAGCTTGAGGACGGTGAACCGGCTATCTGCCCCGGCGACGGAACCGTGACCAGCGCGACAAAGCGGTTTGCCAAGTTCAAGTGCTCTCGCGGTGTGCTCACGGGAACGCCTTCCTACGAGGTCACGATTACGCATAATCACGGCATCCAGACGGTCGTGGCCGGACTGGCAACACTGGCCATCCGCCCCGGCAATGCCATTGCACGCGGCGACATCCTCGGTCAGCCGTACACGAATGAAATTTTCTTTGCGGTGCGCTACAACCGGGAGACATTCAGCCCCCACGAGCTTGGCCGTCACTGGCAGCTTCAAGGCGAATACGTCTTGGGTCAGGCAGGCAATCTACGAGGCGGCCCGGACAAGCTGATTCGCAATTTTGCCGGGAGCATCTTTTCCACCATCTACGGCGGGATTCGTTACTTCATTGACCGGGTGCGCGGGTTCAAGCCCATGCTCGTCAGCGTGGATTTCAACGGCAACGGGACCAAGACAGGCTTCGCCGGGCTGGGCTTCACCGATGCGGATTACTGGAACGTCTACGCTGCTGGCGCATTCAACTGGCTCAACAACGTCAACGGCTGCTACGGCTACTACTATTATTACTACGCCTACGGCATTTGCGGTCAGACCAAGGTTTTCAACAAGAATCCTCAGACCTTCCTGAAGGATTCCACGAACACAAAGTCTCCGGTCTGGTTGGAGCGCGTGGCCGCAGCTACGGCGGCTTCGGGAACGTATACAGTCTGGGACGCAATGGCCTCCACGTGGATTGGCGGCTGGTCCGGCGGCGTGATACCGGAAGAAAACTTCTTTGCCCTGCGCGGGCTGCCCGCAGGCACTTACCGGCTGGCCTGCTATGCCAGCAATTACGGTCGGCCCATCGTCTTTAACACCGCGTTTTACGTCGCGGTCAACAATGGCGTGCCTGCCGTCAAGACGACGGCTGTTACTGCCGTTCCGGCTTTTCTGGAGAACTACAATTATGTGCTTTTTGACGTGACCGTGCTCGCTGGAGGCATTGTCACGGTGAAGGGTTACGGTTACTTCGATGGCCTTCAAATCGAGCGCCTGTCCTAATCCGTTCTAAAAGAACGTGGTTATTGACTGGCACATATTTCCGACCATCACCGGTTTGATGGTCACGACCATCCCGGAAAGGCATGATTTTGCCGTGGAGTCGGTTAAGGACTTCCTTGCCCAGCACTGGCCACACAAGGAACTGGTCATCGTGAATGCCACCGGTCTGCCCTTTCCAAAGGTGGAAGGCGTATTTGAGATTCCTGCCCGCAGCATGGAAAATCTCTGGGACTTTGGGCTGACCCAGTGCCGGGGCGAGTGGGTAGCGGACTGGCAGGATGATTGCCGGTACAAGGAGGTTTATCTGCACGCGATGGCCCGTCTGCGGAGCCGGGAGAAGCGAGTCAGCTTGACCGGTTACGGAGGCGTTTGTCTGTCCGACGGGCAAGCGGTCAACGTGGACAACGACGGCACCGCTTTTAATCTCGTCTTTCGCTTTGTGCCCAAGGCGGGTGGTGTTCCAAGCTGGCTGGACAGGCGGGAACTGGTGACTCGGTATTATGCCTCCAAAGCTTAGTCCAAAAGGGCTGTCGGTGTACACGCCGCTTCGCAGGCCGTTCCGGTTCCGTGCGCCTTTTAACGGCTACACTGGCTACGGTCTGCACGGGTCGTACATCGCCCGGTCTTTTTTCAACTTTGGCTACGATGTTCAAGCGTTGCCGCTCAGCATCGACGATAGCTGCTTTGAGGACGTGAAGGACTTGGTGAAGGACCAGCCTAGCGATGGTGACGTTCTGCTGCTGGCTCCGCCGTCTACAAAGGTCGGAGGTTCGACGTGGTTTTATACGATGCACGAAACCACTCAGATGCCCCCGGAGATGCTGGACAATGTGCGGCAGGCGCAAGCGGTCATCGTGCCCAGCCGGTGGTGTCAGCAGTGCTTTGATGCTCAGGGTGTCGATGTTCCGATTTCAGTGGTGCCGGTCGGAATCAACTTGGATTTATTTCGTCCACCCAAGCGCAGGCCCGGCATCTGCACTTTTGGTTCGGCTGGCAATCTCCTGCTGAGCGGGCCAAACCGCAAGAACATGGACCTGCTGGTGACCGCCTTCGTGGAAGCCTTCCGCACGGAAAAGGATGTGCGGCTGTCTTTGAAGATTCGCCCGGAGTGCCCGCTGCCCGAACTGAACGATTCCCGGATACTGGTAATCCGCCAGCATTTTACCGAACTGGAACTTGCGGACTGGTACAGGTCGTTGGCGGTCTACGTCAGCCCCAGCCGGTGTGAGGCGTTTGGCCAGATGAATTTGCAGGCAATGGCCTGCGGCGTTCCGGTGGTCTGCTGTGATTTTGCCGGTGTGACCGATTACCACGACGAGCAGCACGGCTATAATATCGACTACCGCATGGTGCCCCCGCAGGGGGACGGTTATTACAAGACGGGCTTGTGGGCTGAGCCAGACATGGACTCTCTGGTGGAGCAGCTTCGCCGTGTATACGAAAACCGCCGAGAAGCAGACCGCAAGGGACTGGAAGCTCAGCACGTGGCTTCGGCCTACGCTTGGAACTCGGTGAACTTGAGGCTGGAGAGCACTTTGAAGCGGGGTGGTTTTTGGAATCCTGAATATCGTCCGCCAAGGCCGGTGCGACCTGTGGCCCGTGAGCCTGCATCTCCGGTTCTTAACTCTGTGCTCAAAACTGAAGCGAAGCTCAAGAGCCTGTGGGGCAACGAAACGAAGATGTCGCTGCCTGTGACGACGCCTAAAGTGCCGTTGTGGCTGGCCCGGCGGTCGGGGGGCCGGGAACCGTCTTTTTACATGAGCGGCGATTTGGGTGACATCCTCTACGCCCTGCCAACGATACGGGGTCTTGGTGGCGGCCAGCTTTGCATTGGTCCGGCCCGTGACCATCCCTATTACTGGCTGCGCGAGCCGATGACGGTAGCGCGTTACAACGTCCTGCAACCCTTGCTGGCGCTTCAGGACAGCTATTTGTCGAAGGTGGTTTGGTCGGATGAGATGGCAGGCTGGAAATGCCACGTGGACCTGAACGATTCTCGGCGGCTTCACCGGGAGCCTTACTACGTCGTCGAGCGCAACTTGTCCGACGTGGCTTCCTGTTTCTTTGGCCTTGGTCCGGGGCTGTGGCGGCAGAAGTGGCTGGTTGTAAACAAAGTGACGGCGTTGGCCCGGTTTATCTTCGCCCGGTCTCTCCGGTATCACACCGATTATTTTCCGTGGAAGCAGCTTGTGGAGAAGCACAGGGCGCACGCTATTTTTGTTGGCCTGCCTGACGAGTACGACCAGTTTGTGGCTGAGTGCGGCCACGTGCCCTACATTCCGACTGCCAATTTACTGACGATGGCGCAGATGCTCGCCGGGGCTGAGTGGCTGGTCTGCAACCAGAGCGCCCCGCTCGCGGTGGCTGAGGGTTTGAAGATGAATGTGCTGCTGGAGCGGTTCGGTCCCGCCGCCAACTGTGATTACGAGCGCGAGGGCCATACCACCAATCCGGCTCGCGTTTTGGACCTATGCTAAATCTCTCTAATGTCACGCTCTTGGCGATTGACGTGGCTGACCCCGGCAAGACGTTGGAGGCGCTGCTTTACACCATGCGCTACGTTGGGTTCGGCGACGTGGTGCTGGCGACTGACTTGGACCGCTGGCAAACGATTCCTGACCGATACCCGATTCGTCTACACCCGATTAAGCAATCCGATGACAAGATTCAAGGCTCCATCCGGTCGTTCTTCAAGGACTACGAACGGCAGCAAGTCACGCTCCCGGCGGAAATCATCAAAACAGATTTCGTACTCTGTCAGGAGTGGGACTCTGCCGTGGTCAACCCTCTGGCATGGGACAACTCGTGGTTCAACGTGGATTACATCGGCGCGGTCTGGCCGCCTTATTACGACCCCGGCTGGCCGCCGACCACACAGGGCTATAACGTCGGCAACGGCGGGTTCTCGCTTCGTTCAAAGCGGTTCTGCGAATTGATACGCAAGGCGGCGCTGGACTGGCCGGATGACCCCGGCTTGATGTCCTACGATTGCTGGATGTGTCGGACGATGCGCCCGTGGCTGGAGACCAACGGAATGCGCTTTGCGAGCGAAGAACAGGCGCTTCGGTTCGCCTGTGAGGATGCGCTGTACACAGGTCAGTTCGGCTTTCACGGCAAGGCGACCATGAAGATGAACGGTTGGACCTTGCATTGGTTTTGATTTATGGAAACAGATACATGTCGAGAGCGGCTGGCCCCTTATTGCAAGGGGGCGGGTGTAGACATTGGCTTCGGTGGCTGTGCCATAGTGCCGTCGGCTATGTGCCTCGACCGCGAGGAATTGAACCCCAGTCGGGCCAAGAACCCGCACGCCTCGCCTACCCATCTGGTGGGAGAGGCGGAGTATCTGCGCTGGTTCAAAGACGGCGTGTTGGACTATGTTTACTCGTCTCACTGCTTGGAGGACTTCTACGACACCAAGACCGTGCTGGCGGAGTGGCTGCGCGTCATCAAACCGGGCGGGTATCTGGTGCTGTTCCTGCCTGATGAGCAGGTCTACCGCAGCGTCACCCCGGAGGAAATCAGGAACAAGGCTCACCAGCACGCGGACTTCAGCGTGGAGTACGTGAAGGGCATTTTGCGCGAATTGGGCTACAACGAAGCCTGCATCGTCCACGAACTCTGGCCGGTGCCCAATAACCTTTACTCTTTCGATTTGGTGGTCCAGAAGCCCGTGCTTCAGGTGGCCGCCGAAGCTGCGCTGTGGTCTGATGTGGCAGAGGCTCCGCCGCCCCCGCCGCGTAAGCGCAACGCAGCGAGCTTTGAAAACAAGAGGATTATCCAGATGGGCCGCTACGGGGACATCATCAACATTCTGCCCATCGCTAAGGACATCGCGGCCAAGATTGGCAGACCGGTGCCCATCATCTGCAAGAGCGACTATGCCGACATTCTGGATGGCGTGAGCTACGCGGTCGCGGAGCCTGCGGGCGGTGGAGAGTTGCCCACGGATTCAGGTGTCCTCGATACCCACGCCGCGCATCCTTTAAGTGAGCGCCGCGTCCCCTACAACCTTCAAGCGTGGGAGCAGGTTGGCTACGCTGACCGTTTCCACGAGCTTCTGCCGGTGTTCGACCGGCGGTGTCGAATCCGCGAAGTGGCCTTGGTGGAAAGCCTTGTCACCTTCGAGAAGCCGGTCATGGTGGTGGCCCTCCACGGGCTATCCTCGGCGATGGCAGAGAACACGCGCAGCATCCTCAAGAAGCTGATTCACGAAAGCTTTAACCTTCAGTTTCAAATCGTTGAACTGACGACCAAAGCCCATCGGCCTTATGACCTCTTGGGCTTGCTCGACGTGGCGGCGGTGGTCTTGACCATCGACACCATGCTGCTACATCTGGCGACGGCTTCCAACGTGCCGGTCGTGGCCTTCTTGTCCAATCATCCTCCGGTGTTCTGGCGGGCCAGCGCCGTCAAAGGCAACGTTGTCTACAGTACACCTTATGACAAGGTTGTAGACAATTGGCCGCTGGTGGTCCGGGCCGTGGAGGCGCACAAGCGCCAGCCATTGATACCGAACAATCCGGTCTACCATGTGGTGCCGACCGTGGAGCCGAAAAACGAGGGCGCGGCCCGGCGCTATAAAGCTGCCAAAGATTCATGGCAGACGTTCCACGAGCAGGGCGCGGTGTTTCTGTCTTACAACGACCAGAACGCGCTGCGAGTGTTTACAATGGGCGAACGGAAGTTGCCCTACCTGAAGGACGCCTTCAAAATGGCCTTGGAAGCTTCCAGCGGGAACAACGACATCATCTGCTTCACCAACGCGGACATCATCCTGACACCGGGTTTTTATCACGCCCTGCAAAATCGGATGGGCGTGAACGACTTTTGCTGCTCGTTCCGCATGGAGTTTGAAGCGACGGATACGGCCAAATGTGGTTATCGAACCCACGGGCGCGACATGTTCGCTTTCAAACGCCTGTGGCTGGCCCAGCATTTCGACGAGATTCCAGATTTCCTCATCGGCATGGGCGGGTGGGACTATGCGCTGTCCATGTGGTTTCGGGTGCTCTCAGGCCGGTCGCCAGAAAGTTGCGACCCCTCCCAGTGTATGCCAGACATCGAGATGGAATACGGCTTTGTTTGGCACGAACGCCACGAGGCCGCGTGGTACACAGAGACAGAGACGGCTTATGCCGAAGCAGCAAATCACAATCGAGCTTGTCTCCGGGCGTTCTTTGAACGTATCGGTCTGGAGCAGGCGCATAAGGACATCAAATGAGCGAAAATAAATGTGAACTTCATACCTTGCTTGACCGCTTCTCGGAGTTAATCCAGCCGGTCAGCTACTTGGAAGTGGGCGTGCGCGAGGGCGACTCTCTAAAGCGCGTGCTCAAACACACCTGTCCAATCAAGCTCTATCTTTGCGACGATTGGGGCCGGGCTGCCGGGGGCACCGGGAGGGGCAGCCATGACCATATTCAGGCTATGCTGGACGACCAAGCTTTGAACGTGAACCCGGTCTACATCGACGGGGACTCGCACGTGCTGCTCAAGGAGATTCGCACAACGTTCCAGATGATTACCGTGGACGGTGACCACTCCGAGCAGGGAGCGAAGCAAGACCTGCTTGATTGCTGGGAATTGCTGGAGCCTAACGGCTTTCTGTTTTTCGACGACATCTGCCATCCGCAGCACATGTATCTTGATGACGTACAAAAGCGATTTCTACACGACACGCCCAACGCCCGGTGCGTCCTGCGCCACACCTACGGCATGGGGTTTCCGGGTTGCGTCGTGCTCCAGAAAATCATCGTGTGAAAACCTTGTTCTGCTGCGGCACGGCCACCCAGACCACCCAAGGCCAGTCCGGGCTGTGGCGCTGGTGGTTTTACTACCGTCCGCTCAAGGAGCAGTTCGGCGCGACACATTACGCTGTAAACAATGACGGCAATGTGAACTTGCCCAACGAAGCTTTCATCAAGCACCACGACGGCGAGAAGCCTATCGACCTGTTGAGCGAGGACCAGTTGAACGTCATTCATTGGCCAAACTCACTTCCGCGCAAGAGCCAGTATGCCTGCCCCGGTTATTACCGGAGTGTCAGCACCCTTGCAGAAGTGGCTATCCGGCAGGGCTTCGACAAGCTCATCTACATCGAGTGGGACTTCTGGGTGCTGGGCGCGGAAATGATGCGTGAAATTGCCCAAGTCACCCACGGCCTGATTGCCTACTGGGTGCCTTTTTACGTGTTCCCGGAGTGCAACATCATCGTCTGCGGCAAGGACCAGTTTAAGGTATTAAAAGTGTTCGCTGACCGGCTGGGAGCCAAGGAGGACATGACGGCGGAGACGATTGCGGAGGTCACTTTCCCGTGGACTGAAATCAGGAAGCATCGAATCGGTGACCGCTACCCGGAGCACACGGACCAACTGCCGCTGGATGCGGAATACTGCGCTCAGTTGCCAAACACGCAGGTTGTCTACAAACGTAACTTGGTTCGGCTGGCGTGGGAGCTATGCCCGCAGTGCGGCGGGAAGATAGAGTTCAACGTCAAAGGAGTCCTGTCCTGCCGGGTCTGCCGCCCGGAGCAGTTCAGTTTGCCACTGGAATGATGGGAGCCATCCGAGGTTGTTCAACCGGCGCGGGCTGGGGCTGTTGGCGGGCGGCCCATTCGAGTCCAAAAGCCGCTGCTGGAGCTTGGTCCTTGATAGGTATGCCTACTTCGGGAGGCGCGGTAAACTTGCTGGCGGCGTCGATTTTGTCGTAGAGCGTATTCACGTTCTAACTATCGCATGATAGGTCCAGCGTTACGAGCCGAGATTGAGCACACATTCCAAATCGCCACCTTGCGGTGTACGACGGAGGAACTGGTGTTCCTGTGCCCGGAGTGCGGGGATACCGGTGGCAACCGTTCCGTAAATCTACGGACAGGCGTCACATCCTGTTGGCGCTGCGGCAAGGGCAAGTTCAACAAGGGCAACTTCGTCGCATGGGCCAAAGCCAACGGTTATCAATTCACCACCGCTGGGGACATGACTGGGGTGCCGCTGGACGAAGTGCTGGTCGAGCCAGAAACGGCCAAGTCGCGTGTGCCTTACGTCAAAGCTGTCGATTTGCCAAAGGGCTTCATTTACCTCCGCGAAGAACCTGACAGCGCCTACGCCACGCTCATCGAGCGCATGGCCATCCGAAAGAATCTGACTTACGATGACTTGGAGGCTGCCGACGCTGGGTTCACTCGTGACGATGCCCTGTGGGAACCGTTCTGCATTTTCCCTGTCAAGGAACTGGGACAAATAACTTATTATCAAGGTAGAACTTATGTGGATGTGCCGGGCCAGACGACCAAGAAGTTCCCCAGCCGCAACGAAGTTCCGCACGGCTCGTCCTGCTGGCTCTACAACTACGACGAGTTCCGGGACCGGCAGGTGCCTACGGTTATCGTGGTGGAGGCTATCCTGAGCACCCTGTCGCTGAAGAAAAAGCTCCGGGAGTTGAATGAGCGCAGCGTGGTGCCCCTGTGCGTGTTCAAACATTCCATTGGCAGCATCCAGTTGACAAAGCTTTTGAAGTGCAAATGGCTGAAGGAAATCTGCCTCATGTTCGACCACGACGCCATCGACCAGACGTGGAAGCAGATGGGCAACCTCGGCAGTCAGGTGAAACTGACCATTGCGGAGATGCCCGCGACCGAGGACAACAAGAAGCTCGACCCAAACGA
>Ga0315284_10001889_pt1 | contig 29902 bp, 37 predicted proteins | sample YL17G09_16_MG_FD_203696 | JGI IMG/M metagenome (GOLD analysis project Ga0315284, IMG submission 203696) | Sediment microbial communities from Yellowstone Lake, YNP, Wyoming, USA - YL17G09_16 | ecosystem: Environmental > Aquatic > Freshwater > Lake > Sediment | place: USA: Wyoming | collected...
TTCAGCCATAACACATGATAGTCAATCATTAGTCTATTGATATGATGGGTATAATTGGATGTATTATACAAGTATATATAAATAGTTATAGCACAAACCCTAAAATCAGTACTATAGTAGGAGGGTGTGCGTCATTAGATCTAATTAGATCACTTATATTTACGCATTTACTCGCCTACGTTCATTACAGGACGTTACACTGTACGTTCATTCCAGGTCTGTTTGATTCGATAATGAGTAATAGACCTAAACCTATCAATCAATTGAGAGAGGGAAGCTAGTTAGTGGTTTGAGCCCATACGATTCTAATTCCTCGATTAATCAGGGTGCTCGTGCACTCATAAGACAATTGGTTGACCATAGCATGGTGATAGCTAACCCATGAACATATCCAAGCTTGTAACAGTCGGCTTACTTTTACCATACATGTATAGTGAATAGACTATAGTGTATGATAAGAAAGTAAGAAATGGGCTACTATTCCTTAATACTATATATCTATAGTATATCTATTGTAGTATATATTTAGATGATCTTACTATATATGTAAGTATATAAATTTATAGTAGACTGATTAAAAATATCGGTATTCCGATATAGTTATCGATATAGCAATATATAATATGATAGATAAACTAATAACTAATAAAGAACTTAAAGAAACATTAACTAATAAGAATTGGTTATTCATTCAACACATAGGTAATGGCTTATCAGTACCAGATTCGTATAAGTTAGCAGGATATAAAGGTAAGAATGAGCAACAATGCTATCAATTAAAGCATGAATTGAAACATAAGATTGCAGAGTATTTAAGGAATAAGGGGTTTAATCAGGAAACATTAGCTATTGAGTTGGATAAACTATTATCCCTCCCCCTTAGACCTGATCAAAACAGTGTAACCATTGACCAGAAGATCAAGCTAGTTAGACTCTTAAAAGATAGTCTTCCAGAATCAGAGAAGAAAGAGCCTAGCTTTACACGTTTCACTATTGTAAATGGTAATGTCACTTTGGACACACCCGTTAAAGAGCCTATACTCGACGTACAGCCATTAGATGAGAATAAGCAATAATAGGCTATCAATAGGCTATATACTAGGCAATGCACAAATGTAGGTGTGTGTTAGAGGGTAGGGGGCAGGACAGGGGCGAGGGAGTGGTTAGAGATAGTCTATTGGAGTGAGCGCAGATTTTGAAGTCAAATTAGCTGACTCTCAGAGGTAATCGATGATGGATTACAATGATCTCATAAAACTAGTCTTAGAACTAGAGCAGAAAGTAGTTGAACTAGAACGATATCAGGTAGATTTAAGAAACGCAGTAATGGCAGTAAAACAAGAACGCTCCTGTAAACCCGAACACTTTTGGCCGTAAAGTGCAGGCAATCAACTGTTCTGGCTGTTTCGCTCCTTGTTGTAGAGTTCTTGATTATGTGCCAAGTATGAAGGATTATCACAATGGGGACGGGGTGTGCAAGTATTTAAACAGTGATAGTCAATGCAGCATTTATGAAACAAGGCCAGATATTTGTAGAGTGGACAAGCAGGAAGAGATTCCAAATATGGAGAAAGCTTGTGCTGAAGCTTGTGACATGCTAAGGGAGTTTGTATCCAAGCACAAAGCCAGTAGGATAACTCCCCCCACGGGATAGCAGGATAAGCCTTATGTTTTTGGGTCATTTGAGTGATAGAAACATAAGCTATTCATCATAAGATTTTTAGGGTATACATAAGGTATAAGGAACAATCATGCCAGCTGAATTAGAACGAAAACTTAAAAGAGAAGCGGCTTCAAGAGCACTCTCAGGGGACCAGAAGAAAGCCTACGTGTATGGCACCCTAAGAAAGACAGGATGGAAGCCCCCAAGGGAACGGAATAAGAAGTCTTAGAGATAGTACGACTATCTGAAGTAGTGGGTTACGAAGGAGAGGTGGGAGTGATCACCCGAAAAATCCCAGCATTACTATGGTAAAGCGAAAACTTCCTCTCCACAGTTTAAAAGGATAAACCATGCAGTTGAAACTTCACCCAGCTCAATCAAGGGTAATGGCGTCAATAGCTAGGTTTATTGGATGTATTGCGGGTATTCGTGGTGGAAAGACCACCATAGGGGCTATATGGCTCTTGCGAGAGATTGACAGGGATCGGGCGGCAGGAAAGCTGGGAGACTATCTTATATGTGCTCCTACGAGTAAGATCTTAGATCAGTCCACCCTACCCAAGTTTAAAGAGTTCTTTCCCCAGGATTGGGGAGTATGGAAGGAGCAGAAGTCTTATTTTGAGTTAAAGTGGAATAGACCAGGGAGTACCGAGCCCTGTCGGATCTTTGTGCGTAGTATGGACGAGCCAGATTCAGTTGAAGGTATGGACTGCTTGGCTGCTTGGATGGACGAAGTTGGAAAGATGAAGGTCCAGGCATGGATTAATGTGCAAGGGAGACTTTCGGTACAGCAAGGAAGATGCATTTTAACCACCACGCCATATGCTGTAAACTGGTTTTATAAAGACGTATATAAGATGGCAGGCGATAAGGACTACGATATAATTACGTGGTGCTCGTCGGATAATCCTGTATTTCCACCAGACGAAATCGAACGGGCTAAACGTACATTACCAAGAGCTATTTTTGAGAGAAGGTATCTAGGAAAGTTTACAAGACTAGAAGGGCTCGTGTATCCAGAGTTTGATGAGAGCGAGCATATTATTGAACCATTCGATATTCCTTCTGAGTGGTTACGTTTTGGTGGTCTTGATTTTGGACACAGTAACCCTAATGCAATTGTATGCATTTCTCAAGACCCAACTGCAAATATTTTTTATGTTTACAAAGAATTCTACCGTAGTGAGACATTACTAAAGAATATTTCTAATTTTATCACGAACGAAGGACTTGCGTATGTTTTAGCAGATACACAGTCTTCCCAACTTATTGCAGAGTTGAATCAGTATCACGGGAATAGAAACGTTAAAGAAGCAGATAAACAAATATCAGTTGGTATCGAAAGAGTTAGAGGGTTACTACAAGAGGGCAGGCTCAAGTTTTTTAAGGATAAATGCTCTAACACTGTAAATGAGATAGCCCAATATCACTACGCTGTTACAGATGGAAATCGGGATGCAAGCGAAAAGCCAGTGGCAAAGGATAACCACGCAATGGATGCTTTGCGTTATGCCTTTAGTAGGCCACTACAGGGATTATACTTAAATAGACCAAAGTTTGACAAATCAAAAATTTATGCTTCTAAACGACGTCGTATGATGGAGATAGAAGCAGATCCGTTTACGGGGTACTAGAATGGAGAATCAAGAACTAGATCCAATTAAAATGAATGAGGAAATTACCAAATCACAGCCGACTGAAAAAGCTGAGATGGTTAGTCCCATTCAAATTTTTGCTAGCTCACCTGAAGAGCAAGAAAGAAAAGAACGTGAGATGACAGATACTCTTGTTAGTCAGTTTAATGAGTGGGATACTAGTCGAAAGACTAGAGAACGCATATGGCAAAGAATATACCGACTGTATTTTACAACGCAAGAACAGTACAAAACGTCCACACGATCTAGCTTAACTATTCCTATTATTTTTCAAATCGTGGAGTCAGCTGTTCCTAAAATGGCCAATGTTTTATTTGCACAAGGAGAAGAGTTTTTTGATGTAGCTGCTATTGAGAAAAATAATGGAGAGATGGAGTATAAAGCAGAGGCTATTAAAAAACTTCTTTCTATTCAGCTATCTAAGGCTAGCTTTTTTGTTAAATTTTTAGATTTTGCTAAACAAATGATGCTATATGGTACATCTTATTTAAAGGTGTATTGGAAGGTTAAAAGAGAGTGGGTATGGGAAAGAGTACCTGTTCGCACACCACAAACTGTATTTGGTATCAGAATAGGAGAAAAGATAGAGTGGCAAGAAACAAAGACCTATAAAGTTACTGAACGACGCCCTGAGATGGAAGTTCTAGATATTCTTGACGTTTACCCTGATCCAGACGGTCAGGATGAAGAAACTAGCAAGGGAGTATATATTAGATCTTGGATCAACAAAGACGATCTAAGAGAACTTGGTCAAGGGGCTTTTCCTGTATATGCAAACACGGAACGGCAGGAAGTTCGTTCTTCTGACGACTCAACAGAGAACTCAAGAGTTGAGAGATACTCCAGTCGAGGACTTCAGGCACCAACAAGAAAAAACCAGGTAGAGCTTTTGGAGTTCTGGGGAAAATATGACATTGATGGAGATGGAATTAGGGAAGAAGCTTATGTAGTAATTGCTAATAGGCACACGATTGTAAAGGCACAAGCAAATCCATTTCATCATCAAAAAAGACCGATTATTCGTTCTGTACTCTTTCCAGTTCCAAAAGAATGGTATGGCATTGGCTTGGTTGAACCCGTTATTAGCCAGGTGCATGAATTAAACACTCTTCGGCGTCAAAGAATTGATAATATTAATTTAGTGCTGAATAGAATGTGGCAGGCCAGTACAATAGCTGACGTCGATTTAGAAACTCTTATATCTGCACCAGGAAATATTGTTCTTACTGATACAATGGATGCTGTAAAACCACTAGAGACACCAGATGTTACGTCTAGTGCGTACAACGAAGCAAATCAAGTTCAGATGGATATTGAGCGTGCAACAGTGCCTCCATCAGCACAAGGGAATACTACCTCTGGACAACTTGGGCGCACAGCTCGTGGAGCTCAGTTGATTATTGGGCAGGCTCTAGAAAAATTTGGTACAGCAACAAAGCTAGTTGAAGAGATGGCTCTTAAAGAACTTCTTCAGATGTTTCATCAGCTTAATCTTCAATTTATTGATGATGATAGTGTACTGCAAGATCCTTCGCTATACAGTGAAATAGCACGACTAGAATACACACCAGAAGATATTAGGGCAGACGTAAAGTTTAAAATGGTAGGAATTAGTGAGATGGTTGGTTCTGAAGGCAAGATTAACCAGATAATTAGTTTTATGGGAGTATTTGGAAAGGTACTGTCTCCTGAATCTATAACTTCTTTATCGCAGAAAGTGTGGACACTTATGGGATTTAATAAGAACGAGATTACACTAGCAGGAGCTCAACTAGTTCCAGGTGTTGAAAATGTCGTTGATCCCGCTATAAGTTCTGCTCTTGTAGGACAAGCGGGAAACCAAGGTACACAGGGCCAGCAGTCAGTTCCAATAAAATAGGAGAATTAGATGAACGAAGATAATAGGCAAGAACACCTTATCCGGAAGACTCAAGAAGCATCTCTAGTACGACAGATGTGTGAGACTCCTGGATTTACTATTATTCGTAATAAATTTGAGGACAAAGTTAAAAAAGCAACTAGTTTAATTGTTGATATGAGTACTCCCGATGATGTTGTTAAGAGTTTACGACAGAAAGTTCACGTTTGGACAGAGATCACTAACTTACTAAAAACACTCATGGTAACAGGTGATTGTGCAGCTCGAATCATTCGTGAAGAGAACAATTTGGATCAAAATACTACCCCCGTCTTAGACGGACAAGGAGAATAAAATGAGTGATGAACAAGCGATAACCGAGACTTCCCCTTCCGAAACTGAAGGACAAGTAGTTACGACCGCGAATAATGGAGAGTCTACATCTGGATCTCCAGCCAATGAGCAGAACGTACCACAACAGGTTAAGGCCCCCGCCGATATGCCTGTATCCAGTACGCCTGCATTTGATGCTAAAACAAGCTATGACACGTTACAAAAAAGCTATGGAGAGTTACGACGGGAGTTTACTCGTCGAACACAGCATGAGTCTGAGCTTCAAAAGAAACTAGACAGCCTTGCCAGCACACTCGCTAAAGCCACTGAAACGCCCATAGACCTTCAGCAATTTTTAAAGGACTTGCAGACACAGCCAGATAAAGCACTAGAGCCACTATTAATGAAGCATACGGAAGGAATAAAAGCTACGTATGATCAAAAAATGGCGGATATGTCAAATAAGCTGTCACTTTCAGAGTTTCGTTCAGAGAGATTAGCCAGAGTTGTAGATGGTGAAAACTATCCCGACTTTAAAAAACTTGAACCACTCATGAAGCAACTGGCAGATGATGAGAATACCCCACTTGACTTTAATCGTGAACCTGGTGAAATTATAGATGCACTGTATAAACTAGCTCGTACTTTAAGCATGGAATCTGCTATTCAAGAAGCCAAGAGTTTAGGCAAAAAAGAAGCCGAGACTCAACTGGCAAAAGAAGCATCGACTAGTGTAGTCACTGGCGGGAAATCAGGTGTACCCACCTCGCCTTCTGAGATAAAAGATATTAACGCTTTACGAAAGTATTTTGTGTCTCAAATTGGAGAGGCAGAGTAATCACCTGATACTTCTACTAAAGGTGAAATAAAATGGCTAATACAATTGGAACAAATGCAACCCCTGGAAATACCTACTCAGATCCAGGTATATACTATGATAAAAGATGGTTAATGAGACTTACGCCTCAGCTAGTTCTTAAAGAGTGTGGAGAAAAACGTCCACTTCCGATGAAATCTGGGACTCTCCTTAAATGGCACCGTCTCAATAAATTAGTGAGCGCTTCGACGCCACTTGGTGAAAACACTACGCCAGCTGCCGATGTTGCTGGAACTGTTGAAGTTTCTTGCGAGCCTTTGACATACGGATCATGGGTTAAGGTGTCTGCTGAACTAAACCTTAAGTCTATTAATCCTATTGTTGAAGAGATCACAGATGAGCAGGCTGATCAAGCAGCTATTACATATGATGATGTTATCTTCAGTGCACTCCATGGCAACTTTTTAAACCAGTTTGCTGGAGGAGCCGGTACTGAAGGAGCGATTGTTGACGGATCAGTTCTTAATGCCTCTGAAATTCGTCAAGCTGTTTATAAACTGCGAAAAGCGAACGTCCCTGGCTTTGAGGGGAATATGTATAAACTAGTCATTCATCCAGCCTCACAGTTTGATGTCACGTCTGACGCGACTGTTGGCTCTTGGCTTGATATTCACAAGTATACTACGCCTGATCCTTTGATGAAAGGTGAGATTGGGCAGCTTTATGGAGCTCGCGTGGTTGTTACGCAGAATCTTCCGACGGGTACTGGTGCGACTGACGAAACTTTTCGATCTTTCTTGTTTGGTCGTCAAGCTTTTGGTGTTTCTGAATTGTCAGGTAATGGGATTAAAACTTTTCGGTATAATGATGGTAGTACCGAGAATCCTCTCGCTATGTACACAACGATTGGTTGGAAGTTTATGATGGCCGCAAAAGTGCTTCAAGCAGCTCGCGCTGTTGAAATTTACAGCGGCTCTGCAGCTGAATAATTAGTTTAATGGTCTTACTCTGCTCCTAGATAATAGGAGCAGGGATAAGATCATAAGGAGATTAAATGCTAAGTGGTGAGTTTGAACGAAAACTACGACATTTAAATAAGAACATTCGAATATTCTGTTCAGATGATGACACAAAAGCTGCTGGAGTGTATACAGTTGAGTGTGGTGAGTATAAGCAGATATGTGGAATAGATAAGAACTATATTCCTGAGTATCCAACTAGGAATAAAGACGGCAGCTATGTAAAAAGTGGATTTAGACGGGCTGTTAAAATTTTAATTAACCAGGGATATATTGATCGTAGATTAGCTGAAAAAGAGTTTGGGCTATCCTTTGAGTATAAAGCACCAAAATTTATATACTCTTCACCTTCTCTTAGACAAACATTAATGAGAAAAGGAATCTCAGTACTGGAGGAAGCACATGGACATTCATAGTTCTTTAGGTTGCTGCGGGACATGTGGAAAGGCTCTTATCAGTGTTAATGATATAAAGAAGTGCCTTCGCTGTGAGGCGAATAAAAATATTTCGTCTGTAGTACAACCAGCAGAGATTCTAAATGACCCTGGTGAAGACGAGATAACCCGAGTTCTTGCTCAACGAGGAGTTATCTGTCAGAGTACACCTTCTGGTGCGGCAAAAAGCTTAAAAAATGACACAAAGAGTACTTCGTTACCAGAAATTCTTGGGTTCATGCGGTCTTTACCTATGCCAGATGACATTAAACAATTTAAGCAAATCAAGAAGATTATTACATTATTAGAAAAAGTAGTTAATAAGGAGTAGTTATGCCCTCTACAAATATGGACATTAACAAGAATAAGCAGACCACCGTTCCTGTATTTGAATTTACATTGCCTAAATCAGAAATTCATGCTGACGTAACCGTTGGCGAATATGGTGAAGTATGCATCCCAGTAGAAATTATTGCAATTGAAGGTGACGCAGTAACATTTAGAAAAAATGGACCAGCTGAAGCTGATGATATGTTTAGGCCTGAGCCATTGAGCAAGATGAGAGAAAGAATTGGAGTTACAGATAATCCAGAAAAATCTATAAGTGACAACGACGAGGAGAACTAAAATGGCACATGAACTAGAAAAACAGATTGATGCATCACAGACCACAATTACTCTATCATTCCCAATTAGACGAGAGATTTTTACTGCATCGGGACATATTCAAATTGATGCAGAAATGATTCAGTACACAAATACCACAAATACATCATTTCTTGGGTGTGTCCGTGGAGCACTTGGGACTGTTGCAGCTGCCCATAACAAACACGCTCTTGTTATCCCATTAGTAGTTCCAGCCACACCGATACATGTTGATTCCATTCACGCGGACGCATCTCCTAACTTAGTTGGCGATGTCCAACTCGTGTCAGGGACAAACGTCACACTTTCACAAGTAGGTCAGGCAATCACTGTTGCTGCTTCAGGTGGAGCATCTTTTCCACTTATTGCTACTGCTAGCTCAGAAACTGCACCAGCGTATAGTTTTACTGTCAATACAGGTGATGGAATGGGCTATCATACAACGTCTGATCCCAATCTTCCAGGTCTTGGTCTAATTATTCAGAGTGTGTTTGATAATATTGTGTTTTATGCCCAAGGAGCACCTCTTGTAATGGGCGCGTTCTCCCTGGGTTCTAATGTAGGAGAAACAGATCTACTGCTACGAGCTGATGGAACACTTGTACGTGTTACCGTAGGTGCTAATGATTCTGGTGGAATTGGATCTCGAGCTCTTATTATTCCTAATGCCTAGATACTAACATGGGACTTGATTTTCCTAAATACCCCATTGATGTCAGTGATGGAGATGAGCACGCGCACTCTCCTCATAAAACTAAGGAATCTTTATTGGCTACTCAGCGTGGTACGGACTTCACCCGTCGTATTGAGACTGATCCCAGTAGGAATCTCTATGTCAATGTTGCTGCTAGTCCAGCAACTGTACCTAATTCTGTAACTGCTCTAGCTGGTGGAATGATTACATTAATACCAGCTAGTACACTGTCTACAATTACTACGTACAGTGCAGCTACTGCAATGAAGGTTACAAGAATTGGATGCTCTGGAACTTGTTATGCTAAGTATCAGTTATTCTTAAATAGTAGTATTATTGAAACAAGGCGTAGTGGGCCAGAGAGGACTATAGACTTTGTGTTCGAAAGACCTTTGAGTCTACCTATGGGTAGTATATTAGACGTTAAAGTAACACATTTTGTTTTAACTAGTTTTGACGATTTTGAAGCAACTATTTATGGAGGGTAGTCATGTCTGACCTAGGATCTATATTACCCGTACCTGTGAGTCCTACTGTAGAAACTAAGATAATGAAACTTAAGTGGCTACAGTCCTCAAAACAGGAACGGATCTCTAAGATAGTGCACTTAAAACAGGCTATTGAAGACCTCATTAAAGGGAGAGTCCCTGAAATTGAGAGACAGATACTTCAAGCTGAGCAAGAACTCGCAAATCTTGAAAGTACTGAAAAGTCTGTACTGGAGTCCATTGAGACTTCAGTTATAAAGGAGAATTAATATGGCCGATGGATATTTCCCAACCCTAATTAGTAAAGACAAAGATCCAAATATAGTAACAAATCCCGTCTTTGTAGAATTGTCAGATGGTTCTACTGCTGCTGGTTTTACTGGAACTAGTCTCAATGTGAATCTCACAAATAGTTCTGTTGCAGTCACTGGTACTTTCTGGCAGACGACACAGCCTGTTAGTGGTACGTTCTGGCAGACAACGCAGCCTGTAAGTGCTTCTGACCTTGATATTCGTAATTTGACTCTTGCCGACGATGCAGTTAAGATTAGTGCTAATGCAACTGTTAATAGTGCCAGCAATCCAATATTTGTTTCTGTTGGTGCTGCTGTTATGGCGGGTGAAGTGCATAGCTATTATGATGTTGCCACTTCAACGAATAATAACCATGACTATCCAGTTGTGACTGCTATGCTTGTTAAAGGTATAGAATGCTCTTCTTCTGGTGCAGCAAAGTTTGAACTACAGACAGGTCCAGTTGCAACGCTTGTTGCTAAATGGACTGGTCTTATCCCTAAACAAGGTGGTACGATATCTGTAAAATTCGATCCTCCTATTGAAGTTCCTGTTACGTCCACTGGAACTGTTCGTATTCTTAGAACAAATAGAGAGAGTCAGTCACAGAATATGTACACTACCATTATGGGTATTGACGCGTAAAAGTTTACTCAGCTAGTTTGAGGGATTCTAGCTATCAAAAATCCCTATTCGTTAAAGGAGTCTTAAATGACTGATCTTCCAATCAATAAGAAACTTAAAAAAGAGAATCCTGTGGTAACTTCTCCTGTAGATGGACAACATGCCACTAGTAAGGTTGAAGTAACACATGAAAATGCTGATATCCTCATGGTTCACTTTCTTTCACAGATGTTTGGTAGATTAGGCTATATCATAAAATTACTAGAGGAGAAAAAATAGTGGCTGATATATCTTTAAACGAGTCAGATGAAGTTACAATAGCTGATTCTGCTGGTACCAATAAACTAACTGTTAATATAGATGGATCTACTAATATTGAGTTTAGGAATAAACCCCAAATATTGATAGACGGTCGGTTTCCTGTCAACACTCAAGATATTCCCTCATCGGTAAAGTCACTTGTCCTTAGTGGAACTGTTCCTACTGCAAAAACATGGCTTCTTACTAATTGGTCTGCTGGTGGACGTGGCAAAGGTACAGCAGAGTTAGCAACTCTTGATACCAGTGGTGAAGTTGAAACATTACTAGATGCCTGTGATTCTATAACTAGTTGGGCCAAAGGGGGGAGCATTAATAGTTTTGGTCTTGACACCGCTGATAAATATGAAGGGGCAGCCTCGATGAGAGTAAGTGTGGACTTTAGTGGTGCTGGAATACAAACTGGAAAAATGACAAAAACATATGTATCTCCCATAGACTTAACTCCCTATGAATCCTTAAAAGTAGTGACAAAAGCAGCTGAGAATAACTGTACTGTATTCATAAAAGTGTTTCAAGGTGGGTCAACCTATACATACACTCCACAGGTTATTGCTAAAAATATTTGGTCTGATATATCATTCGACTTGTCGGAAATATTGGCATTTTCTCCAACTGCTGTTGATAAGATAGAGCTTAATTTTACTGAAACAGTTGACTATAAGAAAGATTTTTTTATTTGGATTGATTATATTCATGGTGGAATCGGAGCAGTTAAAAATATTATTGGTATAGAATATTTTTCTGCTTTTACTTCTACACAGACTTCCTACCCACGGTACATAAGTTTTGCAGCAGGGACTACTATAAATCTTTCGATAGCAAATAATGACGCAACTACCCTACAGTTTTCTGCATCCTATACTGGACTTGAGGTTTAACATGCTTACTAAAATTATTCGTTTAAGTCTTACAAATCTAGGGGATACTTCGACTGTACAAATTTGGCTAGAGGAACACCCAAGTATTGATGTAAAGCAGATTCAAATTACTGGGTATGACGTGTATATTATGTATATAGAACAGGAGATACCATGTTAGCAAGACAAATTTTAAATGATGTTCGTAGAGAACTCCTTGAGTTTGGAGGACAGAATTTTTGGTCAGACACAGAGCTTTTGCGACATCTAAATCGAGCTGAATTAGACTTTGTTAATAGGACTCGACTTTTAGAGGACTCTGCTCAAATCTCGCTAATTCAAGGGCGCACGGACTACCCTCTTCCTGCGAACTGGATGTCTACTCGATTAGTGATGCACAACCTCCCTGATCCCACTGGCAATCCTCAGTGGACTAGGATTTATCCTTCTAATCTAGAGAAAATAGCTCAAGAGCATCCTAATTTTTTAAATAGCAGCACAACTGCACAAGGTCGTCCCTCTAGGTACTATATTTGGGGAAATATCCTAAACGTAGTTCCTGCACCCGACGTAACTTCTTCAAGTACTATGATGCTGTTTTATAAATCTAAGCCCATAGCAATTGTCGATCCAGACAATCAACATGTTCATATTGATGATACGCTAACAGAAGGGCTTACTGCCTATATTCTTTGGAAAGCTTGGGCAAAAGAAAAAGAGATGGACTTAGCTGAATCACAAAAACAGACCTATTTTGAGTATGTAGCTGAAGGAAGACGCTGGCTCAAGAAGAAGTCAGGGGATCAGCGCTATAGTATTGATTTAGATTCACCCATTGCACTTCATGGTGACAGTGGATTTTCGTCATTCTTTTAAGGAGTAACACAATGCAAGATAATTTAAAAATTACAGGACACATTAATATTAAGCTTTTTAATAAATCAGGTGAGCTAAAAGAAGAACGAGATCTCAGTAACCTAGTGGTTACGTCAGGAAAGAACTACTTAGCTAGTTGGTTAGCTGCTTCCTCTCAGTCTGGATATTTTATGCAGTATATTGGCCTTGGTGAAGGGCTGACAGCTGCACAAGTTACAGACACGAACCTAGAAACACCTCTAGTAACTAGAGTTTCTGGAACGGTTACATCCAGCACGAGCACTTGGCAGAACATAGCTACCTTTGGTCCTGGTGTTGATGTTGGGGCACTTACTGAAGCTGGATTGTTCTCAGATGCTTCTGGTGGAACAATGCTTGCTAGGCAGGTATTTCCTGTTGTTAATAAGGCCTCTGGTGATTCCATTGTTTTTACATGGCAGATAACGATTTCATAAGGAGAATTTAATATGGCTGTTTATCCCACAGGAACACCCTCTAATAGTGATTTATATGTAGCTCTAGATAATTTTGGAACTACATTAAATGGTGCTATTGATAACGCTCAAACTACTATCACATTAAATTCTACAGTTGGACTACCAACAGTAGGTATCTTAACAATAGAATCTGAGAAAGTTAAATATACAGGTATTTCAGGTAGTGATTTAACTGGTTGTACTCGTGGATTTAGTTCTACGAGTGCTGCATCGCATGTTAATGGAAGTTCTGTGTGGTTTAACGTTGTTGAAGAGCACCACAATGTACTTAAAGATGAAATAATTGCAGTAGCTGTAGATAATAGAAATACCTTTACTGCTGACTTAAACGATAGTATAACAGCTACAGCAACAGCTACCTCTCTTAAAGAACGCCTTGATATGATAGTTACTAGGATTAAAGAGATTCTTGGTACTGCTGATTGGAAAGATACAGTTGTCAATGCTCTATCTGCTATATCAGGGAAGAAAACAGTTGCTACTGGAAATGCATATAAATTTGAAACTACTGGAGCTACTGGAGATCTGCAAGAGACTACTGTAACAGCGCTAAGAGCTGTTGTTACTGATGCAAATGGACTACCAACTGCTGCCACTACTACAGCTGCTGAGATTGGATATGTTAATGGCGTAACAAGTGCTATACAAGCGCAGCTAAACTCTAAACTACCACAAGAGGGCTCTACGTTTCGTAATCGTATTATTAATGGTGACATGCAGATTAATCAACGACAGGCTGGAACAGTGTTTACGTTAAACACCGCTGGTGGTAACTTCGTAAGTGACCGTTGGATTGTATATGGTGCCGCTGCTGATGGAGTATTAACCTTTCAGCGATTATCCACTACTCCTCCAGAAGGATTTACTCACTACACTCAAATTAAAACTACTACGGCAGACGCATCTATTGGAGCTGCACAGTCTTACAGCATCATGCAAAAAATTGAGGGCACTAATACTATTGATTTTAAATGGGGTCTGTCCAGTGCAAAAACTATTGCTTTTTCATTTTGGGTACGAAGTTCCTTAACAGGAGTATTTTCGGGATCTCTGCGAAATAATGCACTTAATAGATCTTACCCATTTTCTTACACAGTAGATAGTGCGAATACATGGGAACATAAAACAATTATAGTAGTAGGTGAAACTACTGGTACTTGGCTTACTACAACTGGTATTGGTGTACAGGTTCTCTTTGATCTTGGATCTTCTACATCTTATCGTGGTACAGCTAATACATGGACTAATGGCAACTATGTTGGAGTAACTGGTGCTGTGAGTTTAGTTGGTACACTCAATGCAACCTTGGATCTAACTGGCGTTCAAGTAGAGATAGGATCAGTTGCAACGGCATTTGAGAATCGCTCGCTCGGAATTGAACTAGCTCTCTGTCAAAGATATTTCGAAAAATCCTATGAGACAGACGTAGCGATTGGAACAGTAACAGCTGGAGGAAGAACAGCAGTTGGATTTAGTACAGTAACTGGCACACCTAGTTACTTTGAAACTATATACTTTAAAGTGTCCAAAGGGACTGTGCCTACTGTTAATACCTATGCATATACCCTTGGAACAGCAGGCAAGACAGAAAATCTTTCAGGAGGAGTTGAGACTACGCCTTCATTTGGAACTCCTTCACATAACCAAGGGACTGTGTTGACTGGAGCTGTTACTACTGGAACATACTGTATTTTTCATTGGTCAGCTCAAGCAGAAATTTAAATTAGGAGATCTTATGTATAGACAACAACTAGACTTCACAGGAGAAGTTTCTACAGAGATAGTTATACGAGTATCCGACGGTGCCTGTATTCCTATATGCCAAGAAAATATCGACTATCAAGAGTATGCTAAGTGGTGTGCTAAAGGAAACACAGTTCTTCCTCCAGAGGAATAATTATGCTATACAATCGCTCACGATACAATGAGCAACAATACCAATATATATTATTAAGCGAAATAGTAACGCTTATTGATAGTAATGTGTCCAGGGATCTAGCAAAAAGACTGGATGATAGTGTATTTTTGTACGAGGATCTTACTAAACAGGTTACTAACAAGGGGCTGTTTGATGATATTTCCACAATCGACTGGCTATCTAAACAACGCACTTCTGAAACTACTTGGAGTGATTAATGAAAAAGACTAAGATTTCTATACCAGAAGAAGCTTTTGATACTATAAATACCAAGTATCCAGCAGACTCAGCACGTGTGTCTAATGATTCGTTTACAGCAGGAACTAAAAATCTAGAGACTTCTGTAAATGGTGATATTACTAAACGAAAAGGTGGTGTGACGTATTCTGATCTTCCTACTCCACCAAGAGACCAGTATGAAGCTATCTTTTCCGATGGAGCTCACCATCTTTTGACTGTAGACAATGGAACTCTTCGGTACTCAACTGGTGACGGTATTGCGAATGTTGCTCTAGCTGGTTTAGCTGCTACTTTAAATAACGAGTTTGCTACTACGCAGGATAGAGTCTATTTTAGTAATGGTATAACACAAAAAGTGTATGATCGAACTACGTTGTATGGGGGTGTTCCCTACCTATTTCCAACTAACACCATTAAAAATATTGGGGCTATAGCACCTACCTCTGCTCCTACTGTAGCTGTTGCAGCAGGTGGAGCTATTCCGATTGGAGCATACACATATAAAGTAACTTTTTTATACTACGATTTTGAAGAGTCCAATGGTGGATTATCTAGCACTGTAGCTACAACAACTGCTGGGAATCAAACTGTAAATCTTACAGCTATTCCAGTTGGTGGATATGGAGTAACTGCTAGAAAGGTGTACCGTGATTTAAACAGTGATGGAATATATGTATTAGTTGGTGTTATTCCTAATAATACAACAGTTACGTTTGCTGATACTTTAGCTGCTGGATTTACTCCTATTCCAGACGATCAAGGATTACCCCCTAGTTTTACGCTCATTTCTCTATATCTAGATCGTCTTTTCGTCTCTGGTATTCTTGGAGATCCCTATACAATAGCATTTTCTGCTGTTGGCACTCCTGATATTTATCCTGCCTTCAATACAATTGAGTGTAATCAAGAAGATCCTATAACAGGTACAGTAGTGTATTTAGATCGACTTATTGTTTTTAATAGACGATCAATGGGGCAAATTCTTGGACATACGTCTGACTCATTTCGTTATGCTAGTATTCAAGGATCTGTGGGTTGTGTTGATAATAGATCAATTCAAACTAGAGTTATTGACGGAGTACCCATTCTTGTTTGGCTTTCAGACAAAGGATTTTATGCCTACAATGGAAATAGTGTAGTGTACATAAGTGATGTAATTGAAGATCTCATCAACTCAAATATACAACAAGCACTGATTCAAAAAGGAAAGCGAACACAAAGTGATTATACCTCTTTCTCTCAAGGCGTGAAGTCAGATGGAATAAATATTGAGAGTAATCCTGGAACTATTCTAACTAAAGGGCCATATTGGGATACAGGAGCTCATCCTGCCGCTACACTTGATGAGCAGACAAATCCAAAGAAAGTTTGGGATACTAAAGCAGAGTGGATAGCTGGAACAACTAAGACTAATATTGCTTTAGAAAGTAGTAATAGTATTAAAGTACCTACTAGATTTGCTCCTACTCTGGCATCAGGAAGTCTTAGTGGCACAGCTACAGTAGTTGGATCGACAGTAAAGTTACCAACGGTCGCAGATAGAGACCTATTTCTCCAAAAAATGCTTAAACCGTATGTATTTGAGGGACCTATTCCATACATCTATGGTGCTTTAATTGGGAATTCCTTTACTTATGGTGATGGATCTGAATGGGGACAAAGATTTACTGTTGAAGCATCTGGAGTTTTGTCAAGTCTAAATATCTTTCTACCCCAACTTGTGCCACCAAATGCAGCAAATCAGTATTCAATTGAAATTAGGAACGAGATCTCAAGTAATCCAGGTGGTACGCTGTGGGCAACTACATATACTACTAGTGTTGCTGTAGGACAGTACGCAGAGTTTATTCCAACTAATTCACAGACATACAACCCTAATTTGAATGTAACTGCTGGAAACTACTGGCTAGTAATTAAAATGGTAACACCACAGATAATGGACTTCTGGCCAGTTTTATCTCCACTCGAAACTGCTCCAGGTCCTGTACGTATTAGATATGGTGGAAATTGGGTTGATCCGGCAACTCTATACTTTTTTTCTAACCAGTATAAGGCTACTATATTATCGGGGCTTACTACTCGAACTGCTGATGAAGTAAGAGGGATTCCGTTTTTTATTAAGTTTACACAAACACCAATACCATCAACTGGCCAGTGGTTGTCTCCAATACATGATACATTTTCTACGTCAATTACTCCATCCTTAACCATTGGACATACTGGAACATATGTCAATGGAACCTTCTACTCTGGACTAACTACAGTAGGTTCTACAACTACAGTAGAAGGTAGTGATATATTCAATTTTTCTGGTGGCCCAGAAACTACTAGCATTGTCACTAATTTAAATGGAAGTCAAGCGGTTACTCCAGCTCTATCAAAGCGATATTGGAGAGTACGAGTCCAGCTAAATAGTAGTGATAGTCGGGTAACTCCTATTGTTGGAACTCCTACTCTTAAGTTTACACAAATAGGACTCTGGGAGTCAGAAGTCATAGATACAACTCTCGACAGTACTGTGTATGACTCATTTACTCAGACGTATGTAGCACCAGTAGGAACAAGTGCTATATTCAAGGTAGCTACATCAGCTAGTCCTGTAGGTCCTTGGACATTTGTTACATTCGGTAGCCATGTTGTCAGACAGTATATGAAAGTACAGGCCACTTTAACTACTGATATAACAAATGGACTAACTCCAGAAATTACAGCCATTGGAACTACGTGGACTCTTATTTCCTCTTTTGAGTCTGAGAAAATTGATACAGGAGTTACTCCATCTGGTTGGGATGTATTCCAAGCATCGTACATAGAGAATGGTGGTAGTGTAACATTCTATATGCGGAGTGCTACAACGTCAGGTGGATTAAACGCACAGCCGTATGTGCAGGTGTACAGTGGAGACTTCCCTGATAGTAGTATTCTTCCCAAGCAATGGGTACAGTGGAAAGCTATACTCACTGCACATGCTGATCAACTGCCTTCAATTTCAAGTGTAGCAGTTAGTTGGTTTATTGGTAATAATAAAAGTATTCGCTGTGCTTCGTTGTTCTTTAATAAAAACTATTATGTTGCTCTCGCAGAACTTGAGAGTTTGTACAATAATACCATGTTTGTCCTTGACTTTCAAGGAAAGTGGAGAATATTCAAAGATATTGAAGTTTCCACTATGTCGTATTTCTTTAATGCTCCGTATTATGGAGACGCCTTAACTGGTGAAGTGGTCAGATTCTTAGAGGGTCTTTCAGATCAAGGAGATCCAATTGAACTAGACATTAGGACAAAGGCGTTTGATGGATCTACTCAATACAATGATAACGAAGAAAAAATTAAGATACTGGACTATGTAATTATGGTCTGTGTGAACACAGGAGCAGCGTTTGATTGTCACTACTCAACAGATGACGGAATGACCTTTAATCCACTTTATGATACCTCAGGAAATAATACTTGGAGTACTCTTAGTGATGGAAAACAAGTGTACAAGTATCTTAGACCAAGGTACACCGTATCAATTCCACAAGGTCGTACATTATTGCTAAAAGTACACAATAATGATACTAAAGAAGTACAAGTTAAATCTCTTAAAGCGGAAATGTTTGTTAGAGAGCAGCCACCTATAATTACAGGATAGCCCTATGCCAAAGACTCAAAATTTTCCAATTGGTAACGAGTTTAAGTCTGAGGTAATTCAGCGAAACTTAGAAGATCTCTATGAGTATGCACACGATCACTCGTATAGAGAGACTGAACCTACAGAAGCAGAAGGAGTTGTTGGGGATATCCTTTTAGTTAAGATATCGTCTTTATTCTATGTCTATGTCAAATTTCCAGATGGCTGGAAAAAAGTCAATACCATAGATGCTCAAGATAACGTGTATGATGACTTAAGAGTCCCAGGATCAGCAGCACAGGGAGGAGCATCTGCTCCAAACTTAGACCCTTTTGGACCTTCAGGAAACCTAAGAACCTGGACATTTGATGGTGGAGCAACAACTGAGCAAATCTATTTTCAGATTCAACTGCCTCACTCGTACAAGGAAGGATCAGCAATTTATCCACACGTCCACTGGTCTCCTACTACAGTAGGAAGTGGTAATGTCAAATGGAATTTAGAGTACTCCTGGATTAATGTAAATGAAACCTTTCCAGCTCCAACTACACTAGTAGCAGTACAAGCAGCCTCAGGAACAGCCTGGAAACACCAGGTAGTTGGATTTGGAACCATCAATGGAGCAGGTAAAAAAATAAGCAGTATGTTAGTATGTAGACTATATCGAAATCCATCTGACGTACAAGACACTTATGCAACTGACGCATCTTTTTTAGAGTTTGACTGTCATTATCAGATAGATTCAGATGGATCGACACAACAATTTATAAAGTAGAATAGGAGGATTTATGTGGCCAGTAATAGCAGGATTAGGCATAGCAGCTGCTTCATCGTATTTGAATAAACCAAAAAAGCCAAATACTTCGGGTTTACAGATGTTTAACCAGATGTATGGAAAGCAGCAAAAAGATCTAGTAAATCAACAATTTACTGATCTTCAACCTGGTAACGAAAGATACAGAACACAAAGAGAAGCACTGGGACAGGCTTTTGAGGATAAGTCAGCTGGGCAGGCAGAAGAGTACCAAAAGAACCTAATGGGACTTGGAGAATATGATAGGCAAGCTGCTGATAAGTCATCTGCTCTTCAACAAGAGAAAGATTTTAGAAGTGTGCCTATGCAACAGCAGATGATTAGAGAGAACTTAGCTGCTTCAGGAGGTATGCGTACTGGGGGAGCTGCACGGGCTATGTCACAACCAACGATGGAAGCTGCGCAGCGTTCATCTGACTACTCTAGAGGGCTAGAGTCTACTCTTTTAGAAAGACAGGCTGCTCGTGCTGAAAAAGGCGTTGACACAGTGTATACAAGCAAAGCTGGTGCTGCTATGGAGAGACTTGGTATTGATAAAGAAACTCTCACGACTCTTTACAATAGTGGGCGAACAGATATCATCAATCGAGCTGGACAAATGCTTGGAATTAGTCAGCAAGAACTAGCTAACATGCTCGCAGTTGAAGGTATTCAGATTAATGCAGGACTAGCTGACAATGCTGCATCTAATGAAAGAAATCAGCAGAATCAAAATGCACTTATGCAGTTACTAGGACAGTTTGCTGGCAGTCAGTCAGGATCTTCTAAATCTGACGTTGCTAAATAGGGGTACATCATATGGCACAATCACAAATTCCTGACATTCCAATAGAGCTACTTCTTGCAGCTGCAAGGAGACCTAGTATTGGCAAATCTGTACAGTCTGGACTAGAGGGATACAAAGAAGGCGTAAATCTTTCTGGAATACTACAAGATCGTAAGGCTAAGCGTAATGCAGAGCAACAGGCTCTTATGCAAGAGATACAAAAAGCCATGTCAAGTAATGCCTTTGTTAAAGAGGCACAAACTCCTATTCCTACTTCTAGAGATATAAATAAGCCAGCAATGCAAACAATGAGTCCAGTTGAGTTGCCTAGTGGTGTTTTAGTGGCTCCTCAAGGTCCTTCTGAACAAGTTCCTGCTAGTATATTTAAGAAGCCATTATCTTCTGAAGAAATAGCACAAGAAGCAATGAATAAGAAAGAACGAATGAAAGGATTTGCTGCTGGCGTTATTCCAGAAGAAGCAGCTAAACTTGCACTAACCGTGGACAAGCAAGAAGATACTTCTGCAAAACAGATGGAAATAAGACAAGTGAATCTGCCTGGAGTTGGCCCTACTTACATTAATATCGATAAGATCAGGAAAAAAGCCTACGATCTACAAGGTAATGACATAACAGAGCAAGCTGCTGATGCTATTCCATATTTTGCTCCTGCTACTATAACAGGAACAAGTGGAATCTATATGACTCCAAGAGTTGAAGGAACCTACAGAGGAGCTGCTGGAGTTCCTAAAGGACAAAGAATAACCAGTTTGGCTCAACTAACACCAACTGAAGCTAGCGTGCTAGAAAAAACAAAAGAAGACTTTAATACTGATGAAGCAGCCAAAGTATCTAGAACAAAACAGGCTGATTATGACATGGCAGATTCTGTAGTTGGTATTGGAAATTGGGTTGGAGATGCAGCTGTACTATCTGTTGCTGCTAAAGGATTAGGTAGAGATGTCGGTAATCTATCAACTGAAGAGCAAAGACGATATAGAATGAGTCCAGCCATATTAGATATGATTAAGACAAAAGCAAATTTGTGGTCTCAAGGTATTATACGACCTGAAGATAGGGATGCTTTTAAAGAAGCTATTCGTGTAATGAAGCAAAAGAATTTAGATATTCTTAATGCTAAACGTGAAACATACGGGAAACTAGCAGAAACGAGAGTACCAAATATAGACGCAACTTTTGCTAGAAACTATATATATGAACCAGCTACAATGACTCAATTTGACGCTCAACCGAGAACAGGACTTACTCCAGAGAAAAAAGCAAGAATGGAAGAACTCCGAGCTAAAAAAGCTGCGGGAACACTGAGGTAAACAATATGGCACTTACAGAAGCTGAAGAGCTTGAACTACTTGAATTAGAGGCTGCTGAAACAGAAGAGCCTCCTCAACAGACTGAGCAAGAACAAATTATGTCAGAGATTAGGAATGAGCCTGGTCTTCAAGATGTTTCTCTTAAAACTATGGTTGAGGCTCCATTCATGGCAGCTGATATAGCTGGACACGAGGCTGCTGTGTACGCTGCTGAAAAAGGCGTAGATCCTCGTCTTGCTGCTCTTGGTGGAACCGCTGTTCAGATGATTCCACACGGTCTTTTGGCCGCTAAATCTATAGCATCAGGTGGAGTGGAGAAACTTGCTAATGTAGTCAGAAAGCCTATATCAAAGTTAAAAGCATATGCACAATCACTGAAGGGCCCTGGAGTTGAAGAAGCTAGAGCATTTGGAGAAAAAACTCTTGCCGATTTTACAGTTAAGCCTAAAAGATCTGCCCTAATTGAAAAGTTAGGACAGAAAAAAATAGATCCCATGCAGGATGTACAAAGCACTCTTAGGACAAAGCTAAAAGAACTTCCAGAAGAGCAAGTCCGATTTCAGGCAGCTTCTGAGAAGGCAAGTAAGTTGGCTGGATCAAACTTAGGAGCGATTGAGAGTAAACATGGAATTTCCTTTAAAGAGATGGGAGTTCCTTCCGTACCAGAAAATACAGCAAAATTTGTAAGTCAGATGGAGGCTATGGCAAAGCAGACTCCAGAAGCAATTAATAGTATCATGCCACTAAAAGCGCAGCAAACTTTACGTAAGCAAGCTCAAATGATTCTTAAATCCAATATTCCAGGAGAGCTCAAGTCTAGTATTTCCTCAGGAAAAAAGAGCATTGAACAAGCTATGGAGTTAACCTTAGGAGAAGAGTTTGCTAATGCACGTCAGGCTGTAGCAAAAACTGAACAGTCTCTAGAGGGTGTAACTGCAAAGTTTACAACCAAACGTAGTAAATTAGGTGCAGAAACTACTAGAACAGCCAATGAGATAGCTACTCAAAAGACTAGAATTGCACGTTTATTGAAACAATCAAAGTTAGCTGAAGGGAAACAGCTAGATAAGATTGAGAGCGACCTTGCTAATATTGTATATCAGGCTACTATACGAGAGGCAAAAATAAGAAAGTTAAAGTCAATTGGGTGGGCGACAGGTGCTGCTGCAATTGGTCTAGGTGGACCAGCAGCGGTAATTAGTGCACTTAAATAGGAGTCAGTATGGCAACTAAAAAACTAACTAGCTATGATATGATCTCTGAAATGCACCAAGATATTAAACACATTAAAGAAGAGCTCATCCCTGGTATCCATACGGAACTTGGTATATTAAAAGTTAAGAATAGTGTGTGGAGTTCAATGACTGGAATCGTTGGAGGGATGTTAGCAGTACTGACAGTTAAACTCTGGAAATAGAGGTGCTCTATGTGGAGTGATTGGAGTAGTGCAGAGAAACCAATTAGTAAGATAATCGTACATTGTCCAGTGTGTGCCCATCGTCTAGGCTTTAGATTTATGGAGGATGCTTTTAGTAGCCATTGTGCAGAATGTATGGCAATCTACACCTACTTACCTAACAACACCCTTCCAACAGCACTGTTAGATATCAAAGAAAAAAAGACCTGTCATTGTGAGAACTGCTATGCGAAATAGTATAGACAAACTCTCTGGGATGCTCTTCTGGACCATCATAGGGTTCTTCACCGTACTCTACTGCCTTTTCACTATTTAACAGGCCTCAGCTGGTCCTAAAAAGAGGCAAATAGGCACAAAGTACCTATACATCAACACTATTCAAGGTACTTGCACCTACATATCAAAATGCTTAAGTAGCAAGCACTTTACGTTTAAAGTATCGTCTGTACAGTTGCACCCATCTTTTTATCCCTTCCCAAGTAAGCAACCTACCATTTATAGCCAATCCATTTAATATCCTGTACTCTTCCCTCAGTCTTTTCTCAACCTTATTCATCTCCATAACCTCCACTTCTTGGGCTTATATTTAATGATTATTGCAAATGCTACTAGGCACATCGACAAAGCCGCGACTTCCAAACCTAAACCTACCCAGTTACTATAGATGGCTAGTCCAATAATAGTGACAACGTACTTAGCTAGCTTGTACTCATAAGCACTTGAGGATACCTGTGCACTGCGCTTTGTCTTCAGCGTTTTAGCTATCTGTCTGTAGTAACTGAACATTTCAAGGAATAGTGCAATTACTATACAGCCTATCCCAATAAGCTTATATGATAGTAACATTTAATCTCCTATTGCTTACCTTACCACGACATCAACACCGTACGTAGTAATGGCTTTTCCTATGTACTCCAGTAACTGTTGTTCTTCAGTATTCTTGAATACATGAAAAGAACACCTATCTGTCGCTTTTACCTCTACGGTATATCCATTGTCAACTGTCTGAACGTTGATCTCCATAGTGCTATGCCCCCTGGTCTCTTTTAATGTCTTCATACATGTCTGCACATATAGCAAGAACTTGCCTTATAGCATGATCAAATTCTTTATATCTAAGGCAGTCTTCAATTAGTAATAATCTATACCCATATCGTGATTCAAATGTCTCTTCCATTTAGTCCCCCATCTTCTCGATTACAACCTCAATTCCTTTGGGTTGTTCTTTGATGACTGCCTGTCCATTCTCCATTACAATCACGACTTTATTCTGAGTGCGTTTAATTTTTCTACGCTTCTGTTCATACACTCGTTTATCGTAGTAAAATTCAACTGTGAGGATCCAACAAATGTACAACTCAGTAACTAGTGTTACCCAAATTGCTATATGCTCCAGAAACCCAATATCCATCTTAGTCCTCCTTCAATCCAGTCTATGAGAATAGGGTAGGCATATCCCAGTAGTATCCCTGCAAGAGCCCACGCAATTACTCTCACTCAATTATCCTAGCAAGAACTGCATCAACAGCAAACAGCACAATAGCAATCACAAGAAATGAAGCAAGCACATAAATTCCAACTGAAACAAATACCATATATCCTCCTTAGATTAGTTTAATTCCACGTTAGTCCGACAAACAAAGACGGACACCAATAGACAATATCAGAATCACGTCTTGCTCCAAACCTAATAAACAACACTTTTCCAGTTACACTAGTTGATTTACCAGGAGTAGGAACACTAGACTCCTTAAAGTACCAGCTAAACGTAACATGAAATGGCCACTGAAAAACTAAGTGCCATCGACAGTAATACTGGATATTTGATAAGTAAAAGAAGGAGTTAGTCAGTGAGGTGTCTTTTAAGAGTCTTCCTGTGTAGTCAAACACTTCACTTCCTCCATCTGTGAATTCCCATCTCCAACAACCAGCCCCTCTTAGGGCAAGTAGAACTTTGGGTATTTCTCTCCATCGAGCCCACCACTCTATGGCCCTAGGACCAAAAGCTAGCCATCCTTTATATTTAAGCATCCATCTCTGTACTGGGTTATCCCAGTCTGTTCCCTTCCATTTTTCTGGTGAGTTTAGGTGTTCTGGTAGTGCAGACCAAGGCATTTTACTCTCCTTATATTAAACCTAACTTGATGAAAATTGCTATAGCAGTAATGATCCCAATAGGTATTGAAATGATAATAAGTGCAAATACAACTAGCAGATCTCTAACTGCTCTATCCATCTAGTCCGTCCTTGTATACAGTTTTACCATCCACTCTTTTTGCCCGTAAGCAAATCTTTCTGTTCCTCTCTTCAGAGACATATGAGCAATGCACCCACCCTGAATTCTTGCCATCTTTAGCATCGTAGAACTCTAGTATGATCTGGTCATAACTAAGGTTCTTTGATATCCACTTAGCCAACTCCATGTTATCGATCCCATCAACTTCAAAGTCGGCAGCCTGCCCTTTCATATGTTGCGATGTACTAGAGCCACCTATCAGAGTATTTAATTTGGTGCTCCTATATCCACTTGATACGATTACAGGCTTCTTGTAATAGTCTCTCACCTTCTGTAGGATATTGATGGCTAGGTATTGTAATCCATCTTTAGCCCAGCTATCTGGAACATTAAATATTCCATTACGTACAGCAACACTATCCTTTATTAGCTCTTCAAGTGTAAAGTTCTCAGTGAGTTTCATATTAACCCCTCGGAAGTAAAACGTTGACAGCGTTGGTAATGTACTGCTCAATGGTCAAGAGCTTTGCAGTTGCTGTGTCAAGCTTACGGCGTAACTCGTCACGTTCATCTTCAAGGTCCTGCATGTCGAGATCTAGATCATCTATATAGTGACTGAATGAGTCCTCTGCATCCCAGTGACCTTGTTTGTATCCTTCTAGCCTAGCTTCGTCTTCTAAATTCATCTTCTATCTCCTTTGTCTTAATATGTAGAACGTTGCCATGTCTACTATAGTCTGCAGCTATTTGGTCTGGAGTCCGTCCTGTTTTAAAGACACTAATTTCATATCTCTCTTCAATTAAGTCTTCTATAATTTCTATTCTTGCATCTTCTGTGTCTTCCTCTAACTCGTGCACTCTTTCAAAGAATTCTAGTGCTGCTTCAGCTGACATGTTAAAAGCTATTGTCATTTTCGTTTCCTCTTTGGCTTCTTAACCTCTGTAGTATCAGTCCAGAATTTAATGTACTCTGGGTGATAAGACCAGTTACCTTTCTTTAATTGCCATGATCTAATAACAGTTACTTTACCCATTGATTCCTCCTATACGTAACCTTGGTTTAGGCCAGGGTTTATTAATCTTAAGAGCATTACGACGTAAGAATCTATGAATCTCGTTAATTGGTATAGCTATCCCAATACCGTAGGGATGTCCACAGGACTCAACGTGCATCGCAGAAACGATACCTATCACTTCACCCTTATCACTGAACACAGGTCCTCCACTATTGCCTGGATTGACAAGTGCGTCAGTGTCAAATCTCCAACTAAGAGCAAAAGGGTAAAACCATATACGAGAAATTACTCCCGTCGTAACTGTCCAAAGTGCTCCATGTGGATGACCTATTACTAGGACGTCTTGTCCTACAAAGTACTTATTACTCTTTTGTATATTTGCATATGGGAACTGTTGTGAAGAGTCTAAGATTCTAACTACTCCCAAGTCTCTTAGATTATCTATGGCCAGACGTTCACACCTATAAGTAACACCCTTTGATGTTAGTGCATAAATATAAGGTGCTGTACTTCCCTCTATGACATGTGCTGCTGTTAAGACTGTTCCCTTCTGGTCAATGAGAACGCCTGTTCCCATCCACTCATTCTCTCCATCTGTAACAAACTCGACAACAGTAGTAGCTATTAGTTTCTGTACGCTCTTCTCATTCCACGACTTAGCTAGTGTCTGCTGTTTAGATACTGGTATGGCAAGAGAAGCTAATACTATTAGAGCTACGAGTAATTTCTTCATTTGTACTCACGACCTCCTATGGTAAACTTACCCTTCTCAATTATGTGTACTGTTGGTGTAGTGATTCCATTCTCTGACACAAAGTCAATGAAACCGTTAATCCAGCAGTTCGGCTGACCCTTCTTCCACTCAGGTGTTGTATGACTCAGACAACCAGCTGTTACAGCATAATGGGCTGGAAGTTCAGGCATAGCGTTATGAATCGTGTGCGCCTGAAAGTGATGAAGATGTCCGTACACAACCTTAAACGGTGAGAAGACATCGGCATACTTTTTAGCGTGGTGTGTGGGATACAGTGTTCCGTGTATAAATATGCAGTCTCCAAGTTTAAAGTAGGACTTGTAACTTCCATAAGGCACCCAAGTAGCTTTTGGCCATACTTTATGCAATACGTCTTTCTTAAAGTCAAAGCGTCCACCAAAGGCATCAGGATACTTCTCCATCACTCTACGATATCTCTCCTCATGATTCCCTTCTAAAAAGATCAACTCAGCTTTAGGAGCAATTGCAAGTAGTTGCTGCAAGAAGTTTGACATTAGGGTCTTATCCCGTTCATACCACTCAAGTCTAATTTGTGATGCTTGCATTGATTCAACACCATGCATACCTTTAGAGTCAATAACATCGCCACCTAACACGATGAGGAACTTGTTTTTTTGTTTGGTGACTTCTTTGTACAGATCGTTTACGTAACTTAACACTCCTGTTAAGTTCACGTTATCGGGCATATGGATGTCAGAGAGAAATACACCAATTGTCTTACTCATGTGATCTCCTTTTAACATTCTCTTTATTACTCTTATTCTGGTGGCATACATCTTTGCATAGTACTTTTAGATTCTCTGGATAGCAGAAGAGGCGAGCAGCAAAAACTGTCACTCCTTGCCATCCGACTGCTGGATCTACAACTGGATCAGTGTGGTCAACGGCTACATCACGGAGTTTAAATACATTTTTACACTTCTCACACGTATATTGATTTGATGCTATCTTAACTCTACGCATCGCTCCCCAGTAAAGGAAGGATCTACTGAATACCTGACGTAACATGTAGCATAAACGCAATTCGTCTTTACTTCTTTTTACCACGGATTCTCCCTTTATTATCAATGGAAACTATCTTTCCTTTCCACATGATATCTAGCCACTTATGCCTAGTCATCTTTAGCCTCTCTCCAATTTTTACCAGTTCCAACCGTTGCAATTAGTGGGACATCTAACTTCACAACTGATTCCATTATGTGCTTAACACCTAACCTGTTATGAGTAGCTTCTAGCTCAGTGTCTTCAAATAGAAGTTCATCATGAACTGTAAGAATAGGTAAATATCCTTTCTTCCTTAGTTCAATCATTGCAAGCTTAATAACTTCAGCAGCACTACCTTGAATGATATAATTAACAGCTGCTCTCTCCCAATGGAATCTATCGTAAAGATCTGCTGACTGTATCCCTGGTAGAGGTATCCAACGTTTGTGTAGTGTGTACACTCCACCTTTTTGCTTTGCTTCATATTTTATTCGATTAACCCAGGCTACTACACCTGGAATTTTTGCATTAATCCTATCTAAAATTACCTGTGCTTCTGACACTGAACACTTAAAATTTCGTGCTAACTTCTTAACACCTGCACCATACAGTAAAGCAAGCATGAAAGTCTTACCATCTGATCGATCTCTTCCAGTTCCTTCTACCAGTGACTCATATATATCAGCGCCAGTTCTATATACATTTGTTAAGAAAGGATCTTTAGAGAAGTGCGCGACTATTCTAGGCTCTATTTGAGAATAGTCAGCATCGATAAGAGTGTATCCCTCTCTGGGTATAAAGAGCTCTCTTATTAGCTTACCCTCCTCTGTTCGAGTGGGTATTTGCTGTAAATTAGGCTTACTTGATGATAGACGACCTGTCGATATACCCTTCCAGGTATCATTACTTACATCTCGTGATATTTGGTTATATGTAGTGTAAACCTTTGGCAACGTGGTCAACTTGAGCATTCCTTGTGTATAAGTTGACCATAATTTCTCAGTAGAGTTATACGTCTGGAGCAATGCGACTAGAGCATCTTCAGCATATTGTTCGAGTACAAATTTATCAACCTTCTTATTCCCTTTTGGGGTTGTCGGAAGTAGCAGGCCTCTGGACTCAAGAATCTCAGCAGTCTGTTTATTAGAATTAGGATTGAAATCTTTACCAGCAACCAGCACCATACTAAGTTTGAGAACATCTAGTTTCTCCTTAAATTGTGTATCAAGTTTCGTTAGTTTATCTGTATCAATTAACACACCTTGTATTTCCATCTCGTACAATACCCTCATTAAAGGGAGTTCGATTGTATTTAACACCCTAGTTTGAAACACGTCCATCTGCTTTTTATAGTGCTGGTAAAGGTTATACGTTACAAGCACGTCCATGGCACAGTAGTTGGCAACTAATCCTAGTGGCTGTTTATCCAGAGTACACTTTGCTTTACCCTTTCCAACAATCTCTTTATATGTGCTCCACTCGTATCCTAGCTCTTTGCCAAGTTCCTTTAGTCCATGTGATTCTTTGGTGCTATTGATCACATACGACATTAGCATCGTGTCTGCAAAGATATTACCGATCGGGATCTCAATTCCCCAATTATGTAGTAATTTGAGGTCAAACTTTAAATTATGCCCGATCAGGTTTATTTTATTGCTGAATAGGGTACGTATGGTACCCAAATCAGAGAAATAGTAAACTGTTTTGCCATCCTGGG